>JFJP01039624.1_pt1 | contig 13045 bp, 5 predicted proteins | sample 431651 | NCBI WGS metagenome assembly JFJP01 (sample SAMN02602958, study PRJNA72255) | Microbial mat metagenome, whole genome shotgun sequencing project. | biome: fresh water; feature: sink hole; material: water; isolation source: purple microbial (photo- and chemosynthetic) mats found in...
TGGCCGAAGCGGTGAACGAATTGGTGACCGTGATGCCGTTTGACCCCCCAAGGGTCACTGCATAGGTGCCTGTGGCATCGGATCCGGCGGCAAAAACCGCTGTCCTGCCTGAGATCCATGGCGCGGTCGTCAACACGCCTGTGGGAGAAGTGCTCCAGTTCGTGGTTGAGGAGTCCCAAGTGCCTGTTGGCGTGGCTCCGCCGGCTCCTGCGGTGGCACCATTGATATCCCAGTAGTTTGCCTGTCCTTCGGTAACGGTTAGGATGGCGGTTCCAGCCATCCATGTTTGTTTGAAGGTGGCCGCACTGGTGGAACTGCCGTAGGTGCCGGCGGGCATCTGTGCGCCATTGATCACGAGCCTCGAAATCGTGTCATTGGCGTTCATCGTGATTTTTACGGCACTGTTGCCATCCATGCTCAGGGTGGCGCTGTCGGCCATGGCGTTTTCGGCGTTGATGACGACCACACCGGAATTACCGCCTCCGGTAAGCGCGGTGAGGGTGAGGTTGCCGGTGCCAAGGGAGCCCGGGGCGTTGCCCTGAATCGTCACCCCGCCGTCGACATAAGGTCCGCCGGCGGTGTAAATTTCGTTAAATGTGTTTACGGCGTTCAATCTGGCCACGCAGGAGCCAGGACCGTTACCAAAGAAGCTCAGGCGGGAAGCCCCAGTGATGGGATAATTAAAACTGGCTTGCGCCCCTGTCTGCGTCGAACTACCCAGGATGACCGAGGCGTTGCCGATGAGCGCGATGCCCGGGACGTAGGGTGTGCCCCCGATGCGGAAATTGATGGATGAACCCGAGTCCATCGTGATGACCGTCGAACCCGGTGTGCCCAATGCATTTGCAACCGAGGCGCTGCTGGTCGTCCATCCGAGGGAGATCTGAGAATTCGCACCAATGGTCAGGTTGCCGGTATAAGTCGGAGTGCTGGCCGAAATGACAGGTACAATGGTTTTCCCTGCGGGAATCATGGCATCCACAGGTCCGGACGGCACGGCTGCGGTATTCCAATTGGCGGTCTTGTTCCAGTTCTCGTCCTGGCCACGCGGGTTGGCGGGGCCGGTATAGGTGTAAAGCGGATAGATCGTGACCGTGGTGGGTGAGATGACGGATTTTGGGGTGGGGGTGCTGTTGTCGGTAATGCGCAGGCGGATCGTATTGGCCCCGACCACCATGCCATAGGTTCCGGTGAGGGTGGCGTAGGCGATGGCGGCGGGAGTGGCTCCCGTGAGATTCGCAGTGAAAGCGCCCCCTCCGTCATCTCCATCGTTGAGATCCCACTCGTAAGTGGTGATGGTGGCGCCGGGCGAGGGTATGGAGGCGCTGCCATTCAGCGAGAGCGGGCTGCCTTGGCTCAAGCGGTAGGCCCCGCCATGAACCGCCACGGCATTGGACGTTTCATAGGTTAGTTGCACTTCGTCGAAATTGACATCTCCAAATCCGCCCGCGAGCCCCTTGGTGAGTAGGCGGATTTCCATCGGTTGGCCCACCAGTCCCGAATGGAGCGCGGCATTGTAGCTGTATTTCACCGTTGTCGCGACGAAAGACCCGGCGGAAGGCACGCGGGAATTGTCGTCCTGGGCGATGATGGTGCCATTGACAACCAGTTGGGCGATGTATCCATCGTAGGTATCCGTCAGGTTTCGGCCCACCTTGAATTTGAGATCGTAAGTGACATCCGCCTGGAACTGGCCTTCGGCACCCTGCAGGATCTGGGAACAGCCGGAGAATGCTGCAGACTGGTAGATGTCAATGATGTTCTGGCCTTCCGGCACTCCGTTCGCATAATAGGTTGATTGCGGATTCCACGCACCAACAAAGAACCCCGCATTGCCGAAGGTCGACCAACCCGACACGGCGGTCGACGAGGATCCATCCGCAAGCACCGGGCTTTCAAAACCGGGGTTGCTGACCGTGATGGGAAGAATGGCGGCGAAGAGGGGGGAGCCCGCCATGAAGGCCAGCGCAGCCGCGCCGGCAAGAAGGGGTTTTAGCGAAATTCTCATGGGCGTGGGATGGAGAGGGTAATCTTCGAGAGAAACTGGTCGGTGTTTTCGCAACTTAAACGGAAATCAGGGCCATGGCAAACAAGCGGTTTGTCACACCTCTACGGAATGGCGAATGCCGTGGAGGTGTTCAGCCGTCCCCTTCAAGGAAGTCGCGAAAACTGTGGATTCGGATTTTGTTGGCGTTATTGGGGTCGTGGTAGAAGAAGACAAGTCCGCGGTAGTGTTTTGCAACAGGCCACATCGAGCTGAAGAAGGGGATGGGACTGCCATCCCTGCTGTAGTAAAGCTTGACATGGGAGAGGCGGCCATTGGCTTCGAGTCCGGGTTTGACGACGGTGTGCGCGCCAGGCTTGAGTGCGAATTTCACATTGCCGGCATTGCCGCCGATATCGATCTTGGCGGCATTCACGAACAGAATTTTGCCGCCGCCAAATGCATCGATGTCGCAAGCGATGGCGCGGACCTCGAAGCCTGCGGACATGTCCGGACCCTTGCGCAGCAGCAGGATGAGCTGTTTGGGTGCTGCAAGGGGCTTACCTTGCCCGTAAACCTTGAATTCCGGTTTTCCATCGGCCTTCGTCACCGCTTCGCCGAAAACCAGATTGGACATGAGGGGCACGCGCACGATGGGCCCCAGTTCGTTGCTGGGCACTTGGAGTTCCATGGTTTTCCCCTCACCTACCAGAAGCTCCACCTTCAGTGGCTCCATGACCAAGGGGAAGGTCATGAACTGCAAGGCGATTGTCTCGGCCTGCTGGGCATCGCATGGCAGGGCTGCCAAACCGATTGTGGCGGCAACCACGCGTATGAATGGACGGAATAAAGTCATGTGGTGGGGCGGTCAGGTGGTGAAATGCGATGGATCACGATTGTTCACACTTCCGAGGGATTGAGCCAGCGGAAACTGATGAGCTGGAGTTTGCGCCCGAAGGTTTTGTTGGCAGTGGAGAAAGCGGCGGTGTCGTCCGACGGTTTTTCAGAGGGATCATCGGATCCGTCGACATAGTCCGGCACCCGCTGCACGACGGCCTCGCACCAAGCGCGGGCCCGAACCTTGCCTTGGGGGTCGAGCGAGTCGCCGTATGTGCGGATGACGAAGGTGTCGCCGCGCGGAGTGAGTTGCTCGGCGAAGCCGCGAAGGACATCGGCTTGGTCGATGTATGCCGAACTGCCGTAGGCGATGGGACCCTCGGCGGCTTCTTTGAATACCGGACTCATGGAAGAGAGTTCAGCGGCCGAAAACTTGCGGTTATCGGCGCGGAAGGCTTTGTTGATCGATACTTCCGGAACTTTCGGATAGGCCGGATCAAACTCATAATCGAGCGCGGATTGAAGGGCACCCTTGACGGCGAGTTTGGGATTGGTGGCATCGAGCCTGCGGTTCACGAATTCCGATAGCGAAAGGAAGGGGCCGCGCAGTTTGACCTGGTGCACTATGGCCTTGGCGAGTTCATCGATTTCGGTATCGGTGAGTTCTCGCCAACTTGTCCATTGCTCGGGGTTTCGAGGGTCACTGGGGCTGCCGGAATACGGCTGGCCACCGGGCAGGCCAACTTGGCCAATGGGCGTTCCGGTGTGGCTGGTGGCGAGTGTGGGATCGTTGCCATTCATGGCGGCGGTGCCGCTGACATACGCAACCGGCTTGCCCTTGAGGCTGGAGAAGAGCACTTTCCATGCCTCTACCGAAGTGGAGTTGATGTTGAAAGCGCCTTTGACCATCAGATGGGCGGCGATTTTGTCGGCAAGGCCGTTGGTGAAGGTGGTGGATTGGGTGAAGAGATTGTCGAGTTTGGCTTGGTCGAGTCCGGTGGTGTAGGCGACCATGCGACGGTTGGGGAGCGGCACTGGCAAAGACGGATCGTCGATTCGGAAAAAGTCCTCGGCGACCTGTTTAGCGGTGCGGGTGCTGGAGTTCTCGAAGACCTTGACCTCTTTGGCCTGCGGGGTGATGGAGGAGAAGAAGAACTCATCCCAAAGGGCTTTGTTCGCGAGATAGGAATGGTCCGCGAAGGATTCATTGAAGGAGCCTTCCGCGGTGTTGTAGGTACGGCTTACGGTGATATAAGCCTTGTCCGCCGGAATCTGGGGATGGGCGTAGGAGTTGCCTATCGCCTGTAGGGTATGCGGACGAAGTCCGCCAAAGCCCACAGCACGGGTTATGTTCCTTTTCCGGGTCGCGGTTGCCTGACCCATTTCCGTATAGGGCATTTCTGTTTGATCACTGATGCTCCAGCCTCCGAGCCGCGCATGGCTGAGTGCTGCGATCGAGATGGGAGGGACGATGGGGATCTCCTGTTGGATGACATGGGTGGTTCCTGATTCCTCGGTGTATCCGCCACCCCAGAAGCTTGAGCCTGAGGGTTCCACCTGCACGGGAGCCTCATACACGTCATTGAGCAGATCCACCGTCCAGTTCCATCCGAAGTTGTAGAGGTCATTTCCCGTATTGTTATCCAGGAAGGGATGCGAGTGCAGGGTGCTGGAGTGGAGGAAGGGGCGGTTGGCAAACTTGCGGCCGCCGGCAAAACCGCCATTGGAAGCTTCGTTGGTTTCCACCCCCGCCATGACTCCGAAGTGCATGAAGGGCCATCCCTCTTCGCTGGAGGAACGGGCGATGATGGAGGAGCCGCTGCGCGATGCGGTGAGCAAACTGGCCGCACCTCCGGTCATTCCTTTTTGAATCAGTGGCTGGAAGAAGGCCACACCGCCCCCATTCCGCATGCCGACCAGGCTATTGTAGCGGTCCCAATCCCCTTCGGGGTCCGTGTTGATAAAGTCCTGATAGTAGGATGAATTGTTCATCCAGCCAATGCCGTTGTTTCCTCCACTGCCGATTTCGATTTGGATTCTGTCGGAGCTTTTGAAACGCAAGCGGCCATTCGCGACGTGCCGAGTATCGGCCGGAGAGGTGGCGGTGGGAGCGGAACCGTTGTTTGCACCTTCTTTCGCGGAATTGTTGCAATAGATGAATGATTGGGGTTCCCAGCCGACCTTGACCTCATGGCCGACATACCACGTGTCGGTTTTCATGAAGAAGCTGCTCATCGCCCAGCCCTGATTCCAGTGGCCGCTGTGTCCTTGCGACGATTTGAGGGCTGACAGATCTCCACTGAAGGGCAGGGAACAGGTTTTGATTTCTCCCGGCTCAAGGCGGATTGGATGGATGCCAGCCCAATAGAGGTTGAAGATGTTGCCATCATTGATACCTCCCAAATTGGCAATGCTTTCTTCCGCGGTCGTAATCGTGGTGCCTTGGCTGGTTTTGTTGATTTTTAATCGGAGGGGTAAGTCATTGAACCGCATCATCTGCGCGCCGAGCTTCGGGTCGCTATTCATTTGAAACACGACCGGGAGGTTTGTCGGATTCCAGAATGTGATCGCCGGCGTCAGGCCGATGATGAGTTCGTGGGTATTCGGGAGATTGTTCCGGTCCCCGACAAGCGCTGGTGTAATGGGTTTTGAGAACAGGCTCAATAAAAACTGGATTTTGACGATCCTGGGCTGGCGGTAGATGGAAGAGTATTCCCTGAGATAAACCGGAGAGTTGGGGGTAGTGCCAAAGTCCGTGGACAGCAGGTGCATGCCATTGATGCCACCCAGCGGGGAAGTGGCATATCGCACGCCGCGTTTATTGTCGACTCTGAGCGGATCCTGAGCCCTGGCCTCGGGCGAAACGGCATCATAGAGTTGATAGAATGCCGCGAGATCCTGGATCGGCACGCATTCCTGTAGCGACGTGGATCCGACCGCGCTGGCCCATTGGTCCTTGGTGTTGAATTTGTACAGGCTGAATTCGTTCGGTTTCGCATCCACTTCCGCAGGATCAATCTTCCGCTCGAGCAAGGCGGAGAGGTCGCGTTTGAGGCCGCCTTCGCGGACATCGGCGATGACCCCTTCTGAAAAAGCGGTGACATGGTGGAAGTTGTCCGCTGGCTTTGGATCTCCATTTGCGCGAGCAGGGTTGACATCAACGAGGTCGAGGGATTGCAGCGAAGGGAGGCCCACGAGTTGTCCGTCGTTGCTGATGTTTTTGAGACCTGTGACGGTGGTGGTGCCAGTGGAGCCCGGGGCTTGTGCGCGGGCGATCTTTTCAGCGGTGGTGGTTGCGGGACGTGTGTTGTAGGAATCACCCATGACGCGGGCCTTCTGGCTCTCATCACCGACCCACCAGCCGTACCGGCCCGTAAGACTAGACGCGGTTTTCGGTTGGATATCGATCAATTCAGCGCTGACGTAGTCGGTCGCCACACTGGCGGTTCCAAGAGAGCCTTGACCCACGAGCTGCACTGCCTCTGTGCCTTTATCCGGCATGGCTTCGCCTGCGAGAGTGAGATCCCGTGCAGATTCCCAGTTGGCAGCTTTGACCGGATCGAGAAGAGAGACCAACCACGAGCGGAAAAAATCGTTGCGGCCCGGCTGATAGCTGGGGGCCATGCCCAGCAAAGATTCACCTTCTACGCTGCGGTGGAAACTGGTGCCATCGCCCGCTTTCCATGAATTCCAGACGCCGGTCCAATGCGGGTTTTTGGCAGGTTCTTGCACCGCACCATTCGCATTGAGAGTGTCGAGCATTGCCCCGTTTGCGGAGATTCGTTGGTCCGGGCCCATTTGTTTCTGCAGCTCGCCGATGGCGAGCATGAGAGCGAGCCGGGCGTTGGCCTGGGCCTCCGACCGCGCCATGGTTTGCGAGCTGCTGCGCAACGAGATGGCGGAGAGGCTCAGCAGGCCCACGGCGATCACCGTCAGCAGGATCATCAGCGCGAGCGTGACGACCAGGGCGAAGCCCCGTTTTTTCGAGCGATTCATGGTGGTAAAACAGTCTGAATTCATAGAGTTTGTAAAATCGACGTAGTTACAAAGACTTCAGATCGGGGGGAGTGCAACGACAAATCGCAAGGGTGGCGGTGTTTTTTCCGGGGTTGTTCCAAGTGCCGGCCTGGTCGGCGAGACCGGAGAAATAGAAATGATCGTAGAGGGCGAGGTTGAGCAGGAAGGAGTGGTCGAGATAGTTGTATCCGCCGGGTCCGGCTTCGGTGATTTTATTGGCCGAGATGAGCGGGTGGGCCCATGAGTTTCCGATCGGCTGGGCGAAGCGCGGGAGGTAGCCGGACGAACCGCCGGGGTTGGCGCCGTTGAGTCCGGCGAGCGTCTGCACCGGCGCGAGAGGGATGTCATACATGGAGCCGAATTTGAGCGCGGTGTTGCTCGTCTGGCCGCTGATGAAGTAGCCGCGGCCGGTTTTGGAATCGACCTGGAGGAGGTTGATGGTGCCGTTGTCGAGGCGGAGCAGGGAGATCTCGTGCGAATGATTCGCCGGGTTTTCACTGATTTTTGCCATGGATGTCGCCATGGGGGCATGGGCGAAACTCCACGGTTTGGTGGCCAGCTTGCCGTCCTCGCCGTCCGGATTCATGCCGCCGAGAGTGGTCTTGGCTTGGGCGCTGATGATGGCGAAGGGTTGTGACGTGACGATCTCCTTGATGGGAGTTAGGGAGTGCGAGTGCATTTCCATCGCGGTCTTGGTGCCGTTCTTCGGCCAGGTGATGGTGCCGTTGGGTCCGAGCAGGGAATCCTGCAGGCCGGTGGGTTTCTCGTAATTCATTTCAATGATCCCGGAGGAGATTTGGGGGCTGGTAGCCGTTGGTTTGGCGAAAATTTCCACCGTGAATTTGTTTTTGCTCAGGGTGTCCACGCTCAGCGGGGCGAACTTCAGCGAGAACGTGTCGTCCTTCTTGGCCGCGATGCAGCCGAGCCGTTCCATCGGCTTGGACACTCCGTCCACAGTGTCCTCCTCGTTCGAAGAGACGCGCAGGCCTTTGTAAGCAGGGCAGAACCAGTCGAGGTCGAATCCAATGCCGTCACCGCGCCAGCCGGGGATTCCGTCTATCAGAAGGGTGGAGGTGCCTCTAAAGTCCCAGAACTGTTGGCCCGTCATTTCGTTGGCCCAGGTACGGTTGGGATCGATGAAGGGGGAGAACAGGATCACCTCGCCGGGAAGCAGGGTGAAAGTCGTGGCGCCCACCGCCGGGGCGGTGGCGCTGCCGCCGTTGGTCTTCAAGGTCATGCCGAAGCGCTTGTTGACAGTCCCCTGTTCGGCGGCTTGATAATACATGGTATCAAGAGGCGCGAGGCCGTTGGTCTGGGCGCCTCCGTTTCTGAAGACCTGGAGCGCGAACGGCACGTTCCCGAAGACGACCCTGAGCTCGGTGAACTGCAAGGCGACGTTGTACGGGTTGGAGGGTGACAACGGGCGTATAGAGCAAGTGGAGGAGGTAGTCGTAGGACGATCCCGCAAAGTTATCAGACGGGTGCTGTCCTTGTAAAGCTGGGCATACTGCCACAGGGATTCCCAAGTGGGGTCGGAGGGGCAGGTGGTTTCGAGGCGGGACTCGTAGATGCCCTTGCCGACGAATTTTCCATTGACGGTCTTTCCTTTATAAAAATCGGGCAGGGCCGCCGCATTGGTGAGCAAGCTCATGTCTTCCTTGAGACCGCCGCTCGCAGTGTCGGTGAAAATACCCATCGACGACGCGGTCACGTCGTGGGAAAGCGGTTTGAGGGCCTCCGCCGTCGCCCTGTCGGCCAGGGTTGCGGCGGCGAGTCCGAGATTTTGCCGGGAAATGCCTTTTTCGACGGTGGCGAATCCGGTTTTTCCGTATTCGAAGATGGGGCGTCCGAGGCCGCCGAGGCCGGTGATCGATTCGGTGTTCGGACGCTCGCCGGACCCGAGTTGGGCGCTCTGCATGCCCTTGGTGGTGGCGTCATCCACAAACGGGGTGTTGATCCGAACCTTGACACCTTCATCCATGACGGCCCAGGCCAGGGCTCCGCGGGAGGGTGACGTGGGGATCTTGGTGGCGACCACGATGTCGGTCGTGGTGGCGGCGGTGCCGAGCGACCCCTTGTCCCAAAGCGCCACTGCGGGGGCCGGACTGCCCGTGGTGGTCAGGGAGGTGTCCTTCGCGAAGTCAATCTGGCTTGCCTTGTTGTCGATGCTGGAGGTCAGCCAACCGAGGAATTTCGCGTCGCGGGCGGTTTTCTCATATTCTTCGGGCTTCGGTGGCGTAGTGGCCTTGATGTCCCAGGATTTCCAGACGCCGGTGAGACGGGGGTTTTTGGATTTTTTGGCGGGGTCGGTATCGAGAATGTCCGCGCGGGCGGTGACGCGCTGGTCGGGGCCGGCGTTTTTCTGAAGATCGCCGATGGCCAGCATCAGGGCCAAGCGGGCATTACCGCGGGCGGTGGCCATGGCCTCACTTTGAGCGGAAGACCGAAGCGAAATCGATGATAATGACAGCAAGCCAACCGCAATCACGGTTAGCAAAATCATCAGGCTGAGCGTGACGACCAACGCGAAGCCCCGTTTTTTCGAGCGATTCATGGTGGTAAAACAGTCTGAATTCATAGAATTTACAAAACCGATGTAGTTACAAAGACTTCAAATTGGGGGGAGCGCAACGACAATTCGCAAAGCTGGCCAAAACTGTGATGGAATGCATATTCTTGGACAACGATCCGTTCCTGGAAATTGGTTCCGCATGATTTCAAGCATGCGGCAACCCGGTGCCGTGGCAAGATTGGGGACGACGCTGAGGCGGGAGAGCATGGTGACGGGCGAAGCCGCGGGATTTCAGCGTGACCAAAACGTTTTTTTTTCATCGTGGGGAATCAGTGCCTCAGGTTTCGCTGATTCAAAAGCCTGACAGTCTAGCCCCTGACCTCTTCGGTGGACGATGGGGTCTTTCCCCACCTTGGAGACTGCACGCAATCGGCGGCTCCATGTATTTGTCCGAGTGTCCGGTAGGATTACACCCCATTGGGGAAACCCGGAACGCACTTCAATCTTGCCGCCCATTGAAACGCCACCCCCCTTTCTCCCGCCCTCCGGTCCGGCCCGACTGCTGTTTCAGGAGACACCCGCGAAAGTAAATTCCTGCAGTTTATCCAAATCAAGCGCCAGGTCGCCCATAAGCTGCCTCGGCTGTTGGGAAGCCTTGAGAAGTGGCGAAGGGGCGGATGAGGGACCGCTCGGCAGACGCCCCCGAAGCCAGAGACGCACAGAGTCTCATGAACACGAACCAAGGCGCACAATCGGTCTCGAAAGAAAACTGGCGGAGGGGGTGGGATTCGAACCCACGGAACCTTTCGGCTCTCCAGTTTTCAAGACTGGCGCAATCGACCACTCTACCACCCCTCCGGTGTGTTGTCGCGGCGGAGATATGGCCGCGATTTTGAATGCGTTCAAGAAAAACCCTTGGGAATGGAGTAGGGGGCTTTCGCGTCATGCCCATTCACCTTGGCGCCTGGCCGCCCGCAGCGTCAGCGCGTCCATCCTCCATCATATCTGAAAACGCGGGCACGAACCCCAAATTGGCTCCCCGGCACGAGGTCGGATCCGCCGCCGATAGACGCAGGTGCCACCGGCGGCACAAGCAGGTCATCGACAAGCCCGCCCTCCGTCGATTTTTACTGTGGCTTCAATTTGTTGGCGAGTTGGTCAAGGATGGGCTGGGGTAGCGGGTTCTGTTGGATCCAGGCTTTCGCCGCCGTCGCATCGCGGTCGAGCCAGGATTCCAAGGTGCGGCCTCACCACCAGTCGCGGGTCTTCTCGTCTTGGATCCGGGGGATCTCAGACATGGCGAGCAGGGGGGGGCGCTTTGCAGTGAATTCCAAAGAAAGTTTTTCATGACCGGTTCGGTCACGTCGTTAGGGAATCGGTCGATCAACGACAATGCGGCTGCGGGGTCGGTCTTGGCCAAGGTGCCGACCACGCCGCTCAGGGCATTGCTGCGGTTTGGCCCGGCGGGCAGGGCGGCGATGGAATCCAAAGCCGCTTTTTGGTCGATGTTTGGCCATTGGCTGTAAACTTCATCCATGCGGCGTTGGGAGGCCTCACCGGGGTGGTCCAACAACCATTTTGAGGCCCAGGTGGCGAGCTCGGTCGTGGCGACGAACTGGTTGTCCGGATTGGTTTTGGCGAAATCCAAGGCGGCCAGCGGGTCCAATTTGGCCCATGCGGAGAGCAGCAGGGCATAAATGGTGCCAAGTGCCTTGGCGGTGCGAAAAAGGGGGGGTCCAGCGGGACGCGGGGGGGGCGCTGTTTTGTTACGGATTTTTCAGTGAAAAAATCTCCGGAGTTGGCAGGGGCTCCAAGGAATCAGGAAATTTCGGGGGGCGATTCGGTAGATCTTAGCGCTCTTTGAAAGTCCGGATGCTCAAACCTTCAGATGCAGCGGGGAACCCGGATTGGTTCCTGCCAATCATCCAAGGGAGGGGGCGGGCAGGTAGCAAATCAAACGACAAAAATGCTGTCCTTCGGGTGGCGTGGGCGAAATAGGGAGTGCCCCATGGCGGCCAATTCTGTGAATTGTTTAAGGAGGCTGAAATATGGTGGCGGAATTAGGGAGCTGTCCCGGTGTGAGCGGAGTGGAATGGTAGTAGGAAAACCGAGCGAACTTCAAATGATTGAATCGTCCGTTTGACATTGGTGTTGGGTCTGTCTGATTTTCGTCCCTGTATGCGTGAAATTACTTTGCCTGAATCCGGACCGAAGCGAAAATTATTGGATGCTGCCGAACAGTTGTTTGCCGAAAAGGGTTTCGAAGCGGTCTCTGTCAGAGACATTACGCAGCTCTCAAAGGCCAACGTTGCCGCTGTGAGTTACCATTTCGGCAGTCGTGAGAATTTATTGACGCTGGTGATGACGCGCTACATGACGCCGGTTAATGAGGAGCGGATTGTCCGACTTGAAGCGCTGGAGCGCAAGTGGACGGGGAAATCGGTGCCGCTTGAGGAAATCATCGAGGCTTTCGTGCGACCACTCGTGGGACAGGTTCGGAAATCCGAGCTTTCCGAACGCTTGTTTTACAAGCTGATGGGGCGAATTTTCGGGCAGCAGGGTGATGGATTGCCGCCACAAATCGAAGAGCAACTGCGGAATGTGGTGGTGCGTTTCACACGGGCGTTGGCCAAGGCGCTGCCAGCCGTCAATGCAGACGATCTGGCTTGGCGGATCCATTTCATGGTCGGTGGTATGATCCACCTGCTCGCCCATCAGGACCTTTTTCAGCGCCTCACTCCCGGCACGTCTGGCACGCCTCCCATGGAGTCCATCGTAAGCCGGTTCATCCGCTTTTCCGCCGCCGGATTGCGGGAAGGGGTGGAGGCGGAAGCGCCGACACCCAAGGGCCCGCAGGTGATGTTCGATTTCTGATCAGAACGCACAATTTATCCCGGCTTTCATTCATCCATCGGTTGCGTTCTTCCTACCTGCGTCGGGGGACAAAAAAACCGGATTTCGGAGTGTTCAAACCGCTCGGCTGTCCTAGGTTCCTGCCCCCGTATGTCTGTCAAAATCCGTTTCACTTCCGCTACCGCCGTCGGCTTGGTTCTTGCCAAAGTCGGTCATCCTCAACGCGACGAGCCACTCCAGACTTCCAAGGAAGTTTTTAAAATCGAGGAAAAAGACCAAGAGCCGCTTGCCGCCATTTTCCTCAAGCCATTCAAAAACCTCACCGCCCATCGCTTCAGCCATCATTCGTCGCTCGACCAGCATGAGATGAACGCCTACGCCGCCGCGATTTTCGCTTCGGACGACGGTTTGCTCGAAAAAGGCTGCGACATCGCCAAGCGCCTTTACGCCAAGTCGAACCATCCGAATATCAAGTCTGGAGACCTTTGCATTTCGCTGATCAAGGATATCGACATCGATGGCGAGCTCACTCAAGGGCTATGCATCCTCAAATCCGAGCGAGTTGAGCCTTTCCTCAGCATTTCCACCCGCGACGGAGACTTGGAACTGCACACCGAGCAAGGGATCAACCCTGAAAAAATCGACAAGGGCTGCCTGATTCTCAACCACTTCGCCACGAAGGGCTACTACGTGCTCACCTTCGACCGCACCGGTTCGGATTCACGCTTCTGGGTCCGGGATTTCCTCGGTGTGGTGCCGATCACCGACAGCCCGTTTCTGACGAACAAATATGCGAACATGGCCGTCGCGTTCATGGAAAAGGAGAAAAAGGAAAAGCCGAC
>JFJP01032844.1_pt1 | contig 13042 bp, 9 predicted proteins | sample 431651 | NCBI WGS metagenome assembly JFJP01 (sample SAMN02602958, study PRJNA72255) | Microbial mat metagenome, whole genome shotgun sequencing project. | biome: fresh water; feature: sink hole; material: water; isolation source: purple microbial (photo- and chemosynthetic) mats found in...
AAATAGTGCTCAGAAATGCACGCGGACTTAAAGCAACTAATAAGGCAGTTTCTTTAGATTGCTTTAAAATTAAACGATGCGCTTGCTCATCGAGTTCTTTTAAAACTTGCTTGCTAAACAATGCACAAACCTCTGAATTTGAATGACTATCATTGACCGTCATATAAAAACGATCTAAGCGTTCTTTTACGTCTTGGCGTTGGGTATAGAAACGTGCAATTTTGCTCACATAAGAAATCCCTTGACCATAGTTTTTGCTTTCTAAAAGGTCTTGTCCTTCGGTTTGTAAATTTGAAACACTTTTTAATGCCAAGAAATCCTGCCAAGCCGCCCAGATCAAACGCGACAAGCTCACAATAATTACGCCAAACAATCCTAAAAAAAACAATCCAATCAAGAAGTTATTAGAGAAACGTGCCGCGATAAAATTAACACTATCGACGACTAATATTCCAATCCACCACAAACCCAATCCGCAAAACAACCAAAATAGTGGCGAGGTGGTTGGAATAGAAAGTTTCTCCCATAATTTGCCGCCTTTTTCAACTAATTGTGCTAATGCTGGGAAACCCTCTAATTTTAAATCAGGTTTCTCAGTTTCTGAAATATTTTCATTTGAGAAAGATTCCGAGTTGCTCGCCATTTCTGCATTTGAAATTGTTGTTTCTACCTCTGATAAAATAATGGGTGTTTGTGGGCGGCGGTTGCTTTCTTGAGGATGCGCATTCAAATCATCTAAATCAAAGATAATTGGCGTTTGCCATTTTGTAGTCATGAAAATTTATCTCCTAATAAAAACTCTAATGCGCGATCCATCCGTAAATGAGGAAGGGCGTGGGCATCGTGCAATAAGGGTGGACGAAAATCAACAAAATAAAACCGCTCTGTCGTCCAATCTTCAGGCGGTGGAATTTCTACTGGGATTTCTCCAGGAAAAATCGCTAAAGGTTTCTCACTGTCATTCGGGATTCCTTTAATGCACGACAAAGGTTTTCCTTGAAATGACGCAGAAACAGGAGTTGTACATTGCAAAGCCGATAATGCGAGGGTTTCAGTTTCTACCCCTTCAAATCGGGCATTGTTATTCGCTTGCATGAGCATTAATTGTAAAAATCGTTCTAAATTAGGGAGTTGATTCGGAGTGATGTGATCTGCTTTCGTCGCCGCAAATAGCAGTTTATCAACCTTAGTTTGAAATCGAAATAAACGATTAAAAACGCCCGATTTTCCATAATGAAAACTCTTTAATACCAAATGAATCGCTTCTCGCATATCGACAAAAGTATGAAATCCCGTATTAAAGGTTTTTAAAACGTCGACTAACACGATTTGTCGATCAAAATTTGAAAAGTGTTCTTTATAGAATTTTTTAACGACGTGTTCTTTATAAGATTCGTAACGTTTCTTCATGATTCCATAAAAAGAATTTTCCGCTTTTGTTCCAGAGGGAATTTTAAGAATCGGACAAAATTCTAATAACGGCGCACCTTTCAAATCACCCGGCATTGTAAAACGCCCGGGTTGTAATAAAGTTAAACCTTGTTGTTTATCTTTACAAGCTAATAAAAATTGCGTATATAATTCGCTGGCTTGTCTTAACGTTGTTTCATTGGTTTCTTTGGTGACATCCACCGTATCCAGAAATACCCGCCACGCTTCTGACAAATGATTTCTCGGCGGTTTATCGCATAACAAAGTGATTTGTCGTGACCATTCATCAAACGACCATTCTAGCAATGGTAAATCTAATAACCATTCACCCGGATAATCAATTATATCTACATATAACGTATTGATTTTACTCAATTTTTGGATGATTTTATTTGAAGATTTGTAACGAATCGCCAAACGAATTTCACTAATCCCATTCGTGGGTTCAGGAAAGCGCGGCGGATCGGCAAGAAACGCCTCCAACGCCACATCATAACGAAACGCAGGAATGTGCAAATCGGGCTGAGATTGGGGTTTCGTGCCGCGCAAACGCCCTTCGCCCGCGACTTTGAAGAACGGCAAATGCGGATTGTCCGCGCTGTGCAAAAGCTGCTGCACCAACGAGGTGATAAAAACCGTTTTGCCACTTCGACTTAGCCCCGTCACCGCGAGCCGCACCGTGCGGTCAAGCGTGCGATTTAACGCCTCATCAAAATGTTGTCGCCACTGTGAAATTGCCACGTTTAGTTTTTTTATAACGAGTGAACTTTATATTATGAAACGCAAATCAACAATTGTGAATGCTTTTTGTCAATACGAAGTAAAAAATTCTCGTCCCAATGAAAATTAAGATTTTCTAATATTGGCTTTTTGACAAATGGTGTTCTTTTATTTTATGATGATCAGGTGTTAAGGTTAATTCTTAGCATTTTGCAATATTTTCTATTTTAATTTACTTATGAGGTATAAAAAGTCATGAAGTTGACACGTTGGTTAGTTGTCCTATTAGTTCTAATAGGTTCAACGAGTTCTTTTGCTGCACAAACATGGACAATTTTAGTCTATGGACACGCAGATCACAATCTATCTTACAGTTTAATGCGAGATATGTTGGAAATGGAGCAAGTAGGTAGCTCTGAAGGTTTTAACATCGTTGTTCAAGCAGATTACGATGGAGAAAAAAATCCTAACTACAAAGGAAGTTTTCGCTATTTGATTCAAAAAGGCGACCCTAAACTAGAAACTCTTGTGCTTGGAGGAAAAGAATACGATGAAGTGCCTGTTCCGAGTTCAACGCCTATTGAAAAAAGTGAAGAACTTGATTTAGATAAAACTGAGAATTTTAAAGCATTTCTCAAATGGGGAATTAATAAATATCCAGCGCAACGTTATGGCTTGGTGCTATGGGATCACGGCGGACAATGGAAAGGTGGTTTTGGTGGCGATACCCAAGATGGAACAACGCACGGTCCGGGTATGAAAATTGCCGAAATCGGTAAAATCATTAATGAAGTTAGAAATGAATTAACCTTAGGAAAATTTGATTTCATTACCTTTGATACTTGCTTATTAGGTGGTATGGAACTTCTACCTGATATGGTTAAACATACTGATACCTACATTGCAAATGCAGAAATCGATTATGGAGCTGGTTGGGATTACAACGGTGCATTAGGTTGGTTAAAAAATAATCCTGATGCAACTATGCGTAACTTTTCAATAGAAGAAGTTAAAATATATCAAGCACACCATAACAAAGGTGAAGCAGATAAGATGTTAAAAGCGCATGCGGCATTTGATTTAACAAAATATCCTCACTATCAAAACAGTGCACTTTCATTTTTTGATGCGGTAGCAAGTGCAGTTACTACTGGTGGAGCAAGTGAATTATTGTTGATCCAAAAAGCACGCAGTGAAACTACTAAATATGATATTAGTTCTCCTGCGAAAGCAAAAGACGATACAAATTACATTGACATCGGTGAATTTGCAGTCCGTTTGAAAAATGAAACTGCTAATACCAACGTTAAGCAATCTGCCGATCAATTGACTGCTGCTATCAATGATATGATCATTGCAAAAGACTTAGGAACGCTGCGTCAAAGTAATGGTGCATTTGGTTTGTCGATCTACTATCCTCAAAAAGGGTTAGATGTTAATTACACTAATTATCAACAATACAATCTATTGGCTTTCATTACCGAAACAGTGAATGGCTTAGCAAATAAGTGGTCAGAAATCTTAGTGGCGGTAGGAATTGCTCAAAAAACAGATAATTCACCGACCATAAAGCCAAATGCTAACCAAGAAATAAATATTACTGATAATAACTTGGCAGCATTACGCATTTCAGTGCTGCATAAAACCTTTGGGCTTAGTAAACAAGCAGTTTTTGCAGACAATAAAGTTACCTTACCTCTTGTTGAAGTTACGGATAATAATGGAGAAACTAAATATTTCAAAGTTATTTTAACTTCAAATGCTCAAGGTAGCTTTAATGTAGAAATTTCTGGGGTGGCTGATTTTATTTCTGGATTAACTATTCCTAGTACTTTTGATTCAAATAAACTCACGCTTTCTATTCCAATTGTAGTCTTTAATGGTGTAAGTTATCAGGCAGAATTAAAATATCAACCTGAAAGCAATACTGTTACATTATTAGATGCACAACCTGCTCAACTTATTACTTATTTGAATGAAGTTTCTTATACAAAGATTACTTCTTCTGGTAATTATCCTGTGCAATGGAATGGTGAATTTCCTGTTTTAAAAGGTGCAAATGGAACTAATTTATTGATTAGTGGTTTTCGTGCAGAACCAAATAGTAATATCTTGATAGGAACAGCGTTGTATTTAGGACCTGATACTGATGATATTAAATTGGTAATGTTGCAAATCGATACTTCAACCAATAAAGTAATACAAATCCTCGACGGTGAAACACCAGAAGGGATTGCTCCAAAAGGAATTGAAGTGAAAGAAAAGGGTTTGTTGTTACCTTTGTATTATGCGGAAATTCGTACAAATAAACCTGCTGATCAATGGCTTTTAACGACTTTGATTGGGGATGTTGATCCTTTAGTTATTCCTAAAGAAGGATTGAGCGGTTTATCATTAATAAATGTGAAAGTAGCGGGATCATTTGTACTTGAAGCAATTGCTGAAGATACGTTTGGAAATACTAGCACACCAAAATTATTTGAAGTTTCTCAACCCTAAAACTTTCAAATAACTTTAAATTTAACCATCATAGTTGTAATAACTGTGGTGGTTTTTTTATTTTTCTACATTATGATATGTTAAAATACGCTTAAATTGAATAATTAGAGGGCAACTATTATGACACAACAAACTGCTTTATTTGCGCAACACGTTGCTGCGGGTGGAAAAATGGTCGATTTTGCGGGCTGGGAAATGCCATTGCATTACGGTTCACAACTCAATGAACATCATCAAATTCGCCGAGATGCAGGAGTATTTGATGTTTCTCACATGACCATCGTTGATTTGAAAGGAACAAATGTTAAAACTTTCTTACAAAAACTCTTAGCAAATGATGTTGCTCGACTTAAAACAACTGGCAAAGCATTATACAGTTGTATGTTAAATGAACAAGGCGGCGTAATTGATGATTTGATTGTGTATTTCTGTGCAGAGGAACATTATCGTTTGGTCGTAAATGCGGGAACGCACGATAAAGACCTTGCTTGGATTACGCAACAAGCTGAATCTTTTGATATTTCTATTCAAGAACGCCGTGATTTATCGATGTTAGCGGTTCAAGGACCCAATGCACGCGCTAAAGTTTTACCTTTATTACCCAAAGACTTACAAGATTCTGCAATTCAATTAGGTGTGTTTTTCGCAACTTGGAATAACGATTGGTTTATTGCTAGAACGGGTTATACTGGCGAAGATGGATTTGAAATTATGCTTCCAAATCAAGAAATTGCTGAATTTTGGGATGCACTTTTAAATGCTGGTTTCAAACCCGCTGGATTAGGTGCACGCGATACTTTACGATTAGAAGCAGGGATGTGTTTGTATGGAACAGATATGGATGAAAGCATTTCTCCGTGTGAAGCGGGTTTGAAATGGACAATTGCTTTTCAACCAGAAGAACGGGATTTCATCGGACGCGCAGCTTTAAAAGAAAAATGTGAGAGCAACTGTTTAGTGCAAGTGGGTTTGTTATTATTAGAGAAAGGTGTGTTGAGAAATCATCAAAAAATCTTAACTGAAAAAGGCGACGGAGAAATCACCAGCGGAACATTTTCTCCAACTTTAGGTCGAGCAATTGCATTAGCGCGTGTTCCCGCAGATTGTGGCGATCAAGTTCAAGTAGAAATTAGAGGAAAACTCTATGCCGCTCAAATAGTTAAAGCCCCCTTTGTTCGTCACGGCAAAGCCTTAGTTTGATTTTAAAAACCTAGATATAATCATTTGATATGTCTAGGCTAAATCTTGTTTTGCGATGTTGATCCAAATTTTGGGTTTTGTGATAGGATTCAGGGATGGTTTCTGAGAGTTTTAAATTGCTTGAAAAACAGTATTGGATTCTTTAAGTTGACTGGGTTTTTCAATAACAAACTATAAACCTGAAATTAAAAGAATCCAAGTTAATTAAAAATCAATACAACGTCCGCCTTTTTCCCAATCACCGTAACGGGTGGGTTCTAAGCCTTGTCGCCCGCCAATTTCTTCTGGTTTCTTTTCAAGATCATCTTTATTTTCAAGAGGTTGGTGAGGTACGGATTCATCGACAGGGGTTGACGAAATATCAGTCATGTTATCTGCTCCAAATTAAAAGAACGCATTATAACGTGCTTAATAACTAAGTTTCAATTAACTTCCCCATTTCGTATAAAAATGCTTTAAAATACTAGATAAGAACGCGATTTGCATAGATTATTAAACCAATACAAAGTGGAGTTAAAATAATGGATTTAAAAAAATATTTTTTGATTAGTATATTATGTTTGAATTTAACGGGTTGTCTTGAACCGCCACAAGATGTTTTAAAGATTGGTTCTAATTTGTGGATTGGTTATGAGCCGTTATATTTGGCTCGGAATTTGGGTTATCTTTCTCCCAAAAAAGTGAGGATTGTTGATTATCAATCTACAACCGAATCGATGTTAGCTTTTCGTAATAATTTAATTGATGGTTTAATGATTTCATTAAATGAAGCAATTACTTTATTACCTTTCATTCCAGACTTACGCGCTATTTTAATTTTAGATGTTTCTGACGGTGGAGATGCGCTTATTACTCAATCTCATATTACTGAATTAAATCAATTGAAAGGAAAAACCATTGGTGGAGAAAACACTATTTTAAGCCAATTTTTATTACAAAAAATTTTAAATAAAGCGGGATTATCTTTGCATGATGTTAAATTTATTTCTTTAACTTGGGATAAGCATGAAACAGCTTTTTTATCAAAGCAAGTTGATGGAATTATTAGTGCTGATCCGATTTTATCTTATTTAGTAGAAAAAGGAGGAATTAATTTATTTAATAGTCGTCATATATCTGAGCAAATTCTTGATATTTTAGTTGTCCGTGAAGATATTTTACAAAATCGTAAAGCAGATTGGAAAATGGTTGCAGAAGCATGGTTTAAAGGACTTAATTTTCTCGAAAAACAACAACCAGAAATGGCGTTAAAATATATTGCTGAAAGAAAAAATACTACCCCAGAATTAATATTAAACATGATCAAGGGTGTACGCTTTCCTAATTTAGATCAAAATTATTATTTTTTAGGCGGTGGACTTCCTATCTTACAACAAAGGACTGAAGCAATGGCGGATTGGATGGCATATTATGGCTATGTTCCTCAACAAATTCCAAATAATTCAATAAGTTCATTAGCATCTATTGATGCTTTATCTGAACTTATTCCTTAGTTATAAATATTACTATGAAACTTTCTTACAAAATACCATTGCTATTAATTTTATATAGCATAATTATTATGAGTTTTCTATCTTATGGCTTGTATTATCACGAACAAGATAATTTAAAAAAAGAGATTACAAAAGAAATTGAAATTCGTGCAAGTCGATTACAAGCAGAACTCATTAATACATTAGAAAAAAAAGATATTTTTGAAATACAGCGTGAACTAAGTTGGGTGAGTGCAATTAGTGAAATATTTTGTATTTTTGTGGCGGATGAACATAATCAAATATTATATGCAGGTCGTATGGATGTGAAAGGAAAACTTGCTGTAAGCGTTATGCCACATTATGATGAAATAATTGCAACAAATGTGAGAACAAATAATGTTCCAATTATTGTACCTCTTCGAGATCAAAATTTTATGGCAATTTATTATCCTCTTGATTTAAGTAAACGAGAGCGGTTTGGTGTTTCATTTCAAAAAATTTATACGCTTTTTATTTTGTACAATACAACCTTTAAACAACAAAGACTTGAATGGCATTATCTAAAAGGAAAAATACTGATTTTATCTTTTATTATTCTGAGTGCTTTTCTTTTAAGTTTATTTTTAAATTACCATGTTTCTCGTCGAGTAAATAAATTAATTCATCTTTCTCAAGAATTTTCTCAATTTAATTATAAAGCACGCATTTCTATTCAAGGAAATGATGAGTTTAATCAATTAAACCATAGTTTTAATGAAATGGCGAAACGTATTGAAGAAAAAAGTCATGATTTAGAACAACAAAATCGTTTCTATAATGCGTTGGCAGAAACCAATCAAATTATTATGCGAACTACAAATTATCGTGAATTATTTGAGCAAGTATGTCAGGTTGCCATTAATACTATTGGTTTAGAAAGTGCGTGGGTAGTCTTTTCAAATAGTAAAAACGATGACAACTATGCTGAAATAATTAGTATAGGAAATCTTTGTGAATGTCCAACTAATTTTCATTTATCAATCAAAGAATTAAAATCTGGTAGAACAGGTTTAATTAGTGAAGTTTGGCTTCATAAAAAACCGTTAATTATGAATCATTTTAATCCTAATTTAATATCATTTAGTGATAAGAAACCTCGATATTGTAATGTTGCATCAACGGCAATGTTTCCATTATTTCAAAATAATCAAATAGTCGGCGTATTTACGCTTTGTTCTTCTATTGAAAATTTCTTTACGCCCGAATATTCAAAATTATGTGAGAAAATTATTAATGATGTTTGTTTTGCATTAGATAATTTAGAACTTAAAATAACAACCTCTAATGAACGTGAATTATTTAAGAAAATTGGTAATGCAATTCCAGTCATGATCTTGCTTAATAAAATAGATCAACCTGCGTTATCTTCAAATTATGAATTTGAACGTTTAATGGGTTTTAAACCTGATGAAAATTGGGAGCAGATTCAACAATTAAGAACCTTATTTGAACGCACTGATGAAATGCGTTGGCATGATTACGATATGCTAAGTTGTTATGGAGAAATAATCAATACCTCATGGGCATTAATTAACTTATCAGATGAAACCCAAATCGCCATTGGTATTGATTTAACAGAACGGAAGAAATCTGAATCAGCGATTAAACATTTAGCTTATTTTGATCCTTTAACTAATTTACCTAATCGACGTTATTGGAATGAATTTGCAAATAAGCATTTATCTTTTGAAAAAAACTTATTAATCAACCCATTAGCTTTATTATGTTTAGATTTAGATCGTTTCAAAATTATTAATGATACGCGTGGTCATGATGTAGGTGATAAGTTACTTATTCACGTTGCAGAAAGATTAAAAACTTGTGTGCATGGTAAAAATATGCTTGCAAGATTAGGTGGTGATGAATTTGCATTTCTATTATTAAACGCCAGAGAAACCGAAGCGATTGCAATTGCTCAACAAATTATTGATGTTTTACATAAACCTTTTGTATTTGATAAATATGAAATTAGAATTTCAGCAAGTATCGGGATTGCGTGTGCTCCTCAAGATGGAAACAAATTAGAAACCTTATACAAATCTGCTGACATTGCAATGTATTATGCAAAACAAGAGAGAATCAGTTATGCTTTTTTTGAAGAAAAACTCGCAAAGAAATTAGAAGAAGATTTCTATTTAGAACAATCTTTAGAACAAGCAATTTTAAATAATGAACTGTATTTGGTTTATCAACCGCGAATTGATTTAATCGATGAGAAAATCACGAGCATTGAAGCATTATTGCGTTGGAAACACCCAGAACGTGGAGAAATTTCTCCCGATGTTTTCATTATTTTAGCAGAGCAATCTCATATTATTTATGATATTGATGATTTTGTTTTACGCACAGCCTGTAATCAAATAAAAGACTGGAAAAACAAAGGATTAGAGCTACGCTTGGCAATCAATTTATCGGTAAAAGCCTTTCAACGAGATAACTTATTTGAACGCATTCAAAACATTTTATTAGAAACCGACGTGTGCGGAGAATGGTTAGAAATAGAAATCACCGAAAGTGCGGCTTTATACGATTTAAATTTAGCGTGCGATATTCTTTTAAAAATCAAAGAATTAGGCATTCATTTATCCATTGATGATTTTGGAACAGGTTATTCTTCTTTAAATTATTTGAAATCATTACCCGTCGATAGTTTAAAAGTCGATTGCTCTTTAATTACAGATGTTGAGAAACCCGATTCAATGAATCATAAAATCGTTCCTTCCATCTTATTTATTGCAAAAAACTTAGGTTTGAAAGTGGTTGCAGAAGGTGTAGAAACCCTTGAACAAAAACAATTCCTCAAACAATTAGGTTGTGACGGCGTGCAAGGATTTTATTATACTAAAGGCGTTCTTCCAGAAAAATTAGAAGAACTTGCAAAAGAGTTTCATTGGTTTAAGGTCTAAACGCATCGGGAATCCATTCAATCTTTTCAATGGGTTGCGATTGAATGATCACCACATCAAAACGACACGGTGGATACAACGCCGTCGGATAATTTAACAAATACTTTTCCGCACACAAAATAATCCGTTTTTCTTTTGGGCGATTAATGGTTTCTAACGGGTTACTTTCTTTGCGATAACGCACTTCTACAAATGCTAAAATTTCGCCATGTTCCATTATCAAATCGATTTCTCCACCTTTACAAGAGAAATTACGTTCTAATAAAGTTAAACCTTGCATTTCTAAATAACGTTCGGCGAGATTTTCTGCCCATTGTCCTTTAGTTCGAGCACCACTTTTCTTTAACGCAATTTGAGCCGTTTCCCAAAGTTTCTTTACGATTTTTTCCATTATAATTATGTACTTGGAATTAAGCGAATTAATGCTCTTAATGTAGCATTAACTGTTTCAGAATCAGGGAAATAGGCTTGTACGTCAGGTTCTAAAGTAATCACACAAGGAAAAACTTCTTTAGTAACAATTGAACCATTAGTTTGGTGAATTTTTATGCTATAACCTGCTTGCATTGCTTTATAATGCTTTCCTTGAACACCTGCACTAAAGTCATACTCGGGACGCATATCATTTTCTTCGTTGATGTTGTTCATAATATTCACGTTCATGTTTAGTTGCAATACGACAACTAATAATTCGAATTTTGTTATTGCGTTCTGTGTACACAACAACCAAAATTCGTTTATTATTAGAAATACCAATATCAATGTAACGAGTTTCTACATTTGACGAATGTTCTACATCAGAAATTGTAATCGATAATGGATCAGCAAATACGCTAATTGCTTCATCAAAACTCACCGCGTGTTTTTTTAAATTGCGTTGAGCTTTTTCTTCGTCCCATTCAAATTTAAGAAACATCTTTGCTATTTCTACACTCAAATTATTTGATTAAAATGGTTTTGCTAATCCATTAATAAATTTCGCCCACATCATTTCTCGATAAATGCGGTTGTTTTGATCAACGGATAATAAACCCGTTACGCCCGCTATTTTTTGATTATTTAATTGCGACATTTGCATTACCAGTCGATAAGCATCGACACCAAATCCAAATAACCGTTTATTTGCGCCACTCATGCGTTCTGAGGATTGTTGTTGTAATGTGGTATAGATTGAAATAGGCTCTTGATTTAATTGATTATTTTCTGGATAATTTCCTTTCAATAAAACCCAAGGCATATCAGGAAAAATAACGCCTTCTAATTCACGATCTAATGAAGTTTGAGGTTCTGCATCATACACATGAGAGGTTGCATAAAAAGGAATTTGTGCTTTTTTCATATATTTCAAATAAGAAGGAACTAAACGTGCTTCTTGCGCAAATGTTCCTAACAAAATACATTGTGCAGTTTCGGGAACACTTTTAAGCTGTTGTTTAAGATTTTTCTTATTAAATGAAATCGTTCCAGAAACCTGTCCACCTAAAGAACTCCAGCGATCCGCAAATGCTTTTGCAACCCGTTCACCCCATCCACCTTCAAAATGAATAATCGCCGCGTTTCGATGTCCCTCTTTCCAAGCCTTTTCAGCCACTTGCCGCGCTTCATCTTCGGGCGTTAAACTAAATTGAAATAAATTTTGGGGAGGATTTTTATTTGATAATTCTTCGGGTTCATATAACATCAAAGTCGGCAACGGAAAACCACGCTGAAACGCATTATAAAGCGCGACAGACGTATTTCTACCCATTGGACCAACAATCGCTTGAGCACCGTTTTGCTGGGCTTGTTGATACAAATTTGCAACGGTTTCTGGGGTAACATCGTGAATCTTAATTTGAGGTTTATTTGCTCGCTCATCCGCATTTGCCGCCGCCATAAAACCATCACGAACCGCTTCCGCCGCGTCTTTGAATTGACCCGTCATTGGAAGTAATAGAGCAATGTTTTGCAATGTAACATTTTGATTTTGTTGAGGATTTATTGGTAAAGGCATTGCTGACGGCGTGGTTGCCACAATCGGAATATTTTCATTTAAGCGTGCAATCAACGTTTTATGCGCTGGATGATTAGGATAACGTAATTTCCAATCCGCTAAACGTGTTTGAAAATCAGTGGCTTGCAAGTTTTTAGATAATTGCGCTAAACCCGTCCAACCTAATAAATTTGGAGGAACTGGCAAGGGCATTTGCTTTAATTGTATCGGAGAAAGTTGGGTAAGAACTTGCCAAATACTTTCATGATTTAAACGTTGTGCAGAATCATTATTTAAAATCGGATCAAGTATTAAACGTTCATATAAAGCCCGAATGGTTTGTCCCTGTATTTCAAAAATGGTGGCTTTCAAATGATGATAATTAATCAATTGCGCCGTTTGCAATGCTTTTGAATTTAAACGATTTAACAAATTCGCTGCTTGAGAAACTTGGTTTTCTGACAAAGCAACTTGTGCTTGTGCTAAATAAACTCTTGATTGAATAGAAGGTTGAGCAGTTTGAATTTGCCGTAATTGCACTTTGGCGGGATTCATTAGATTTGCTCGAATGTAATATTCCACTGCGGTAATTTGATATTCTTCTTTTAATGGAGAAACACTATTGCTTGCCATTTTCAAATAGGTATTTGCAGCCCCCGAATAATCACCTCTTTTGAGCAATTGCAGGGCTTGCGTTTCTAAGTTTCTCACAGATGTATCACTTATAATAGGTCGCACCATGCAACCTTGTTGTAATAACACTAACAAAGCAACTATTAAAATACGTTTTAAAATCATAT
>JFJP01020866.1_pt1 | contig 13040 bp, 9 predicted proteins | sample 431651 | NCBI WGS metagenome assembly JFJP01 (sample SAMN02602958, study PRJNA72255) | Microbial mat metagenome, whole genome shotgun sequencing project. | biome: fresh water; feature: sink hole; material: water; isolation source: purple microbial (photo- and chemosynthetic) mats found in...
GCTGAGCAGGCGCCAGGCCAGCCGGATCACGCGATGCGTCCGTCGCTCATGTGCAGGACGCGCGAGCAGCGCGCAGCGAGCTGCTCGTCATGCGTCACCAGCACCAGGGTGGTGCCGTGGCTGGCGGCGAGGCCGAAGAGCAGGTCGGCGACGGCGCTGCCGGTGCGCCGGTCGAGCGAGCCGGTCGGCTCGTCGGCGAAGACGATGGCGGGATCGTGCGCCAGGGCGCGCGCCACCGCCACGCGCTGCTGCTCACCGCCCGAGAGTTGCCGGGGGCGATGCCCGCCGCGCCCCCCCAGGCCGACCTTGGTGAGCCACGCGGCGGCGCGTTGGGTCGCGTCGGGCGCCCCGGCGAGATCGAGCGGGGCCTGCACGTTCTCCAGCGCGGTCAGCGCCGGCAGCAGGCGGTGGCTTTGGAAGACGAAGCCCATGCGCCGGCCACGGAACGCGCTGGCCACGGCGTCCGACATGCCGGCGAGGTCCTGGCCTTCGATGGTCACGTGTCCCCGGCTCGGCTGGTCGAGGCCGGCAAGCAGACCGAGCAGCGTGCTCTTGCCCGAGCCGCTGGGTCCGACCAGCGCCAGGGTCTCGCCGGCGGCGAGGTCGAGATCGACCCCGTCAAGCACGGTGATCTGGCCGTGTGGTGCGGGATAGTCGCGGCCGAGACTGCGGGCGGAGAGGATCATTTGAGCAGTGGTTTCAGCCAGGTGGTGACGTTGGCGGCGATCACCGCCTGGCCTTTGGCGTTGGGATGGACGAGGTCGGGTTGGTTGAGCGCCGGATCCATCGCCACGCCATCCAGCAGGAAGGGCAGCAGCGGCACGGTGAGCTCCTTGGCCAGACGCGGATAGACTGCGGCGAAGGCCTCGGCGTAGGCCGGGCCGAGATTCTTCGGCATGCGCATGCCGACGAGCAGCGGGGTGGCGCCGGAGGCGCGCACCTTGGCGATGATGCCGCGCAGGTTCTCCTCAAGCTGCGCCACCGGCAGGCCGCGCAGGCCGTCATTGCCGCCCAGGGCGATGACCACGAGACGTGGCTTGCCCTTGAGGATCCAATCGGCGCGGCGCAGCCCTCCGGCGCTGGTGTCGCCGGAAACGCCGGCATTGACCACCGTCCAGCCGGCTGGCAGGGCGCCGCCGACCAGGGCCGGATAGGCCTGCTCGGCACTCAGGCCGTAGCCGGCGGTGATCGAATCACCGAGGAAGGCCACGCTCTCGGCGCGCAGCGCGAGGACCAGGGCGAGCAGGAGGGCGCAGCGCGAGAGCACGCCGTAAGGATATGACCGCTCCGACTGCCGCCATCTCCATCGCCCTGGCCTTTGCCGGCTCAGTAGGTCTGGCGCAGATGCATTACCGCGACCGTCCCGACCGGCAGGTCTGCGCCGTGCTGGTCGCGCAGGGTCAGGGTGCGCGGGCGGCCCGGCAGCAGGGTGAAGCTGTTGTCATCGAACTCCCCGGCACTGCCGGCGCTGGCCGCGACGACGAAGAAGGCCGGGCGGTCCGTGCTCAGGGTCAGCCGCGTGCCCTCGGCCGTGGCGGTCACCGTGGCGTCGGCCAGGCGGCAGCGCTTATAGGCGGTGAAGACATGGGTGTTGGCATGCGCCACCGCCACGCCGGCGACCGTGCCGCTGAGCGAGACGTGCAGGAACGAGTTCTGCCGCGTTGCGTCGTCGGCGCAGAAATGTCGGACCTCCCAGCGGCCCAGGCGCAGCGCCGAGCCGGCGGCGACGCGCACACGCAGGGTCTCGCCCGGTCCGGGCCGGCCGTCAAAGCCCCACACCGCCAGCTCGACTGCGACTTCGGCGTCCTGCGCCTCGTCGTTGACCACCCAGGCTTCGACGATCTCGCCGGCCTCCTTGTCGTTGCGCTGGTGGACGAACGCGGCGACCGGTTGGTAGAAGCGGCGGGCCTGGTGGTGCAGCTGCTTCCACCTGCCACCGTATTCGATGCTCGCCCAGCTCGCCACCGGCCAGATGTCGTTGAGCTGCCAGTACAGCGTGCCCATGCACTGCGGTCGCAGCGTGCGCCAGTACTCGACCGCGGTCTTGATCGCCAGCGACTGCTGTACCTGCGACAGGTAGAGGGTCTGCTCGAAGCCGACCGGCATGCGGAAGTAGCGGGCGAACATCTCGTTGATGCGCCGGTTGCCGCCGTCGTTGCGCTGATGGTACTCCATCGTCGGCGCTGTGATGTTGAGGTCCTCGGGTGGGCAGTAGGCGTGCACCGACTCCAGGCTGTTGAACGACTGGTAGCCGAACTCCGAGCAGAAGCGCGGCTTGATGTCGTAGTAGGCCTCGAAGCCCTTGCCCTCGTGCCATACCGACCAGTAGTGCATATCGCCCGAGCCGTCCTTGTGCCAGGCGTCGCTGAAGTCGCCGGGTCCGGCGCAGGGCGAGCTCGGCCAGTAGGTGCGGGTCGGGTCGGCGGCGCGGGCGGCCTGGCCGCGCGCGTCATCGAGATGGACCCAGTCCACCAGATAGCGGTCGCGGCTCTCGCGCGACTCCTTGAACCAGCCCATCGCGCCGAGGCATTCGTTGTCGCCACACCACAACGCGATGCAGGCGTGGTCGCGCAGGCGCTTGACCTGATGTGTGGTCTCGGCCACGACCTCGGCGAGGAAGGCCGGATCGCCGGGGTAGAGCGCGCAGGCGAACATGAAATCGTGCCACAGCAGCAGGCCGTGCTCGTCGCACAGTTCGTAGAAGTGCTCGGACTCGAACTGGCCGCCACCCCAAACCCGCAGCATGTTCATGTGCGCATTCCTGGCGCTGAGGATGAGCTGCTCGTGGTGCGATTCCTGGCGTGCCGGCAGGGCGTCGCTGGGGATCCAGTTGGCGCCTTTGCAGAAGATCTCGCGCCCGTTGACCCGCACGGTCAACGGGCGGCCGATGGCGTCCGGGGTGTTGAGCACCTCGATGGTGCGCAGGCCGATGCGCTTGCGCACGGTCTCGCCGCCGAGCGAAACGCTGAGGTCGTAGAGCGGTTGGGCGCCATGGCCGTTGGGCCACCATAGCTTGGGTTCGGCGATCTCGACCGTGGCGGTGGCGCGGTTGGCGCCGGCGGCCAGGGACAGCGGCATGGCGACGCGTTGTCCGGCGATCTCCACGGTCAGGGTGCTGGCAGCGGCAGCCGGCGCGGTCAGTTCGGCGGTGACGTGCAGGCGCACGCGGCCAGCGCTGTGCTCCTGGACCGTGGTCACGTAGTCGAGGCGCGCCTGGGCTACCGCGCGCAGACTGAAGCCGCCAGCCACGCCCACACTCTGCAGCGGGATGCCCCAGTCCCAGCCGGCATGGCACATCGGCTTGCGCACCAGGTTGTAATGCGGGAACTTCGGGCCGTAGGCGTTGTTGAGGCCGGGGATGGGATAGGACAGTCTGGCCGCGCGTTCGCGCATCTCGGTGCGGCTGCTGCGGAAGCGCAGTTCGATGGTGTTGGTGCCTGCCTTGAGCAGCGGCTTCACCTCGAACTGCCAGCGGCGGAAGTGGTTGCCGCAGATGCCGGCGGTCTGGCCGTTGACGACAATGGAGCAGAAGGTGTCGACGGTGTCGGCGCTGAGGAAGAGCGAGGGCGCCGCGAGCATCGCTGCCGTGACCTCGACCGTTCGCGTCGCGACCCAGTCGCGTTCGCCGACCCATTGCACCTGCTCCTCGTTGAAGCCGACGAAGGGATCGGGGATGAGCCCGGCGGCGAGCAAGGCGCTGTGCACGTCGCCGGGCAGGGTCAGATCGCAGGCGTTGCCGCCGTCGGCGTCGCGCAGCCGCCAGGTGCCGGCGAGATCAAGGGAGGTGGAATGGTCCATCGTGTTGAGCTCAGGTGAGGGTCAGAAGCCGATGCAGATGCGGCCGGCCAGCGCCCAGGCGCACCACGCCGCGGTGATCGCGGCGAGCACATCCATGGTGTAGTGCGCGCGCAGCACCAGCACGGTGACCGCCTCGAAGCAGGCCAGGACGATGGCGGCGGCGGCGATCCACGGCGCCAGCGTGGCGGTCGCCCACAGCGCTCCGAGCACGGCGATGGCGGTGTGGCCGCTGATGAAGAAGTCGTTGGCCACGCCATAGGTCACCAGCAGGCTGGGTGCGCCGGGATGCCGCCAGATCAGGCCCTGCGGGGCGGGCAGGGCGCAGCACGCCTGGCAGATCTGGCGGAAGAGGAAGAGCAGCAGCATGGCGACGAACGGGCGCAGGCTGGCGCCGAACAGTGCCGAGCCGAGCAGGGCCAGGCCGAATACATCGATCCCCGCCGAGCTGGCGATGAGCAGGCGGTCGGCGGCGCGCGGGTGGGCGTGCAGCCAGTTGTTGAGCGGCGCCGTGAGGTCGTGGACGAGGTCGCCGATGCGGCCCTCGGCGGTCGGGGCGCGGCTGCCGATCAGCGACTGGGTGATGAACCAGGCGCCGAGTGCGGCGGCGATCAGCACGACGCGGCCGCCGTAGCGCACCCACGGTTCGGCCAGCACGCTGCCGGCCTCGGCCCGGCCGGCGAGGGCGAGCATCCAGCACAGCGCGACCAGCGCCGCGGCGAGGATCAGCAGCAGGATCCAGCGTACGGCGATGCTCATGACTTCCGCCGGCTGGCGGCGAGCATCGTCTCCAGCTGGCAGCGGATCGCCTCCATGAGCGGATCGCCGCTCGCGCCGCGTTCGCGCGCCGCGCCCACCGGGATGGCCTCGCCGACATCGACGATGACGCGCATCGGCCGGTGGATGCGCGCCTCGTCGGTGAGATCCTCCTCGAAGCGCTCGACCGTCTCGAGCAGGCGTTCCGGAGTGGCATCGTCGGCGAGGTAGCCGGGCGGATAGAGCGAGAGCTGCTGCGCCAGGTAGAGGTCGGCAAGCTGGCGCCAGCGCCGCGCGCGCTCCTCCTCGGGCAGTTCGCCGGCGACCAGTTCGGGGACGATGGCGATGCGCAGCGCCTTGACCCGCGCGACCACGCCGTCCTCGCGTTTGCCCTTCAGCCACTCTGTTTCCAGCGGCACGAGCAGGTGGTCGATCAGGCGTCCGCCGCGCTCGGCCAGGGTGCCGGGCTGCTGGGCACCGAGGTATTCCAGCTCCTTGAGCGTGAGCAGCGCGTCGCCGACCCGGGCGATGCGCTCGACCGTCGGCAGGTCGGGGCGCGGCCGCCAGCTCAGACGGCGCTCGATGTCGAGCAGGACGCTGGCGGCGGTCGCCGCGGTGTCGCCGTCATGCAGGTAGCGGATGGCCAGCGGATGCACCACGACCTGACCGGTGGTGCCACGCGTCTTGGCGGCGTTGCGGGCGATGAACGAGGTGCCCTCCATGAGATGGAGGAGGTGGTCGTTGGTGCGCGAGATCACGCCCTCGGGGAAGAGCACCAGCGGGCGCTTGGCCTCGGCCAGCACTTCGATGGCCAGGCGCAGGGCCTCGCGGTCGAGGCCCTCGCGGTAGATGCTGAAGACGCCGGCGCGGCGCAGCAGCCAGGTCTGCATCCAGCTCTGCTTGAACAGGTGCCAGCTCGCCATGGTGTAGGCGCAGCGGCCCTCGGCGGCGAGCAGGGCGAGGACCACGAAGGGATCGCACGGCCGGCAGTGGTTGGGCGTCAGCATCACGCTGTGGCCGGCGGCGAAGGAGGCGCGCAGCCGTTCGACGCCGCGGAACTCGCTTCTCTCGATGCCGAAGTCGCGCAGTTTGCGTTGCGGCAGGAAGCGGCCGAACAGGCGCGGCCAGAAGGCGTTGCGGCTCGGCGGGACGAAGCGGTAGGGCTCGGCGACGACGACGTTGTGCATGCCTTAGGCCCGACGCATCCACGCCTCGATGCCGCGCACGTCCTTGGGGATGGCGCGGGTCAGTTCCTCGCAGCCGTCGCGGGTGATCAGCAGATCGTCCTCGATGCGGATGCCGAAACCCTCGTCGGGCAGGTACACGCCCGGCTCGTTCGAGATGATCATGCCGGGGCGCAGCGGCTGGCTGCGCTCGCCGGGGTCGTGCACGTCGAGGCCGATGAAGTGCGACAGGCCATGGTGCCTGGTGAAGCCGGCCTTGATGATCGGCGCCCACGCCAGCTTGTTGAGCTCATCGAAGGTGATGCCGGGGCGGGCGTGCTTGCGGCCCAGCGCGTTGGCCTGCAGCACCAGCTCATAGACCTCGCGGAAGCGCTTGTCGTCGAAGCGGCCGTGCTGCGGGATGGTGCGGGTGACGTCGGCGCAGTAGCCGCCGGCGGTGGCGCCGGAGTCGATCAGCAGCGGCTTGCCGGCGGCCAGCGGCCGGTCATTGAACGGGTAGTGCAGCGTCCCGCCGTTGCCGGCCGAGCCGACGATCGGCGGGAAGGCGAGAGGGCCGTACGCCGCCGAGCGGTAGTGCATGGTCAGCAGGCTGGCGACCTCGGCCTCGTTGCGCAGGGTGGGGATCTGCGGCAGCACGGTCCTCAGCCCGGCGGCGGTGATGGCGATGGCCTTGCGGTGCCACGCCACCTCGTCGGCGTCCTTGATCACGCGCAGCGCCGCGAGGTGGCTCTCGGCGTTGAGCAGGGTCACGCGGGCGCCGAGCTTCTCCTTCCAGGCGGTGAAGGCGGCGGCCTGCGCCCCGGGTTCGCGGCTGCGGTGGCACATCGCCAGCAGTCCGCCGGAGCGGTGTAGCGCGAGCGCGACCGCGTCATCGAGGCTCTGCCGGCTGGCGACCGCCGCGACGCCGTGCGCCGTGCGGCTCTTCGCATCCGGTCCAAGCCGCGCCCCGTCCCAGATCACCCGCGACGGATCGCCGGCATCGAGGAACAGCGTGTCGTGCGGGGTGCGCGTCGGATCAAGCAGCAGCGCGGCATCGGGCTCGGCGCAACCGCAGAAGTAGTCGAACCACGGATCCTGGCGGTCGCGGCGCAGGGCCAGCTCATCGGAGCCGATCAGCAGCAGCGGCACGCGCTCGTGGAAGGCGCGTTGCAGCACGCGCAGCGCCTCGGCGCGGCGCCGGCGGTAGGTGGCGAGTGGCAGGGCGAGTCCGCGTACAAGCATGGCGGCAGCATCGCGCCCCGCCGGGCCGGTTCCAGCCGCCTACAGCGCTGCCCGGACACGGGCGACGAGGGCGTCGGCGGAACGCTCCTGGGCCTCCAGATCGGCGCCGACGGTGAGGTCGGGCAGGGCGCGCGGCAGCTCGTCGAGCTCGCGTTCGAGGCGCTGCCGGCGCGCCGGATCGGCGATGCGGCTGGTCAGCGGCCGCGCCTCGTGCAGGCGGCGGCGCGCGTTGTCGATGCGCAGGCGGGCCGCCTCGACGGTACGCTCCAGCTTGTCGCAGGCTTGGCGCAGTTCGCTTTCCACCCGTGCGGCCGCCGCGCCGGCCCCGGGCGTGGCGTAGGCCAGGGCGCATTCCTCGAGCAGGCCGCGCAGGCGGCGCGCCTCCGGGGCGAGGCCGAGGGCGAGCTGCCAGCGCGCGTCCGCCGGGTCGAGGGCGGCGGCGCAGTCGCCGCCCAGGCGCACGATGCGGTCCTCGACCCGCGCCGCCTCGGCGGCGCCCTTGGCGGCGTTGTCCAGGCGGCGCTCCAGGGCTGCGACGAGCTGGTCGAGCCGGCGCACCGCCCAGGGCTGCGCCGCCAGGCGGGCGAGATCCGAGGCGACCGCGCGCTGCGCGGCGGCGGCGCCAAGGTTGCGCGCACCCTGCTTGAGCCTGGCGCGGATGCGTTCGGCGGCATCGACGGCGCGCGTCAGCATGGCCTCTTCACGACGCGCCAGGTCGAGCGCGGCGCGGGCCTTGCCGAGCAGCAGGACGAAGCCCTCCTCATCGCGCACCGGGCTGTCGATCACGCTCCAGACGGCGGCGCAGGCGAGCTGCCGCCGCGCCGCGCCGACGCTCAGGCCAAGGGCTTTGTCGCAGCGCGCCGACAGGCTGCCGGGCGCCGGGGCGGCGACCCACGCAGCCAGTTCCGTGGCCAGAGCGGCCTCGAGGGCGGCCTCCAGGCCGTCGCGGTGCCAGGCGCTGGCGGCCGACGGCGAGGCGTGGACGGCGCGGCGCACGGCGATGCCGCCGTCGGAGCCGCGCGTGCGCTCCAGGGCGACGTGTCCGCGCACGCCCGCCAGCATGGTTTCGGCCGGGCAGTCGCCGGGCCAGGTGCAGCCGGGGGGCGTCTCCCATTCGGCTTTGAGCAGGGCGAGGCGGTCGGGCGCGGCTTCGGCCTGGGCGGCGAGAAATTCGGGATCGCGTCCCTGCCACGCCACCCCGGCCGGGGTGCGCACGATCACCCGTGGGCGCAGCCAGGCCGGCAGCAGGCGCCGGTCGAAACGCACGGCGCGCAGGCCGTGGCGCGCTTCGAGCAGGCCGGCGAGGGCGGTGGCGAGATCGGCCCGACCGACCAGCGGAGCCAGTTCGCCGGCGAGGATGCGCGAGCTGTCGGCCAGCGGAATGAGCACGCGGCGCGCATCTTTGGGCAACTGTTCGAGCAGGGCGGTGCACAGGTCGGGCAGCCAGCCCGGCACCAGGCCGTCGAGCACGGCGAGGGTGAGCTGCGCGGCCTGCTCCTCGGCCAGGGTCAGGGTCACACCATCGTCGTCGGAACCGGGCGCGTAGCGGTAGGTCAGCGCTGTGCGCAACGCACCGATGCGCGCCGTGTCGGGGCAGCCGGCGGCTCGTTCGGCGGTCTCGGCCGGGACGAGGTCGGTCAGGCGCAGCTTCAGGGTGTCGTCGCCGTGCGCGGCCAGCCAGTGGTTCAACTCGGCGGTGGTGCTGATGCAGTCGCTGCCGAAGCGGCTGGCGTACCACGCTGCGAGGTGCTCGGGTTCGACCGCCAGGCCGGGATCGCGCAGGCGGTCGCGCAGGCCGCGCACCTGCGCGAAGACCACGCCGTTGGCGTCGGTCACCGGCACGCCGAGCGGATCCTCGCCGCCGAGCGCCTCGCGCAGGAACAGTCTGGTCGCCGCCACCGGATCGATCGGGCCGAACGGCACGGCGCGGCCGTCACGCACCGGCAAACCCTTCCACAGCAGCGTCTCGGTGACCACGACCTGCTTGCGTCGGGCCTCCCAGCGCGGCTCGCGGTGGCTGCGGCGCAGGCGGTCGCCGGCCAGCTCGATGACCCAGGCCGGATCGATCGGCGCGCACAGGCGGGCGAACAGCCGGCTGGTCTCGACCACCTCGCAGGCGACCAGCCATGGCGCCTTGCTGTTGGCGGTCTTGCTGTTTTCACGCTGGCGCAGCGCGCTGCCCGGATGGATGGCGAGCTGGCGGTCGCCGGCGGCGCGGTAGGTGCCTAGCTTGACGTCCCACATCAGCACATTGCCGATCATCCCGGCGAGGACGCAGCGGTGCACGCGCTCCAACGGCCAGTTTTCCGACGGGTGCGGCTCGGCCAGGTTGGCCTTGCGACGTTCGCGCAGGCTGCCCCACAGCTGGTGGCGCACGTCCGACCACTCGCGCATGCGCCGTCGCCCGAGGTAGAGTTCGCGGCACAGCTTCTCGCGCCGGCTGTTGGTCGCGGCCTGCTCCCAGCGGTCCCACAGGCGCAGGATGGTGGCGAGGTCGCCGGCCTCGTGCGCCAGGGCGCGCTGCGCCGCGTCGGCCTTGGCCTCATCGCCCAGCGGGCGCACCCGAGGATCCTGCACCGAGAGGAAGGCGGCGATGGTGCAGGCCTCGTGCGGCACGCCCTCGGTCAGGCCGGCGACGAGGATGCGCGCGACCTGCGGATCGGCGGGGATCGACGCCAGCGTGCTGCCCATCACGCTCAGGACATTGCCGCCATCGTCCGGTCGTCCGGTCGTCCGGTCGTCCGGTCGTTCCGAAGGGCTGCCGGCAGGAACGGGCGCCGCAGATCCCGGTTCAGATGCATCGGACGACCGGACGACCGGACGGCCGGACGACCGGACCGGGGCAATGGCTCCGAGTTCGTCGAGTAGCTGCCGCGCCTGGTCCCAGGCATGCAGCGCCGGCGGATCGAGCCAGGGGAACAGCGTCGGATCGCCCAGTCCGCCGCCGAGGCAGCGCAGCAGCACGCCGGCGAGATTGCTGCGCAGGATCTCCGGCGAGGTGAACTCGTCGCGCCGCGCGAGATCCTCCTCGGCGTACAGCCGCACGCAGATGCCGGCCTCGACGCGGCCGGCGCGGCCGGCGCGCTGGGTGGCGCTGGCGCGGCTGATCGGCTCGATCGGCAGGCGCTCGGTGCGGGTCGACGGGTGGAAACGCTTCATCCGCGCCAGGCCGGTGTCGACGACGTAGCGGATGCCCGGGATGGTCAGCGAGGTCTCGGCGATGTTGGTCGAGAGAATGACCTTGCGGCCCGCCGCCGGCTGGAAGATGCGCTGCTGCTCGTGCGGGGTCAGCCGGCCGAACAGCGGCAGCGGGATGGCGCCGGGCAGGTCGCGCAGACGGCGCTCGGCCTCGAGGATGTCGCGTTCGGTCGGCAGGAAGACCAGGACATCGCCATCGCCGCCGGACTCGTGCAGATCACGAACCCAGCGCACCGCGGCGTCGAGATAGCCGACGTCATCATCGCCTGGCGGCTGATGCACGATCTCGACCGGGAAGGTCCGGCCGCTGACGTGGATGACCGGCGACTCCAGGTAGGCGGCGAAGCGCTCGGCGGCGATCGAGGCTGAGGAGATGACCACGCGCAGGGCCGGCCGTTCGAGACGCGCCAGCTTGAGAAGTCCGAGCAGGAGATCGATATCGAGGCTGCGCTCATGTGCCTCATCGACGATCACCGCGTCGTAGCGGCTGAAGGTCGGGTCGCTGGCGGCCTCGGCGAGGAGCAGGCCGTCGGTCATCACCGCCAGCACGGTGTCGCCGCCACGACGGTCGTCGAAGCGCACGGCGTGCGCTACCTGCGCCTCGCTGGCGGACAGCTCATCGCGGATGCGCTCGGCCATGGCCACCGCCGCGACCCGTCGTGGTTGGGTCAGGGCGACGCATTCGCAACCGAGCTCGAGCAGCATCTTGGGCAGCTGCGTGGTCTTGCCGGAACCCGTCTCGCCGGTCAGTACCAGCACCGGATAGGCGCGCAGCGTGTCGAGGATCTCTTCGCGGCGTTGGGCGACCGGCAGGTGCTCGGGGTAGGTGATGCGCAGGGGGGCGGGCACGGGCGGCGCAGGATCCCGGGATCTTGCGCCAGGCAACCGCTTGGGCGTTGCTGCTCAGCGCCCAGTGGACAGCGTCCGTATCACCTACCACAGGAGACATCATGCGTCCAACCGCCCTCATCCTCGCCCTCTGCGCCAGCGTCGCCTTTGCCGCTGAAGGCGTCACTCCGCCCCCAGCGCCGGCTCCGGCTCCGGCTCCCGTTCCGGCCCCGGCTCCCGCGCCGGCAGGTGAGGTTAAGGCCCAGATCAAGGAGCTGGAAGGCAAGCTGAAGGCGATCCGCGAGCAGGTCAGCAAGGAGGATCCCGCCCTGTCCAAGCTCAAGACCGAGGCCGCCGAGGCGCGCAAGGGCTATGAGACCGCGGTCGAGGCCAAGCTGAAGGACAACGCCGATTACACCGCCCTGAAGGCGCGTATCGACGAGCTCCGCGGCAAGAACAAGAAGGACGGCAAGGACGCCAAGTAGTCGTCCGGTCGCCACATTCAGGTGTAGATGCCGCCCCCTGGTCTGCGACCGGGGGGCGGTTTTGTTTTGTGGCGTGGGGCCTAGCCTGCTGCCGCCATGAATTACGTCGACCTCCTCGGCGAGCGCGGACTGCTCGCGCAGACCACCGATGCCGCCATGCGCGAGCGCTTCGTCGCGCCGCTCACCGCCTACATCGGCTTCGATCCAACTGCCGATAGCCTGCATGTCGGCTCATTGGTGCCGATCATGGCGCTGTACTGGCTGCAGCAGCTTGGTCACAAGCCGATCGTGCTGGTCGGCGGGGCGACCGGGCTGGTCGGCGATCCCTCGGGGAAGAGTGCGATGCGCCAGATGCTGACGCGCGATCAGGTGCGCGCCAACGCCGCCGCCATCGCCGCGCAGATCGGCCGGGTGGTACGCTTCGGCGACGGCACCAGCGACGCCCGGCTGGTCGACAACGCCGATTGGCTCGCCGACCGCACCTGGATTGAGGTGCTGCGTGAAGCCGGACCGCATTTCAGCGTCAACCGCATGTTGACCATGGATTCGGTCAAGGGTCGCATGGAGGCGGGCGGGATCAGCTTCCTCGAATTCAACTACATGGTCATGCAGGCGTGGGACTTCTGGCATCTCGCGAGCGTCGCCGGCTGCACCGTGCAGATGGGTGGCCAGGACCAGTGGGGCAACATCGTCATGGGCATAGAGCTTGGACGGCGCAAGGCGGGGCTAGATCTGGCCGGTCTGACCTTTCCGCTCGTCACCAAGGCCGATGGCGGGAAATTCGGAAAGAGCGAAGCCGGCAACGTGTGGCTTTCGGCAGAACGCACGCCGCCGTATGAATTCTACCAGTTCTGGCGCAATGTCGCCGACAGCGACGTGCGTCGCTTTCTCGGCTTCTTCACCACCCTGGCGATGGCCGAGGTCGCTGAGCTTACCGCCGCCGGTGGCGCGACGATCAATGCCGCCAAGGAGCGCCTGGCCTGGGAAGTGACCCGGCTGATCCATGGGCAGGCCGAGGCCGATCGCGCGCGAGATAGCGCAAAACGCGCCTTTTCCGCCGTGGCCGACGTGACAGGCGATGGTGTGCCGCACGCCGATCTGGCGTCGGCAGAACTCGCCACGGGCCTCGCCGTGATCGAGTTGCTGGTGCGCGCGAAGCTGGCGCCGAGCAAGGGCGAGGCGCGTCGGCTGATCGAGGGCGGCGGCGTGGCGATCGGCGATGAGAAAATCAGCGATGTGCAGCGCAAAGCGTTGCCAACGGACGTCGCTGGGGGGCATCTCCTCCTGCGTGCCGGCAAGAAGCGCATGTTCCGCTTCGATGTCCGCTAGGAGCCAGGCAGGATAGGCGAACACCGGGGATTTTACCGGTCCTTCATGCAATATTATGACCGCTGGAAAACCGACCCCTTGACGAATTCCAAAGCGCGTTAACTTGCGCCTCCCACCCACGAGGGAGGCCGCGAAAAACGGCTGAAGACGCGGGGAGGCGGTTGACAAATCGAGATCCGTAGCGCGAGTCGTAGCGCGGAAGTCCCCACCCCCGTGGGGACGGAAGCGCACGCGGTCAGTCTGC
>JFJP01010949.1_pt1 | contig 13037 bp, 10 predicted proteins | sample 431651 | NCBI WGS metagenome assembly JFJP01 (sample SAMN02602958, study PRJNA72255) | Microbial mat metagenome, whole genome shotgun sequencing project. | biome: fresh water; feature: sink hole; material: water; isolation source: purple microbial (photo- and chemosynthetic) mats found in...
AATACTAATCAAAGTCAACCAAGCAAAGTTGGTCAACCAAATATACCACAAACAGTTAATCCAGAAAACCTATCTGGAACTCCAAGTGTAGAATTTAAAGGTAATGAAAATAAAATTGGTCAACTCCCACGGTATTTTATGAGTGGTGAAGCAAGTAAATTTGAACTGACAGAAAATGGTGAAATAAGGTATCGGTTTATAGAAAATCCTATCGGCAATTCTGAGTCAATGGAAGCTAATCTTCATAATGAAAGATTGAAACAAAAAAAGGTTTCTCTGATGCAATATGTGGATGATTTTAGTCCAAATCAACAAGAAGAATTGATAAACAGAATTGAAACTGGCGAATTAGTTCGGTTGAGTTTTGAAATTAGTTTGGATGGAAAGTATCTGCTTTTACCAGTTTCTGAAAATCAAATGATAGACGAAAAGGTTGCTCAGATTTATTTTAACAAATATGCTTTGCATAAAAGAATTTTGGATTGTTTGCAAGGAGAAATGAAACTTATTGGTTATAAATTTGCTATAGGAATTCAACCTGTAAAACTACCTGAACTGAGAGAAATGCTAAAACCAACTAATCGGCAAAATTCCACTAGAATCTTAGAAAGCAGGAGAAAAGAAATTCCTAAAATTATTTTGTCTGGAGATGGTTTTGCAATCAAAAATAATTCTCTTAATAACAATGTTTCCAAAGATTTTTTTATTGGAGAAATGGAACTTACAGATTGGATTATTGAACAAAGCCAAAATTTGGAAATAAGAATGGAAATTGAATATGTCAGAGGTGAACGAAATTTTATTTTTGAAAACGAAGTGGATAAGCAAAGAATTCTGGGTTTGATTGGGTTAAATAAAGAGGAAATTATTAGTAAAGAAAGAGTATTTATTGACAATGCAGCAGTTTTTGGTAAAATAACAAACATTAACGAAGATAGTAAAGAATTAATAAAGAAAATTAAAGAAGACGAATCTAAAAATAAAAAACTATTAGATAAAGACGGAGTTTGGTATGAAAATAATGGAATAGTTGTTTGGGCATTTGATCAAGAAAAAGGAAGTGTTGTAGATAATAATTTTAATGGGGGAGTTGTAAATATACTGGATCAAGGGCGTGCATTTGTCTTGCCAACTCAGCGAGTAAGTGTTCAAAACCCCATTTCTCAAGATGGAACTCAGAGTGAAATTGGAGCAAAATTGCAGGAAGGAATTACAGATCCAGAATTAGCAGCCAAAATTAGAGATTGGAAAGGGAGACTGGAAGAACTAAAAGTTTATCAATTTGAAAAAAATCCTGGAAGTGAGGAAACAAAACAATCCTGGGGTGGACATTTTCAAGATATTGGGAAAGTAAAGGAGATTATACAAGAAGTCTCATACTATATCAGCAAAGGTTATTACGGCAAAAATGACAAACTTAATGAAGAAATAAAAAACAGCAAAAATACTGCCGAAACTATCAATCTAATTATTAGTGCAATACAAAACGGTGAGCCAATTACTTGTCAACCTGCAGCCTTTTTAACTCAAGTAATTTTGCAAATTTTGGAAATTAAGTCGGCTGGTGTGTCAGGTTTTTTGAATGGTGGTGGATCGATAGAAGAAATATCTGTTTTGACTACCAAAGAAGGTCATGCTTTTGTTATCGCTCAAATTACGAATAAAAGTGGAGAATCGGAATTAATTATCGTAGAATCTACACCAAGTCAACCCAAGCCAGAGCCAACAACCACAACAGAAATTACTCAAATTGCAACCCAAGTTCACAGTATTTTGGTCAAAGACATTCCCGAAATGGTAGAGAACTGGCTAGAAATTCTAACAAAAAATCCTGACAAACTCGGAGCTGGAATACTTGGAATAATTGCGGCTCTCTGCCTTTTGATCAAGACTGGCAAACTTAATCTCAAAGAAATTAGCAAAGAAGCTCGAGAAAAATTGGTGACAAATGCAACCAAATTGGAAGAAAAAGTTGCAGAAATTCAAGATAACCAAAAAACTAAAGAAAAATATCCAATCAAAAATCAACTTGAAAAATTGAGCGAAAATGATAAGATGATTGCTTTAGATCTTTTGGAAAAGGTTAAATTTAACCAACTTGCCAATATGAACTTGAAAAAACACGAAGAGTTGAGAGAATTAGAAATTACTTTCAAAAGAGTCAGTGAAAATGTTAAAAAAGGAATTGGTCTACCAAATTTACGCCAAGAAAAATATCAAAATCAGCTGATTCAAAGTCTTTTGGAAACAGAAATACCAAATTATTATGACCGAAAGGCTAAATTAGAAACAAATATGTTCAAATTAAAACCTGAAAACCAAACTTTGATAAAATTTTTGCAAATACTAAATTCTGAAAATAGAAAAATATTTCACCTCCAAAATCCAAATGAAGTTTTGAAAATTTTGAAAGATTTGTTGGAAAGCTCAAAAAATTCAATCTAGTTGAGAAGTAGTTGAGAAATCTAAATCTCCCATTCAACATTTTAAAAACCTGAAATTTTGGAACAAAAAATCCTGAAATCAAAAAAATTAGCCACGGAAAGTTAATTCACTTTGGCTAAATTCTTGGAAAATTTTACTAAAAAACCTACTTAAACTTTTTTCACTTTTTTGAACTATTTTATTCCGCAGTTCTACGAACAACATCAGGAATTTCAATTTTTGGAGTTGTTGGTTGAACTGGCTGACCTGGGGTGGGATTGAATGGCTGACTTTGGTAATCTGGTTTTGTTGGGACTGATTGATCCCTTGGAGTATTTTGATAAACTCCTGTATTTGGTAGTGTGGTGGATTGATTATTATTATTAGTAATTTCAGGATTTTTAGAAAACCAATTTTCTATATTAGTCATAATTTTATTTAAAGTTTCTACATCTTCTTGAGTTGTTTGTTTTGGTAAAGCATTTTTACAACTTAAATATTCTTCCACCAATCTTTTTCTAAATTCTGGAGTATTATCTCCACTAACCTCTTCTGGATTTATTATTCTTGGAATATAAACATTACCATTATCGGTTATAACTGCTGGTCTTACTAAGCCATTAAATTTTCTAGCTGTGGTTTCATCATTTCTTTCAGCTTCTTTAATTGCATCTATCAATGTTGGAGTTGGGTTAATTGTGTCCTGAATAAATTCCTCAAAACTTTTAACACCTTCTATATTGTCAGTTATCATCGAACTAAGTGCAACTATATAGCTACCAAGTCCGAGTGCTAAATATTCTCTTAATTTTGGATTTTGATTTGGTCTTTCTTGGTTATTTACTTTTTCTTTTTTTGCTTTTATCCAATTCCTTTCTAATTCCTCAGCTTTTTTAAAGTCTGCTGATATTTTTGCACTTGTTTCTTTTTGACTATTCATAAAACTTTCAAATTCCTTTGTAAATTTTGCCCGAAGTTCATCACTTTTTTCACCTTCTTTTTTGTAGTTTTCTTTTCTAGCTTGAATTGCAGCTTGAATTGAATTCGCTAATTCATCACCAATACTATTACTGCCGAGATGATGATCAACTATTCCCATACCTTTTTTCACCCAACTTGAAAATGTTGGCATTGCTTCTTCTAATTTCTGACCAAAAGTTTCTTCTCTCTTTGCTCTTTTTTCTTTCAATCGTGCATTTTGTTCTATATTATATTTTATAAGTACAAATTCGTCTTCCCGACTTTTATGTTCACTACTCGGAACACCTTTTTCATGTAAATATTCTCTAAACTCCCCCAAAGTTGTAATTTTTTCAAGCTCTTTTTCAATTTGTCTCCTATCTCGCTCTGCCCTTGCTTTGTTTAAAACTCCTTCTAATGCTTTTTTTCCTGGATTTTCTGGTTGCTGCTTAAATAAAACTGGAACCCCCCCCGTGTCGGAATTTAGACCTTCAATCGGTTGATTTGTCTTTGGTGTAGCAAAATTAGTTTCTCGCTGTGCTTTTTCTTGTTTTTCTTGTTGTACTTTTTGTTGTTTTGGATTTTCAAATGACATAAAAATGATGTGAAATAAATTTGTGAAAAAAAAATGAAATTGGTTGAAGTTTAGTTAAAACTCAAAATTAGAAAATTAGAATTAAAAAACTTTCAATAAACTAATTATAGCACAAAAAATCGTGTTTGTCAAATGTTGAAAAAATCTGGTTATTTAGTTTGTAATTGAGAATTTAGGTTGTGGAAAAAGTTTTGATAAAAAATGATTTAAAAAGTGATTTAAAAAGTGATTTTTGACAAAAAAGTAGAAATTATTTTTGCTGAGTTTTCACGATTAACAGATTTCTCAAAAATTTTTTAAAATAAAACGCAAAATAAAACTTTAATAATAAATCAAAATAAAACTTAAAATTCTCAAAATTCAAATTCAAAAGTTAGATTTCAAAAAATAAAACGTAAAACCAAAATTCATAAATCTTAAATCTTAAACCCAAAATATGCTAATTATCGTCGAGTCTCCCGCCAAAGCCAAAACTATCGCAGCCATCCTTGCCAAAGCCAAATCCGCAACCAAATACATTGTCAAAGCCTCAGTAGGTCACATTCGCTCCCTTTCCAAAGAAAAAAAAACCGCAAAAGGCGATAAACTCGAGATTGGCGGAATTGACATTGCCAGTGGTTTTCAGCCGATTTTTGAGATTGACCTTGCCAAAAAAGGTGTGGTGAGTGAACTTAAAAAACTTGCCAAAGAAAATAAAGATGGAATTTTGTTTGCGACCGATTGCGACCGCGAAGGTGAAGCGATTTCTTGGCATCTTGCCGAAGTTTTGGGAGTCCCCAAAGACAAAATTAAACGACTTGAATTCCACGAAATTACCGAAAAAGCCATAATGGACGCCATCAAAAATCCCAGATCCTTGGACACAAATCTCGTGGCTGCACAACAAGCTAGGCAAGTTTTGGACAAATTGGTGGGTTTCAAACTTTCGCCAGTTTTGTGGTCAGTTCTCGGCGATTATCATTTGTCAGCTGGGCGTGTGCAATCTCCCGCACTTCGCCTGATTAGTGAGCGAGAAATCGAAATTCAAAAGTTTGAGAGTAAGGAATTTTGGGAAATTGAGGGAATTTTTAGAAAAACCGAAAAAACCAAGGATCCGTTCGAGGCTTTTAATTCCAATTATGGAGAAGACAAAAATCAAAAATGGCAACAATTAATCCAAAAGTTTGACAGTTTGAAAATCTGAAATTCAAAAAATGAAAATTGAAATTGTTTTGAAATCAGGTATTGCTATTTATTTAAAAATTCAAATCAGCATCTTATCTCTTAAAATTCAATCAAAGAATGTGGGAATTAAAATCTGTGATAGATATCTTGTGTTGAATTAATTTTACAAAAAATCAGTCAAAAAATTTGAAGAAAGTTTTACAGTTTTACAGTTTTACAGTTATTTATGGTTAAAGTCTTTACTAGCTTGGAAAAAATTTGAAATTCCACTAAATTGAAATTCCACTTCAAAAATCTTTGTTTTCCGAAGAGCTAATTTTAAATTTCTAAATTAGTTTTTGTTGAATTTTAAGGTAAAAAGTAAATTTTAAATTCACAAAATTTACAAATCAACGCAAAGTTTGGTCAAAATGGCGTGAATCAATGAGGTATTTTTGTTGTCCACATAATTCTGAGCAAGTTTGAGATATTTAGAAATTATTTTGGCAGATTCAGATTTTTCTTCTGTTTTTCTTAATTTTGCAGTTTCTATATTTTCTTCCAAGCTTTTTAGATTATTTTGATAAGGATTTTGATTAGGGTTTTGGACGGAAAAGTTGACTAAATTGGTAGGACTTTTGAATAAGTTTTTTGGATTTTCTTTTGGATTTTCTTCAAAATTATCAGTCATTGTTTTTGGTTTTTCTAAGCTTTCTAAATTGTAAAGAACTTTTGGATTATTCTTCTGAAATTTAAAATTTTCGATTTCCAAATAAGCACAAATTAAAATGGCTTTTGTTGTGATTAAGGTCTTTTCGTTAGTAAGCTCTGATAATTTTGCGGTAATTTCAGTTTGGTTTTGCAGCCAAAAATTTATCTGATTTTGAACCTGAATTTGGTCAACTTCCGACAATTCATTTTCACTCGCAAACAAACTCTCTAAATTTTTATTGTTAATTATTTTTTCGGTTTCCAGATTTTTTGCTAACTTTTCTTGATTTTTTATTGAATTTTGAGAATTTTCTACTTTTTGATTTGAACTTGAGCTTAAATCTATTTTCTCTTCTTTTTGTAGATTTTCTTCTGACAAACTCTGATTTTTGTTAAGATTATTTTCCAGCCAAAAAAGCTGATTATAAAAATTTAGAAAAAGTGCCAAACAAAAGTTTTTATCCCACACAGAACAAATGATTTAAAAATTTAATTATAAAATTGTAGACTAGAATGAAAAAAAGTGCTATTAAATGAAGAAAAAAGTACAGAAATTTAAAATCTTAGAAAGTGTTTCCAAAATCAGAATATTAAAATTTAACTTTGAAAATTTATTTGCTAAAAATTTTAAATGAAAACTTAGTAAATAAAGACTTGGTTTTGTGCTTTAAAAATTAGAAAAAAAAATCAAATCTAATAAAAATTAAAAATCTGTTCAATTTAAATAAAACAAACCAAGAAATTTTATTTGAAATTCTTAAGTTAAAAACTTGAAGCTAGACTAATTTAGCGATAATTTTGCGACCTTTGTAGAACCCGCAAGAATTACAAACAGTGTGAGCGAAAGTTTTGGCACCACAATTGGAGCAAGTTGCTAGTTGAAGTGGTGAAACTTTGCCGTGTTTTTGACTGCGGCGATTACCTTGTCGTCGTTTGGTGAGTTGTTTTTTTGGAACGGCCATAAAATATAATTTGAGAAAATGTAAATTAAAATTGAATTTTAGTGAATTTTGAGACTTTAAACTTAGTTTGAAAATATTTTAAATGAACATATTTTAAAAATTCATTTAATTTATTCTGATTTTGTAATTTTATCAGTTTTTATTTCTTCGATTTCAATCTTGGTAAAGAAAAGACTGAGAAGTTGCAAAAATGCTACGCCAAAAATTACAAAAAGCAAGTTAGTTTTGGTTGTCAGATTGAGTAGTTGAGGCAAAAAAGTAAGGAGAATTGCTGCCAAAAAAGTTATTAGAATTACTACTTTAATTGGCAAAAACTCAGTTTTGGGAAAAGGCATAGATTTGGAACTGGCTTGAACAAAGAACAAACCCAAACCAACTGCTGACAAAACAAAATTTGCAGAAGTGTCGCTAGAAAACAAATACGGCGTCCCAACAATTGTCGCACACAAAAAATAATTGAAATAAATAAAATATTTGTAAGGCAAAAAATTCATATTTTAATTGTAAATTGTTTTAAGTCTAAAATGTTTTAATTATTAGGATTTATATTAAACTTTCTTTGATTTTTGATTCTAAAATTTATTTAGACGAATTTCAAATTCCTAATTTTTTCAAGTTAATTTTTTTTGCAAACTTTTAGAAATTATTCAGAAATTTTAACAGATTTTTCCAAAGGTTTTCTGAATTTTCGAACACGAACCGCTTTAATTGGATCTTTGACATTTTTGAGATATCGAAGATTTGCTTTGCGAGCCCTTTGGTTGTGGACAATTTCAATTTTGGCAATATTTGGGGTGTGAAGTGCAAAAACACGAGTTACCTTGACAGCTCCAGCTCCTACTTTAAGAACTGTAAAACTAGCGTCAATACTGGTTCCAGCGTGACGATTGATGACAATTCCCGTAAAAATTTGGATTCTTTCTTTGGCTCCTTCTTTGATTTTGTAATGAACCGAAATCACCGCTCCAACGCGAAATTCTGGCAAATCAGTGCGAAGTTGGGCTTGAATGACACTACTTGTGTGCAAAAGGATGTTAGACATTGGTTGATTGATTTTAATTCAAAAATAGCTAAAAATACGATATAATAAAGAAAAAGCAAAATTCAAATTTTGTCAACCAAAAATTCCAAAAAACTTTTCAATTTTGTTTTCAAATTCAGTTCTGATTTCCAAAAAGTCTCAAAAAATCAAGTTTCAAAAAGCCCGAAAAAGTCCTAGAAAGTTGCAAAAAATTTAATTAAATTCTAAATCAAACCGCAAATCAGTGGAAAATTCTACAAATTTATAAGACTTGAAAAAGTTTGAAATTAAAAAGATTTGTTAGTTTTAGCGAATTTTATTTGAGGAAAGTTTAAAAAAGTTCTGGCAAAGTTTAGTAAAAAAATGATTTCTTGGAAAGTTGGGTTATCGATTGAATTGACAAAAAAGTCCGAACAAATTTTGCGAAATTATCCAAAAGCTAAATTAAAGTGGAAAATCAATCAATTTGCGGACAAGTTCAAGCGTTGCGAGGCAGTCGCCAAGTGCGTCGTGTGATGTAAAATCGGTAATTTGAAATTGTTCTTTGAGACCATTTTTGGCTGACAAACTCGTACTTGGGAACGGTAAAACTAACCCTTGTGAATATTCTGATGAATTTGGAGTTAAGTTTTGTAATTCACTTTTTGAAATCTTATTATTTGGATTTTTGGCATTTGTAAAATGAAAACGAGCTTTGAGATTGGCAAAATTAACAAGTGCTTTAGTGTCCACAAAATCGTTCCCTAAAACATTGTCCTTAAAAAAGTCGCACTTGGCTATCGCCAAAGTCAAAAAAGCGTAATCAAAAGGGTAAAACTGCCCGATAATAATTGGTTTTTGGGAAAAATTGGCTTTGACAAACTTGATAAAATCGTCGCAAACTTCCTCGTATTTACGACCTTTTGCGATTCTTTCGGGTGTCAAAGAGTAAATCGTAGCGGCAACTGGACAAAATTCGGTGCCAATTGGTGGGCAAATATCTTGGTTAAAAGACGTCAAAATCTCTAAACTGGCGTCTACAGCGAGCGCTGCAATCTGGATAAGTCCGTTTTTGAGCGGATTGAGACCAGTTGTTTCGGCATCCAAAACCAAATAAATTGCAGACATTTCAATAAACTGAGACTTCTGGGCTTTTTTGTCAAGTTTTTTAATTTTTGGAAGGTCAAATTCAAAATTCAGACTTTGTAAATAATTTTTTGGATTCAATAATTTATAAATAATTAGATTTTTACTTTTCAAAACAAAGAATTTACAGATTTTTATTCACAGGTTTTTTACAGTTGACTAAATCATAAACTTAGGTCAAAATTCACAAATAAACAATTTTAAAAATAAAAACTACAAAATATGTCAGAAAACAGGGAAAATATCTTTGGTAAAGTCCCAAGAAGTAATAAAATTTCGCAAGAAGTAAAAAAACCTGTCGAAACGACTTGGCAAAATCTTCAAAATAGAGAAAAATATAATCTTTGGGCAAATAGAATAATTCTGCAAGATCAGTCGTGTCGTGGCAAAAATACTGAAAAAGTGAGAGACGAAATTATAAAAGTTGCTAATGAACTGAAAGTTGGTTTGGATTCAAAATGTGTGAATGATTTCTTGCAAAGTCTGCAAGTTGGTCAAAGATTGGAATTGCAAATCAAAATGCAAAATTATCTCCAAAATGAAAGAAATAATGATCAAAATCTACAGCAAGAAGTCTTGATTTTTCTAGAAGAAAATAGATTTCCAAATATTCAAAAACTTGAAACTAAAATTTTGATGGCGATTTTTTTGGTTTTGCAACATACTGTAGACTCTAAATTTCAGAATTACGGTTTAAAAATGATGTCTGAATCTCGCCAAAATAATCAAAAGAGTATAAGTCTGACTTATTTTTATTTTTTGATTGATAGGATTGTGATGACAAAATTTGGCTATCAGTTTTTTGGCACCCAAAATCCTAACGGAAATAAAAGTTTTAACACGGTTCGTATTGACTTTGACTTGATAGAATTCAACAAAAATCCATATTTATTTTGTCAAAATTTATTTGAAAACAAGGTTCAAAACCCAAACCTTGCAACTATGGCAACTACTAAAGAAGAAATGTTAGAATTGTGGAAACTCGCTCAAAAAGATAGAATTACGAGTCAATATCAAGACGCAATGGTAGAAGACTTTTTAGTAGAATTTGGAGAATAATCGCTATTTGGAGCTAGAAAAATTTGGAATGTCTGAATTTTCTATTTCATATTTGACAAAGTTTATTTTTTGTGCTAAGTTTAGTTTGTTTAGAATTTGTGCATTTTTGAAAATTTGTTTAAATTGCAGTTTGAGCCTTTCGATTTTGACACTTTCTAATCAATTTTATTTTTTACAACTTTTTTACATTTTATTATTTTACACTTTTTATGAACGAAAACAACAGGGGGGGGGAATCTGAATTTCAAAGACAGCAAAGACGTGAGCAAGAAGCTATTGAAGAAGCCAATAAAAAAAGGAAAATTAGTGGTGAACTTAGAGAAGGCACATCTGCAGAACCTCAAAATACACATAGAGAACAATATTGGGAAGTTTCTAGTCCAACAAATTCTTAAGTTTATCAAAAAAGTTAATTTCCATTCTATAATTTTCCCAGTTTTGGGAATTTTTTGTTTGGAGTTTGTTTTTGGAATTGATAAAGAAAGTTGAAATAATTTGGGGAAAAATACCCCACCGCTTTGCGGCACCCCTTTAATAAAAGGGGAATTTGGTTTTGCAAAAAACTTGAGTTGGTTTTGAAAATTGGGAATTTGATTTTGGAAAAAGAAATTTAGCACTTGACAAGAATGGTTGCTAATGTTATATTTTTCTTAGACAGAATTTTATTGATTTCAAGCCATAAACTTGTAATTTTTTAATTTTCTAAATTCATTTTATTTTTTAGTTTCAACAATTTTTTACAATCTTTTTACTTCTAATAATTTTCTATTTTTATGTCTCATATCGTTCTTGGAATTGATCTTGGTACCAGCAATTCTTGTGTCACTTATGTCGTCAACGGCAAACCTTTTGTCATTGAAAACAAAGAAGGTAGTCGCACCACGCCGTCCATCGTTTTTACAAGTCCCAAAGATGATTCCGTCGTAGTTGGAGATGTTGCCAAACGCAATATGGTTCTTTACCCCAAAGATGTTTTTTATGAAGTTAAACGCTTTATTGGACACGGCTTTGACGATCCTGCAGTTCAAAAAGATGTCAAGAGCGTTGGCTACGAAGTTCTTGAGGAAAATGGCAAAATTAAAGTCAAAAACAGCAAAGGCAAAAAATATTCTCCCGAGGAAATCAGTGCCGCCATTCTTCGCAAAATCAAAACTGACTCCGAAGCCAAACTCGGTCAAAGTATCAGCGAAGCCGTGATTACCGTTCCTGCTTATTTTGACGACGCACAACGCCAAGCGACCAAAGATGCTGGAGAAATAGCTGGTCTCAAAGTTTTGAGAATTATTAACGAGCCAACCGCAGCTGCTCTCGCTTACGGTTTTGAAAAAGGTCAAGACGAAAAAGTTTTGGTTTATGATCTTGGCGGCGGAACTTTTGATGTTACAGTTCTTGAAATCTCTAACGAAACGATTGAAGTTTTGGCAACCAATGGCGACACGCATCTTGGAGGGACAGACTTTGACGCAACTTTGGTCAACTATATTTTGGGCGAATTCAAGAAAGAATCTGGCATAGATCTTGCCAAAGACAAAGCAGCAAAGCAACGCATTAAAGAGGCGGCTGAAAAATGCAAACATGATCTATCTAGTCAAAACGAACACCAAGTTAATTTGCCGTTCATCACTCAAGACGCGGACGGACAACCACAACATTTGCTTGTGAGTATTACTCGAGCCAAGTTTGAAGATCTGGTCAAACACTTGGTGGAAAGAAGCATGGAACCTGTCAAAAAAGCCCTTGCAGACGCCAAACTTGACAAAGCCCAAATCCAAGAAATTATTATGGTGGGCGGAATGACTCGAATGCCACTTGTTCAAAAAGCGGTGGAAGATTATTTTAGTAAAAAGCCTAATTTGTCGGTTAATCCAGACGAAGTTGTGGCAATGGGAGCTGCAATTCAAGGAGCTGTACTCAAAGGAGATGTCAAAGATATTTTGCTTTTGGATGTAACCCCGCTCACTTTGGCAATTGAAACTGCTGGAGGTGTAGCAACCCCAATGATTCCTCGCAACACGACCATTCCAACCAGTAAAAGTCAGATTTTTTCCACTTACGCTGACAACCAAACCGCCGTTGACGTTCACGTAGTTCAAGGTGAAAGACCACTTGCGTCCGACAATAAATCTCTCGGCAAATTCACGCTTTCTGGTATCGCTCCAGCCCCACGCGGAGTTCCCCAAATTGAAGTGACTTTTGACCTGGACGCCAACGGTATTCTGACAGTCACGGCTGTAGATAAAGGAACCGGTAAAAACGCCAAAATCTCCATTACAGGTTCTTCCACTCTCTCTGAAGAGGAAAAGCAAAAAGCCATTGAAGAAGCTGACCGTCAACGCGATAATGATCTTGCCAAAAAAGCCAAAATTGACGCCAAAAACCAAGCTGAATCTTTGATTTTCCAAGCTGAAAAGCTCATCAAAGATATGGGCGACAAACTTCAAGAAGAAGATAAACTGGCCATTGAAAATAAAAGTAGCGATCTAGACAAGCTCGTCAAAGAGGAGGCGACAACTCGCGAACAATTGGAAACTGGCTCTAAAGATTTGCAAGAATCTCTGATGAAAGTCGGTGAAAAAATCTACACAAGTAATCCAGAAGCCCAGTCTGGAAATCCAGAAAATACAGAAAGCACTGAAATTCCTTCAGAAAATACCAAAGAAAATGCAAATCCAGCAAAAGAAGAGTCAAAAATTTAGTCAAAAGTTTCAAAAATTACCCCAACAGAGCTTCCCATTTTGGGAGGTTTTTTTGTTTCTGAATTTTATACTTAAGAGTTGAAAAGCTTTTTACTTTTTTACAAATTTAAACTAATTTTATATTGCTTGTTTTTCATTTTTCTACAATTTCCTTACGAATTTTTTGAGGTTTTTAAAATTCTTTGTATTATTTCAAATATAGTTAAAATTAGATATAAAAGATGAAGTAAATTCAAATTATTAAAATAAGAACTATACCCAAACCCATACCAACTTTTACACACAATACTTACACACCCAAAAACTCAAATTCTCATACAAATCAATTGAATAATCATAGT
>JFJP01005827.1_pt1 | contig 13036 bp, 11 predicted proteins | sample 431651 | NCBI WGS metagenome assembly JFJP01 (sample SAMN02602958, study PRJNA72255) | Microbial mat metagenome, whole genome shotgun sequencing project. | biome: fresh water; feature: sink hole; material: water; isolation source: purple microbial (photo- and chemosynthetic) mats found in...
GTCATGAAGCCGCTGCGCCTGGACCAACTGTCTGCCTTGCTTGGCCTTTGAAGCAGGCACTGCCCGGGCTGGCACGGCTCGAATGGGCAGCCGTGCTCTGCGCGCGGCCTGAGCGGCCAGCGGTCACCCGAATGATATTGTTTCAGTAGCACGAGGCGCAAGCTGGACGTGCGCTGCAGGTCGATTTGGCAGGATTTATTCTTGATCAGAAACAATCAGCACTTCGTTGCCTTGGGTGGCAGCCATTGCTGAGCCACTGGCAACGCGCGTGGGGCATTGTTCTGCGGCGCAGGCGGCAAATTGGCATATCGTTGATCCAATGTAAATATACATTTATATATAAAATACAGCATGGCAGCAGAAAAAATTCTTGAATGGTCAGGTTCATCCAAACGGGATTTGATGGACTTCCCTGAAGAGGTGCGACGCGCTTTTGGGTACGCCTTGGGTGTCGCCCAATTGGGAGCCAAGCACCCTGCAGCCAAACCTTGGGCCGATAGCAAGCCATGAAAAAACAAGCAAAAACCCAGGTTGACAGCACAGAATTCGAGCCAAGCAGCGGCAACGTGTTTGCAGACCTGGGGCTGGCACAACCCGAAGAACTCAAAACCAAGCTGGTTTTGGCTATGCGCTTGAACGAGCGCATCAAGGCACTGCATTTGAAGCAGTCAGAAGTTGGAGCGCTGCTGGGGCTGGCTCAGCCCAATGTCTCTGCCCTGCTGAACTATCGGCTGGATAACTTTTCTTCTGAAAAGCTGCTGGAATTTTTTAATACCTTGGGTTATGACGTTGATTTTTTAATCCGGCCAACCACCGGTTCGCAACGTGGCCACACCCGCGTGTTGATGGCAGTTTGAATAAACCCACCATCGACGAAGTCCTCACGCCCAAGCCACAGGCGCGCCCGCGCATCGACGCCTACACCATTGCCGATGCCGCCCACCAAGCCCTGCTCAAGGTATTCAACACCGAGCAGATGAATGCGGCGGTGTTTGCGTTTCGGCGCTATGAAGATGCGTCGTTGCGCTACACCGGCATCCTGAGCCACGAGGGGCTGACCCACTACGGCCTGTATGACACGGTGGTGGCGAAGGACTGAGATCTGGTGGCATTCATCAGGAGCTTTACTGATCTGTCATTGGCACGCCAGATTGCGCAAGACCAGGGCCTCTAGGTGCTGGGCCACACGGCCCAGGCACGCCGGGCGCTGGCGGCCGGTTCTGCATTACCATGCAGGCCGCGCACCTCGCACTGTGCGCTGCAGCTTTCGGACTCCTTCCATGCCAGACGATTTACCCTGGATCTCTTCGGCTGACGCCGACCCTGTTGCGGGCACGCACGCCGACTCAGCGCAGACCGCCACCGAACAGCGCCTGCTCACCGTGATCGAGCATGTGCCAGCCGGGCTGGTGGCCGCCGATGTCTCCACCCAGCGCTTCATTTTTGTCAACGCCTGGTTTTGCCAGATGCTGGGCTACAGCCGCGCCGAGCTGCTGGGCCTGAGCCCCACCGACATTCATCCGCCCGAGGTGCTGCAACGGGTCGAGTCGGACTTCCAGCAAATGAAATCCGGGCAATCGCTGGCTTCGCTGGCGGTGCCGGTGCGGCGCAAAGACGGCCGAGTGTTCATGGCCAACATCGAGCGTGTGCCGATCGACCTCGATCAGCGTGCCAGTGTGCTGGCCATCTTTAGCGATGTCACCTTGCGCCACCAGGCCGAGCAGGCGCTCAAGCAGAGCGAGTCGAATCTGCGCACACTGATCAACACCATTCCTGATCTGATCTGGCTAAAAGATGGCCAGGGCGTTTACCTGGCCTGCAACCCGGCGTTCGAGCGTTTTTTTGGCGCGCCCGAGGCTGAGATCATGGGCAAAACCGACCACGACTTTGTGGACGCCAAGCTGGCCGACTCGTTTCGCGCCAACGACCTGGCCGCCATGGCCACCGACCATGCGCTGGTCAACGAGGAATGGGTCACGCTGGCCGCCACCGGTCAGCGGGTGCTGTTGCAGACCAGCAAGGTCGCGGTCAAGGGCGACGACGGGCAGGTGTTTGGCGTGCTGGGCATCAGCCACGACATCACCGAACTGCGCGCCGCCACCGCTGCGCTCGAAGCCGAACGCCTGCAACTGCAAAATGCGCTTGACGCCGTTCAAGCCGGAACCTGGCAGTGGCAGCTCGCCGATCAGACGATCTGCTACAACAAGCGCGCTGCGGCCATTCTGGGCCGCCTGATCACCGGCGCGCAGCAAGACAGCTACGCCAATTACCTGAGCTGGATTCACCCGGACGACCAGGCGGCGCTGGCGCTGGCCATGCGCCAGCACCTGGACGGTGTGCTGCCGCACTATGAGGGCGAAATGCGCATGCGCCATGACGATGGGCATTGGGTCTGGTGCCGCAGCATTGGCCGGGTGATGCAGCGCGCCGCAGACGGCCAGCCGCTGCTGGTGGCGGGCATCACCATGGACATCACCGAGCACCGGGTGCACCGCGAGCAGCTCGCCCACGCCAGCCGGCACGACCCGCTGACAGGTCTGCCCAACCGCAAGCTGTTCATCGAAGTGTTGGCCGGCCTGATGGTCGAAACGCATGCGCCGCAGCGCCTGGTGGTGGTGTATCTGGACATTGATGGCCTGAGCGCCATCAACGAGCGCCTGGGGCGCGACCGTGGCAACCAGATGATTCTGGACATTGGCCAGCGCCTGGCGCGCGCCATGGACCCGCAGCATTACCTGGGCCACATTGGCGGTGACGAATTTGCCGTGGCTTTGAGCGGCCTCGATGCAGCCGCGCCGTTTGACACACCGGTGCAGCAACTGTTGGCACATGTGGCGCAGGTGCACGAGCAGGTGACGGCCAGCGCCGGTGTCGCCGTGTTCACGGCGGGCGACAAGGTGGATGCCGAGCAACTGCTGCGTCAGGCCAGTCAGGCGATGTATCAGGCCAAGCTGGCCGGCAAGAACCGCTTTGCCGTGTTTGACCCGGTGACCGAAGAGTCGGCACGTGCACGCTACACGCGCATCGATGAGATCGCGCTGGCGCTGGATCGACGCGAGTTTGTGCTGCACTTTCAGCCCAAGGTGCACCTCACGGGCGGCGAGGTGGTGGGCTTTGAGGCGCTGATTCGCTGGCAACACCCGCAGCAGGGGCTGCTGGCGCCGGCGGCGTTCATCCCGTTGCTCGAACAACACCCGCTGTTGATTGCACTGGGCGACTGGGTGATCGAAGCCACGCTGAACCAACTGGGCCGATGGAATTCGCTCGGGCTGCGCACCCGCGTCAGCGTCAACACCGACGCCCAGCAGTTGCACGACCCCGATTTTGTGGCGCGCCTGCAACGCCAGTTGGCGGCGCAGCCCGATGTGCAGCCGCAGCAGCTCGAGATTGAAATTCTCGAAACCGGCGCGCTGGAAGACATGGCCCATGTTGCCGAGGTGGTGGCACGCCTGCAGGCGCAGGGTATCGAGTGCGCGCTGGACGACTTTGGCACCGGTTATTCGTCGCTCACTTTCCTGAAGCGCTTGGCGGCCCACACCATCAAGATCGACCAGAGCTTTGTGCGCGGCGGGCAGGATGACCCGGAAAACGCCACCATCGTGCACAGCATCGTTGCGTTGGCACGCAACTTCCGCCGCCAGGTGCTGGCCGAAGGCATTGAAACCGTGGCGCAAGGCTTGACGCTGATCGACGCCGGCTGCGAATTCGGGCAGGGCTACCTGATCGCCCGGCCGATGCCGGCGGCCGAGGTGCCGCACTGGCTGGCAGGCTGGCGGCTGCCAGACGCCTGGTCGCAGCGGGCACAGCGCGCCGATAGCTCCTGAGTTGATAGCTGCTCACGCAGATACAGAAAGGGCCAGAGGCCGATTTGGCTTAAATTGATCCGACGTGGTTTGCGCGCCTTGCGTTGGCAATGAACTTGCATGTCAACCGGCCATGGATTGCTTTGCTGCGCGCGCCATGACGGCAGGGTTTCACGTTAAAGTAGATGCCCAATCGCACAGGCGTTTTGCCATTCATGGACACCGACACCCTGCACCTCGACACACTGGCCTGGTTACAGACCGGCATCGTGGTGCACGCCGCCAGCACCGAAGTCGTCTATTGCAACGCGCGCGCCTGCGAGCTGCTGGGCTTGTCTGAAGACCAGATGCTCGGCAAGACCACCATGGACCCGATCTGGCAGTTCGTGCACGAAAACGGCCAGCCGGTGGCGCCTGAGCAGTACCCTGTGCGTCAGGTGCTGGCGCGCGGTCAACCGGTGAAAGATGTGGTGCTGGGCATCGTGGCCGGTGCGCACACGCACACGGTGTGGCTGCTGGTGAGTGCCTTTGCCCAACGCGATGCGGATGGCGCGGTGCTGCGCGTGGTGGTTGATTTTCATGACATCACGGCGCGGGTGCTGGCCCAGCGCCGGGTGCTTGAGCACGAAGTTTTCACCACCGCTGTGCTGAATTCGCTGACCGAACACATCGCCGTGCTGGACCGGCAAGGCCGCATCGTGGCAGTCAACCTGGCCTGGCGCCAGTTTGCCCAGGACAACGGCGGGCCAACGGCGCTGATCAATCCGCTGGGCGTGAATTATCTGGGTGAGTGTCTGAGTGGCCAGTGCACGCCGGGGGCGGACGAAGGCAGTGACAGCGCGCGCGGCATTGCCGCCGTGCTGCGCGGTGAACGCGCTGAATTCAAGCTGGAGTATCCCTGCCACTCGCCCACCCGGCAACGCTGGTTTCGCATGAGCGTGACGCCCTTTGGCGGTGCCGCCGGGGGCGCGGTGGTGAGCCACTTCGACATCACCGCGCAACGCCTGAGTGAACTGCAGGCACAGCGCAACATGCAGTTGCTGATGGAGTCCATCGAGGCAATTGACGAGGCCTTTGTGATCTTTTCACCCGACGAAAAGCTGGTCTATTGCAACGAAAAATACCGCCTGATCTACCCGCAAATCGCACACCTGATTCAGCCTGGCATCGATTTTGAGCAGTTGATTCGCCTGGGTGCCCAAGCCGGTGTGTACAAAGAGTCAACCGGTCGCGTCGAGGCGTGGGTGCAAGAGCGGCTGCTGGCGTTTCGCAGCGGCAACCAGTCGCGCGTGCAGCGCATGCACGACGGCCGTATCGTGCGCGCGGTCGAGCGCAAGATGGCCGACGGCCACACCGTGGGTTTTCGCATCGACATCACCGACCTGGTCACCGCCACCGACGCCGCGCAGGCCGCCGCTGCCTCCAAGGGGCAGTTTCTGGCCACCATGAGCCACGAGATCCGCACCCCCATGAATGCCATTTTGGGCATGCTGCAGTTGCTGCAGCACACGCCCTTGAACGGCCAGCAACTTGACTACACCGCCAAAGCCGAAAGCGCGGCCAAGTCCTTGCTCGGACTGATCAACGATGTGCTGGACTTCTCCAAAGTCGAAGCCGGCAAGATGGTGCTGGACGTGCACCCGACGCGGCTGGACCGCCTGCTGCGCGACTTGTCGGTGATTCTGGGCGCCGGCGTGGCCAGCAAACCCATCGATGTGTTGTTTGACATTGACCCGCACCTGCCCGAGGTGGTGCAGGCCGATGCGCTGCGGCTGCGCCAGGTGCTGATCAACCTGGGCAATAACGCGGTCAAGTTTACCGAGCACGGGCAGGTGCTGGTGACGCTGCGTGCAACACCCCTGCCGCACGACCCGGCCGGCATCGAGTTTTGTGTGCAAGACAGCGGCATCGGCATTGCGCCGGAGCATCAGGCGCGTATTTTTGAGGGCTTTTCGCAAGCCGAGGCGTCCACCACGCGCAAATATGGCGGCACCGGGCTGGGGCTGGCGATCAGCCAGCGGCTGGTGCAACTGATGGGGGGTGAACTGGCGCTGGTCAGCATGCCCGGCCAGGGGACCACGTTTTCTTTCACCTTGTCGCTGGCGCCGGTGATCGATGTTCCGGCTGAACTGCGCGAACCCGCGCCCGCCGACAGCCAGCCACGGCGTGCGCTGGTGGTTGATGACAACGAACTGGCTGCGCGCCTGACGCAACAAATGGTGCGGGCCTGGGGCTGGAGCTGCCAGTGCTGTGGTGACGCGGCGCAGGCGCTGGCCTGGCTGGCCGACTGCCAGCCGGGCGGCCCGATGGCGTTTGACGTGATTTACCTCGACGCCCAATTGGCCGGCCTGGACGGCTGGGAGACCGCGCGCGCCATTCGCCAGCGCTGTGCCGCCAGCGGCGCGGCGCAGCCGATTGTGGTGCTGATCAGCCGCCAGGGGCGCGAGACCGCGCTGCTCGCGCGCAGCGCGCGCGAGCAGGAGCTGGTGAACGGTTTTCTGGTGCGCCCGGTGACCGCCTCGATGCTCTATGACGCCGCGGTGGACCCGGCGTTCTCGCGCGCCCAAAGCGCCCACACCGAAATGCGCCGCGGCAAAGGGCCACGGCTCAGCGGCGTGCGTCTGCTGGTGGTGGAAGACAACCTGATCAACCAGCAGGTGGCCGAAGAACTGCTGGCAGCCGAAGGCGCGCTGGTTGCGCTGGCGGCCAATGGTCTGCTCGGCGTGCAGGCGGTGGCAGCCGCCCAGCCACCGTTTGACGCGGTGCTGATGGACATTCAGATGCCGGTGATGGACGGCTTTGCCGCCACCCGGGCCATCCGCCAGGAGCTGGGCCTGAGCACGCTGCCAATCATTGCCATGACCGCCAATGCGCTGCAAAGCGACCGGCTGGACTGCCTGGCCGGCGGCATGGATGAGCATGTCGGCAAGCCGTTTGACATCACGGCGCTGGTTGATGTGATCACCCGGCTGGTGCGTGGCAGCGACAAGGCCAGGCGCTGACCCACCGTTTCAGCTCCGGCGCCGGCCGTGCCGATGGCACAATGCGCAGCTTCAGGCGAGCAGCCGCCTTGTTGCCTGTTTCACTGACCTCTGCCGGACACCCATGCCTGATTTGACCTCTTCCCTGTTCTGGATTTCCGTGCTGCAAATCATCGCCATCGACATCATGCTCGGCGGCGACAACGCGGTGGTGATCGCCCTGGCCTGTCGCAAGCTGCCCCCCGAGCAGCGCAAGAAAGGCATTTTCTGGGGCGTGCTGGGCGCCATTGGCCTGCGTGTGGTGATGATCTTTTTTGCCTTGCAGTTGCTGGCCGTGCCTTATCTGAAGATCGTGGGCGGGCTGCTGCTGGTGTGGATTGGTGTCAAGCTGCTGCTGCCCGAGCATGATGACGAGCACGGCAACATTGACGGCGGCACCACCTTGCTGGCCGCGATCAAGACGATTGTGGTGGCCGATGCGGTGATGAGTCTGGACAATGTGATTGCCGTGGCCGGCGCCTCGCATGGCTCGATGGTGCTGGTGACCTTTGGCATTCTGGTGTCGATCCCGATCGTGGTCTGGGGCAGCCGGCTGGTGCTGACCCTGATGGACCGTTTTCCGGTGGTGATCACACTGGGCGCCGGGCTGCTGGGCTGGATTGCCGGGGGCATGCTGCTTGGCGACCAGGCCACCCCTGAGCAGATCAAGAACATCGCTTACGCGCACACCCTGTTTGCCGGGGCCGGGGCGCTGCTGGTGGTCGCCCTGGGCAAGTGGCTGGGCAGTCGCCGCCCGCCACCGGCGGCAGTGGAGTTGCCGGCCGAGCAAGATCCTGTGGCCGGTGACGGCCCCAACCGTTGAGGAGAGCAACATGACAACATCCTGGCTGATTGCCATCGACGGCTCGGAGCCGGCACTCAAGGCGGTGCAGCATGTGATGGCACAGACGCTGTTGCTGAAGGCGCCGGTGCAGTTGTATCTGGTCAATGTGCAGCCCTCGCTGTCCTCGGACATCACCCGCTTCATCGAAGAAAAGGTGGTGGATGACTTTCACCGCGAATCGGCCAACAGCGCCTTGAGCCTGGCGCGCAGCACGCTCGATGCGGCCGGTCTGTCCTATTCAGCGCATGTGCTGGTGGGCGAGGCGGCGCCTGCACTGGTGGACTTTGCCAAAGACAAGGGTTGCAGCATGATCGTGATGGGCGCGCACGGCTTTGGCAGCGTGCTGGGCTTGTTGATGGGCTCGGTCACCGTCAAGGTGGTGCATCTGTCCCCGGTGCCAGTGTTGCTGATCAAGTGAGCCGCACCCGGTGCCACCCGCGCCTGCTGTGGCGCTGGGCCCGCAAGCCATCGGCAGCCGCCGACTCATGGATTGCCTCGTCTCTGCGTGCTCTGCCTGCCCGTCATTGCGAACGAAGTGAAGCAATCCACGCCCCCCGCAGCTTGGCCACGGGGTGTGTCAGGCAGAGGGCTCGGGCATGCGGTACAGCCACAGCGGCCGGCCGTCCGGCGTCTGCAGACAAACCTGCGCCTGCAAGCTGCTGGCCTCAAACTCCAGACTGACCAGCCAGGCGCCAGGGCGCAGTTCGGCGCCGGCTTTGGCCGCGGCACGCGCCATGCTCTCCGGCCGTTGGAACAGGTACACCAGCGCATACGGCGACCAGTCAGCCTGCCAGATATCGCCCTGGCGCACCTGCGCCCAGGGGCAGCGCAACGCACACAGCGCGCGCAGCGGCCAGCTCCACTCCAGGCCGTGCAGTTGCGCATGCGGGTAGGCGCGACGCAAACCCAGCAAACCGGCGCCGAGCCCGCAACCTGCATCCAAAACAAGAGCGCCCTGCGCAAGCTCAGCATGCTCTGCAAGGCCATTGAGGGCCTCTTTGGGGGTCGGAAACAAGGGCGCATCGCGCCAGGCCTTGAGTGGGTACAGCAAGAGCAGCGCCAGCAAGGGCAGCAGCCAGACCCAGGCCGGCAGGGCGACACTGCCCGACAAGGCCAGCGACAGCGGAAAGCCCAGCGCGATCATGGCGCGGCGCCAGGGGGTGTGGCCAAGCCGGCTGGCAAGCAGCCCGAGCAGCATTGCCAGCAGTGCGGCGGGCACAGCCGCCAAACCCCAGCGCTGCGCCAGCACCCACAGCACCCAGCAGCCAGCCCAGACCAACACCGCTGGCAGCGGCCAAACCAGGCGCTCAGCCATGGCCGACCCGACCCTCATCACGCTGCAACAGCCCCACGCGCAAGCCCGGCACGGTCAGAGTTGCGGCGCTGCGCCACCACGCAGCTTGTCGATCAAGCCATTGAGCTCGTCCAGCGAACCAAATCCAATGCTGAGCTCGCCCACCTGCTCGGTGCGGCCAGCGCGCTTGACGTGCTTTTTCACCCGCACTTCAACCGGCGCGGTCAGCAGGTCAGACAGCTCTTCTTCCAGCCGCAGCAGGTCGCGTGACTTGTCGGGTCGCGGCCGGCTGGCCACCAGGGCAAACTCGGCGCCGAGCTTCTTCACCAGGCTTTCGGCTTCGCGCACCGACATTTTTTTGGCGCTGATCTGGTTGGCGGCAGTGATCTGCGTGGCCTTGTCCAAGGCCAAGAGGGCACGCGCATGGCCCATGTCCACGTCGCCTGCCATCAGCATGGTTTGCACCGGCTCGGCCAGGTTGAGCAGGCGCAACAGGTTGCTGGCAGCGCTGCGGCTGCGGCCAACCGCCTGCGCGGCCGCTTCGTGCGTCAGGCCGAAGTCGTGGATCAGGCGCTGCAAGCCCTGCGCCTCTTCCAGCGGATTGAGGTCTTCACGCTGCATGTTCTCGATCAGCGCCATGGCCGCTGCGGCCTCGTCAGGCACATTGCGCACCAGCACCGGCACACTGTCCAGCCCCGCCAGGGCGGCGGCGCGAAAACGTCGCTCGCCGGCGATGATCTCATACACGGGGCGCCCGGCGCCGTCGGCGGCGGGGTCTTGCTGGCTGCGCTGCGCCTGGGCCTCGGCCTCGGCCAGGCGGCGCACCAGGATCGGTTGCATGATGCCTTGCGCCTTGATCGACTCGGCCAGCTCATACAAGGCACCTTCGTCCATGCGGGTGCGCGGCTGGTATTTGCCTGGCACCAGGTCACCGAGCAGCAAGGTGGTCGGGCCGGCGGCGCTGGCGGGGTCGGCGCCGGCAGTGTGTGCGCTGGCTGGGTCGGACACCAGCGGCCCGAGCAGGGCTTCGAGTCCACGGCCCAGTCCTTTGGGTTTCTTGCTCACCATGATTGCTTGTCTCTTTGTTTAAGGAGGGGTCATCAGTTGCTGCAGCCAGGCTTGCCCTTGGGGCCAGTCGCCCAGGCCCGAGTCGGCGTTGATGTGGCCGGCGTTGTGCAGTGTGTGTTGCTGCGCGCCCCAGGCGTCGGCAAACTGGCTGGCGCGATTGGGACTGCAGTAGGGGTCGTTGTCGCTGGCAAGCAGCGTGCTTCTGAATGGCAGGGCTTGCAACACGGGCGGCGACCAACTGGGCAACACGCTGCGCAGGCTCTCCTGCGCAAGGTCTGGCGGCGCCACCAGCAGGGCCGCGCGCACCCGTGCCGTGCTGCGTGAGTGTGCCGCCCAGGCCGCCACCAGATGACAGCCCAGGCTGTGCGCCACCAGCACCAGCGGCGTCGGGCTGTCCAGCACCACCTCTTGCAGGCGGGCCACCCAGTCGCCGCGCAGCGGACGCATCCAGTCGTGCTGCTCAACCCAGGTCGCGCCAAAGCGCGCCTGCCACAGCCGCTGCCAGTGCCCCGGGCCGGAGTTCTGCCAACCAGGCAGGATCAGGACGTGCGCCGCCATCACGACCGCGCACCGCCAGGCGCTGCTGCGAATCGGCTCGCAGTGGCAATGAAATCAATAGCACGGCGCGCAAGCAGTGCTTGGGCTGGAGCCTGATTGGGCTTACATGCTGGCAACACGTTGCACCATTTCGTTGGCAAACGCCACAAAAGCTTGTGCGCCCTTGCTGGCCGGGTCAAACACGACACCCGGCAAGCCGTAGCTGGGCGCCTCGGCCAGGCGCACATTGCGCGGAATAACCGTCTCAAACAACTGGCCCTTGGCCCGGTAGCGGGCGTCGAGCTCCTGGCTGACTTGCTGCTGCAAGGTGATGCGCGGGTCAAACATGACGCGCAGCAGACCGATGATCTTCAGCTCGCGGTTCAGATTGACGTGCACCTGCTTGATGGTGTTGACCAGATCGGCCAGACCTTCGAGGGCAAAGTATTCGCACTGCATGGGCACGATAACGCCGTGCGCGCAGCACAGGCCATTGAGCGTCAGCAGCGACAGGCTCGGCGGACAGTCAATCAGCACGAAGTCATAGTCATCGGCCACGCCGGCCAGCGCGGTCTTGAGCCGCTTTTCGCGCCGCTCCAGACCGACCATCTCAACCTCGGCGCCGGCCAGCTCGCGGTTGGCAGCCAAAATGTCGTAGCCACAACCCGCCTGCAGCAGGCTGGGGCTTTGCACACGGGCCTCGGCCACACTGGCTGACTCCAGCAACACGTCATAGACACTAAGCGCAAGCTGGCGCTTGTCAATGCCCGAACCCATGGTGGCGTTGCCCTGGGGGTCCAGGTCCACCATCAGCACACGCTGACCCAGCTTGGCCAGCGCAGCGGCCAGGTTGACGCTGGTCGTGGTTTTGCCGACGCCACCTTTTTGATTGGCAATGCAGAAAATTTTGCCCATGGACTTTTTTGCCTAACCTGAAATGAGCTGCTTGGCGCCGGTTGGTTTCACGTGAAACAAGCGGCGCGCGCTGTCAATGCGCCACCGCCAGCTTGATCCCGAAACCAAGCAGAAACACACCTGCCAACTTGCCAAGCATGCGCCCAACCAAAGGATTGGTGCGCAGACGCTCGGCCAAAAAGTGCGCCAACAGCACCGCCAACAGACCATACAGAAAGGTCAGGCCCGCAATCGTGAGGGCCATGAAGCCATAGGTCCACAGCCCTTGCAAGCGCGCCGGATCGACGAACAACGGAAAAAACGCCATGTAAAACAAAATCGCTTTCGGGTTGAGCAGCGTGATCATGAAGGCTTGGCGCAAAAACTGGTGTGGTCGAATGTGAATCACTGGCGCCGCGCCCGGCTTGGCCAGCAACATCTTCAGACCCAGCCAAGCCAGATAAGCAGCACCCACCCACTGCACTGCTGCCAGGGCATTCGGGTAGGCAAGCAGCAGCGCCGCCACCCCGGCGACAGCCGACCACATCAACACCTGGTCACCCAAAATGACACCCAGCGTGGCCGCCAGCCCGCCACGGATACCGCCTTTGCCGGTGGATGTGACCAGTGCCAAGTTTCCCGGCCCCGGGATGGCCAGAAAAACAATGACAGACACGACAAAAGTTGCGTAATCAGTGACACCAAGCATGTGAAATCCAAAGCTAGAAGATTCGAGCCGGCCATCCAAGCCAGCCGAGAGGCGTTGAGTTTACGTCAAGGGCTTGGGTCGGCTGAGCCGGGTGCGCCCGCAGCGCAACCCGTTGGTGCGGCTGGCCCCGCCTTCGCGGGCGTGAGGGTCGTTGCCCGGATCAGCCCGCAGGCAAGAATGGCACACCCGGATGACCGGCCTCGGCCACAGTGGGTGATGGATTGCCACGTCGCTCTGCTCCTCGCAATGACGAAACCGGCGAACCACGCCAACCTGAAGAGCGCAGCGTGAAGACGTTGGCACCCACATTAACTGGCTTGAATCAAATTCACCCCATCGCATGACACCATGCCGTCATCGCGAGGCCGAAGGCCGTGGCGATCCACGTACGCCAAAAACCTTGGATTGCTTCGCTTTGCTCGCAATGACGCGCGTGTTTCGCGTTAAAAGGAGGCGCCGCTTGCCTTCGCGTCATTGCGCCCTCTTGGCATCATCGTGCCTTCTTCGGCATGATCGCGTCTCGTCACCGCAACTGCCTCTCTTCACTGTCATTGAAGCAATCCACCCCCCAGGCTGGCGGGCGCGCCACCCAGGCCAGGTCGTAGCCAGACCAGGCAACGCTCGGCATCCAGGCCAGGAACGGCCAGCTGTTCCACGTGAAACACCTCGATTTGCGGCGGCAACGCGGCCAGCTCTTGCGCAGGATGCTTGCCTTTCATGGCCATCCAGGCGCCCTGCGGTGCCAGCACAGCTTCGGACCAGCTTGTGAAATCAAACAGCGATGCAAACGCCCGCGAACAGACCAGGTCGTAGCTGCCACGCAGTTTCTCCACCCGCGCGTGCAAGGCCCGCAGATGGGGCAAACCC
>JFJP01050543.1_pt1 | contig 13036 bp, 10 predicted proteins | sample 431651 | NCBI WGS metagenome assembly JFJP01 (sample SAMN02602958, study PRJNA72255) | Microbial mat metagenome, whole genome shotgun sequencing project. | biome: fresh water; feature: sink hole; material: water; isolation source: purple microbial (photo- and chemosynthetic) mats found in...
CAATTACTGATGCCTGTACTTCCGACGGTTCACTTGTTGTCACCAGCAGCGATGCTTCGGCAGGCAGCTGTCCGATAGTTGTCACGCGTACCTACACAGTAACCGATGCCTGCGGCAACGCCGGTACAGCAATACAAATAATCAATGTAGATGATAATACCTCACCTGTAGTTATTGGAACAATCACTGCAACAACAGTTGAGGGATGTGATATCTCATCAGCACCGGCAGCCGCTGTCACTGTCTCAGATATTGAAGCACTTGCAGGAAGCATAACAATAACTGATGCCTGTACAACTGATGCCTTGCTTACAGTCAGTTATGTCGATTCGCCATCGGGTACCTGTCCGTTAATTATCACCAGGACCTACACAGTAACTGATGCATGTGGAAACAGTGTCAATATAGATCATACCATTACTGTTGAAGATACTTCATTGCCTGTAATTAATGACTGTCCATCAGATATGGTAGTAAATAATGATCCAGGAAGCTGTGATGCACTTGTAACCTGGACAATTCCTACAGTAACTGATAATTGCGGTGTTATGAGTTTTGTAAGTACACATAATTCTGGTGACCTGTTCTCTGCAGGAACAACCATTGTTACTTACACTGCTACTGACAACTGCGGTAATTCGGCAATATGCAGCTTCAATGTAACTGTAAACGACACTGAGTTACCGACTATCACTTGTGCTTCTGATATTTCACAATTTGAAGATCCAGGTTTTAATTATTCAACAGTAGTTGTTCCAGGAGCAATTGTCGCAGATAATTGTTTAGTATCCTCACTATTATGGGATATGACTGGAGCTACGGTTGCTTCTTCACCTGGTACAGGAATCAATCAGATTGGGACTTATCTTTTTAATACAGGTGTAACAACTATTACATATACTGTAACAGATGCTTCAGCTAATTCAGCTACTTGTAGTTTTATAGTAACAGTTACAGAACCTTTGCCGCTTTCTGGTAGTATTATTGACCAGACAGACGTTCTCTGCAATGGTGCCGCTACAGGTAGTGTTACCGTTGAAGGTTCCGGAGGAATTGCACCTTATGAGTATAAACTTGATGCAGGGCTATACCAGACTTCGGGAACATTTGGATCTCTGGCTGCTGGAAATTATATAATTACTGTAAGAGATGTGGCTTTATTAACATTTGATATCAATGTCACTATAACTCAACCTCCAGTTCTGGTAGGTTCGGTGATTTCACAAACTGACGTCCAGTGTTACGGAACAAGTTCGGGATTAGTAACTATCGAGGGTTCAGGAGGAACGGCACCATATCAATATAAGCTTGGTTCCGGGACATTCCAGTCTTCAGGTACATTCAGTTCATTAGCTGCTGGTCCTTATACAGTAACTGTTCAGGATGCCAATCTTTGCACAATAACCGTTCCTGTGACTATATTACAACCAGCCATAGCGTTTACGGGTGCTGTTGTAGATCAGACTAATTTATTATGTTTTGGATCAGATGTAGGAACAGTTACGATTACAGGGGTTGGAGGAACCCAACCGTATATGTATAGTCTTAATGGGGGAACATATCAGATTTCAGGTGTATTTAATGATCTCTCTTCCGGAACCTATGAAATCACTATTCAGGACGCAATTCTGTGTACTGCAAATATTTCAGTTACAATTACTGAACCACCTGAGATTTCTGTAGAATTCACCAAAGAAGATTCCAAATGTCCTGGTGAAGAGAATGGCAGCATATCCCTTGACATTACTGGTGGAACTCAGCCATATAGTGTATTGTGGTTAGATGGAGTTTCAACTCAGAATAGGATAAATATACCTGAAGGTACATATAATGCTGTTATTACAGACAATAATGGATGTTCTGTGCCTCTCCAGGTAGTTGTTGGTAACAGCGGATCTGAAAATTGTCTTGAAGTGTTAGAGATAATTACACCGAATAATGATGGTTATAATGATACATGGAAGATAAAGAATATTGATATGTTCCCTGATGCGGAAGTATTTGTATTTACCAGATGGGGAAAACTGGTATTTAATACAAAAAATATTCCTGCAAATGAATGGGATGGTACATTTAAAGGTAAGTTATTACCTACTGATTCATATCATTATATACTTCATCTGAATGATGGGTCAGAGCCAAGGTCTGGTGTGATAAGTATTATTAGATAAATATTATTAAATTTGGGATATTAAATATATGAGGCATTTTAAAAGAATATTATACGCTGTTGTTCTGAGTTTCATTTCTGGAGCTTCAATTGCCCAACAGGTACCAATGTACAGCCAGTACATGATGAATGGATTTCTGATTAATCCGTCATTCGCAGGTCGTGACGGTTACACAACTGTCAATTTAACTATCAGGGAGCAGTGGGTTGGTTTAGCAGGGGCTCCCAGTACATATGCTGCAAGTTTTCAGACTCGTATTCTAAAGAACAGCTACATTTCTAAATCCACTTCTGTTAGAAAAAAACTGGTTAAACCAACAAAAGGAGGGAAGGTAGGTCTGGGAGGATACGTTTTTAACGATAATAACGGAATAATGAAACGCACCGGTATTCAAGCTGCATATGCTTATCATATTCAGATGGGTCGTACGGGCGGCGTTCCAAATAACCTCTCCTTTGGACTGGCTTTGACGGCTTATCAGTTTGCCATTAATACAGAAGGCTTAATTTATGATCCGGATGATCCATTGCTTAATTCTTATGACCGTTCTGTATTCATTCCTGATTTTAATTTTGGAGCAAGTTTCACTACTACAAAGTATTATGTTGGATTTGCTATGACTAACCTGCTGAGAGGCTCCTTATTGTTTGCAGATACTTCAGATACCAAAAGGAATGAGCTGGGTAATTATTTCCTTACAGGGGGTGTGAAATTTCCTTTGTCTGCAGACTGGGTTCTTGAGCCTTCTGCTTTTATTAAAGCTTCTGACATGTTATTCAAGTCAATTCAACTTGATTTAACTTCACGAGTTTATTATAAGGACGACTACTGGGCAGGAGTATCATGGAGGACTAATGATGCAATTATCATGATGATGGGCTTAAAATATGACAGATTTTATTTTGCCTATGCCTTCGACTTCACACTGACAGATATAAGGCGACAAAGCTTTGGGACACATGAACTTTCTGTTGCTGTCAAGTTTGGAGAAAGCGCAAGAAGATACCGATGGATAAATGCATATTAAAATATAAAGGCTGATTTTTTCAGCCTTTTCTTTTCTGATTTAGTCAACAATATTATAATTGTGTCCCCGGGATATTATTATTTTGATCGATAATATCATTCTGCATGACAAAAAATTCTCCTCTGAAAATTTCGGGTATCACTACATTATTACTACTGGTAACTAATAATGTATTCTCGCAAGAAATGAGAGATCACCCAATCAGATTAATGTTTTATAATGTTGAAAACCTTTTTGATATTCATGATGACACTCTTAAGGCTGATGATGAGTTTCTTCCCTCTGGACTTATGAGATGGAATTTTACCAGGTATAATAAAAAGATCAATTCAGTTTATAAGACTATCGTTGCTGCAAAAACAGAAAAGTATTGAATGATCTGGTCTATGGAACTTATCTTTCAAAATTCTATTATAAAGTTATACATGAAGATTCTCCTGATCAAAGAGGAATTGATGTTTGTCTTATTTATCGCGAAGATATTGCTGAAAATATTTATTTCAGGTACCAGATCCCTGAATGTGTTTCTAAGGCGGATTTCACATCACGAAGTGTACTATATGCAAAGTTTAAAATATACAACGATACTGTTCATTTTATTGTAAATCACTGGCCATCAAGGAGGGGTGGGGTACTTGCAGGAGAAAAGCTCAGGATGGAGATTTCATCTATGGTCAGAGAAATGACAGATTCAATTTTAAAACAGAGCAGGGGTAAGGCTAAGCTTGTGATTATTGGGGATTTTAACAGTACTCCGGATGACCTTGAGATGAAATCACTTGTGGCTTGTACAGATTCCGGCAGGCTTCTTGTAAATCTTTCGGAAATTTTAGTAAATGGTCGAAATGGGACATATCGTTATATGGGAATATGGGAAATGATTGACCAGGTAATTGTATCTGCAAATTTTTTAAAATGCAATTATGGTCTATCAACTGATGCAAGTTATCTAAGAGTCTTTAGTCCTGATTTTCTGCTTAAAAAAGATCCTAAATATCCGGGTTTTACTCCTTTTTCAACCTTTAGGGGGTACAAATATATTGGAGGATTCAGTGATCATCTTCCGGTAACACTTGATTTTGATTTCAGGTAGTTGAATCAACAGGTTCAAGCCCAATCTCTTTTCCCTTTTCTATCATCAGCTTTCGAGCTGATTCATGCTCATTGGGAATTATACCGTCAAGGATTGCTTCCCTGATTGCACTTTTTATTATTCCAACTTCTTTCCCTGGTTTTATGCCGAAAACTTTTATAATTTCACCTCCATCGATTGGCGGCTGAAAGTTTCTGATAGCATCCTTTTCTTCAATTTCTTTAAGCTTATTTCTTACATGTTTGAAGTTTTCAAGGTGTTTTGTTTTTTTTGCTTCATTCTTTGAAGTGATGTCTGCTTCACATAACATCATCAGATCATCAATATCATCACCTGCCTCAAATAATAACCTCCTTATAGCTGAATCCGTTACAATCTCCTGGGAAAGAACGATTGGGCGAAGATGAAGGTCAACGATCTTTTGGACATATTTCATCTTTTCATTAAGAGGTAGCCTGAGTTTACGAAAAATATCCGGTACCATTTTGGATCCGATATATTCATGTCCATGAAATGACCACCCAGTTTCAGGGATATATTTTTTTGTGACAGGCTTGGCAATATCATGAAGTATTGCAGCCCATCTAAGCCAAAGATTATCAGTTGATTTACTTATGTTGTCGAGGACTTTAACTGAATGAAGGAAGTTGTCTTTATGTGCCTTCCCCTCTTTTGTCTCTACACCTTTCATATTATCCAGTTCAGGAAAAATAATTTTCAGCAGACCGGTTTTTTCAAGTAAAATAAAACCCATCGAAGGTTGTTTACTTAAAATTATTTTATTCAGTTCTGCAACAATTCTTTCCGGAGAGACAATTTTTATTCTTTCAGCATTATCTCTGATTGAACAAAAAGTGCGATCCTCAATAGTGAAATTTAGCTGGGTAGCGAACCTAATGGCTCTCATCATCCTTAACGGGTCATCTGAAAATGTTTTGTCAGGATCGAGAGGTGTTCTTATTATTTTCTTTTTCAGGTCATCGATACCATTAAATGGATCAGTAAGTTTTCCAAATGTATCCTTATTGAGACTTATTGCCAATGCATTTATTGTAAAATCTCTTCTTCTCTGGTCATCTTCGAGAGTTCCGTCTTCAACAACTGGTTTTCTGGAACCCCTGTCGTACGACTCTTTACGTGCTCCAACAAATTCTATCTCATATTCGTTGATTTTAAACATTGCTGTTCCGAAATTCTTGAATATGGTGACTTTTATGCCCGGACTGATCATTCTGGCTGCTTTACGTGCAACTTCAATCCCGCTGCCTATGACGACAATATCTATATCTTTATCAGGGTGATCTCTGTTCAGAATACAATCCCTTACCCATCCTCCGATAACATAAGCCTGTATATTTTCTGAAGTAACCACACTGCTTAGTGTTTCGAAGATTTTGTCATTTAGACATATATTCATATATAGATATGACAATTTGTTAAATTTCTCTGACAAAGTTACAATTAATACTTAATTTTTTGTAACTTATAGTTTTTATGGTTTTTTGGCATAAAGGTTGTCTGTTTTTAAACAAACTGGGGTCCGATATGTTTAATTAATAAAAATGAAATGGTAGAACATTTAACAAAAGAGACATTTTTGAATAAAGTATTCAATTTTGAAAAGAATAAAGAATGGGTATTTGAAGGTGATAAGCCCTGTGTAATTGATTTTTATGCCGATTGGTGTGGACCATGTAAAATGGTAGCTCCGGTACTTGAAGAACTGGCTCAGCATTTGGAATCAGAAGTATTCCTTCCTTTTTGTTCGTTCCATCAGAAGGACAACCTCAGATGGCCATGGGGGCATTACCAAAAGAGACTTTTATCAAAGCATTTAAAGATGTACTTGGCGTTGAAAAATAGGTTATTAGTCAAAATTATTATTGTTTTTATTAAATAGATTAACTTATTTGAAACAAAATATATCCTGTGTACGTTTAACTATTAAAAGGTCGTAACATCAGGTTACAAGAATTTTTTTTCATGGATTTAGGTTTAGGGTAGTAAAGTAGTAAATCAGGACTTCGGTCCTGATTTATTTTTCACCAAGATCTTTAAAAATGCTGCTAATCTCCTCTTCCGTTGATCTTAGTTTTTTCTGACATTGCCTGATAAGTTCTGTTGCCCGTTTTACTTCAACTGATAACTTATCAACATCCATATCTCCACTCTCAATGTTCCTGAGAATTTCTTCGATCTCAACTACTGCTTCATTGAATGAAAAATCTTTCTTTGCCATATCTTTAATTTTATAATTAATTACCCGTTTTTTCAATCACCTTACTTGTTGCTGACCCATCACTGAATTTTGTATCTATTGCATCACCAACTTTAAGGCCAAAACTTTTTTTCTGTATTCTGCCATTAAGTGATGTGATAGTATAACCTCTGCGTAAAACATTTCCGGGTTCAAGTATATTAAGTGAATTTTCATATCCCGACAGGAGTATCTTATTTCTCTCAAGTAAATTTTTAGTGCCTGTTGTGATCCTTTGTTTTTTACTTTCAAGAAAGCTCTTTTTTTCATTTGAGAATGATCTGACTGCTGAAGCAAGTCTTGATTTATGGCCTGCAGGATAAAGCCATGCACGGAAAATATATTCCTTCCCGATGTCAATTATTTCGATTGTTTTGAGTGATATTTTATTTTTGATTTGTGCAAGAAGATCTCTGACCAGAGGTATCAGTTCAGACTGGCATTTTTCAATTCGGGTTCTGCTATTTTCGATAATTACCTGAGTCATATTCCTGATCTCAGAACTCATTTCGATAATAATATTTTCAGTCTGGACAAAGTGGTTGATTAGATAATCGGCTACTGCAGTAGGCGTTTTCAAAGCAATATTTGCCACCATGTCAGTTACCGACAAATCTTTCTCATGCCCAATTCCTGTAATAACAGGCATTGGAAACTGAGTAACATAATAAGCAATATCATAATTGTCGAAAAAACTCAGATCAGATTGTGAGCCTCCGCCCCTTATAATTACAACAATATCGAACTGGCTTGAGTTTTCGGCAATAATACCGAGAGCATTGATGATACCTTTTTCCGTCTCTGTTCCCTGCATCACACTCTCTATCAATACGGTATGAAAAGCATATCCAAAACTATTCTCTTTAAGTTGGTTTATAAAATCTGAATACCCTGCTGCATTTTTTGAAGAAATCACTGCTATTTTTTGAGGCAGGAGAGGTAGTTCAAGCTCTTTATTCATCGAAAATACACCCTCCTGTTCAAGTTTTGTTATGACCTGCCTGCGTTTCATAGCCATTTCTCCAATTGTGAAGGTTGGATCGATATCGGATATCATCAGGCTAAGTCCATATAATTCGTGGTACTCAACTCTGACTTTGATGAGTATTTTAAGACCATCTCTCAGGGATTCTCCTGTACTATTTTCAAAAAACGACTTAAGAAATCTGTAACGGGTGCTCCAGATTATTGCTTTTGCACGAGCTTTGATATATTTCTCATCAGGATTTTTTTCAATTAGCTCGAGATAACAATGACCAGCATAGTTCTCTTTTATCTCTGAGATTTCTGCTATTACCCAATACATTTCAGGCAATGCCATATAAATCGAATCTCTGATGATTAACTGCAGTTCATTCAACGACAGTTTGTCATTCATAATCACTATTTTAACTTTATGATCTTAACAACGTTGATTCCTGTTTTTCTTATTATTCTGATAAAGTAAACTCCCTGCTCCCTGTTCTGAAGCTCTGAGATATGAAGAGTTCTTCCGGTATAGTCCGGAAATTTCTTTTGAAATATCAATTCACCTTTTATAGTGAATATTTCGATACTTATGCTCTCAGGAGGTTGGCGGAAGATAATTTCAAAATCACCTGCAGTAGGATTAGGCCCCACTGTAATTTCGGGATCAGGTATCTTAAAATATTTATCCTGAAGAAACTCATCTGAAGAGCTGAAATTATATCTGTGTTAACTGCTGCAGGAACTGCTTGCATCAGGCAGGCAGCCATTCCGCTTAACACAGGACATGAAAATGATGTTCCGCTTGATCGTTCTACTGAAAATGGATCTGTCTGCACCGGAACGCTAACACCCATTGTGGCGAGATCAGGTTTAACTCTTCCATCGGATGAAGGTCCGGCGGATGAGAATGTAGAAATGTATCTGTCACCATCGACTGCTCCAACAGCAATTACACTATCTCCGTCGGCAGGGCAGATGATACGCTGCCAGTCATGTGTTCTCTCGTTACCTGCACTGTTCACTACCAATATTCCTTTTGATGCTGCTACATCAGCACCTCTTGTCACAAATGGTTTATTTCCATCAAGGTCAGGATAACTATAATTGAGAGCAGGATCATCAAAACTGTAATATCCAAGAGATGATGATATTATATCTGCCCCGGCACTGTCAGCGAATTCAGCGCCGGCTATCCAGAAATCTTCTTCGCATGGAAATTCTGAAAAAGTATCTTCTGTTCTCAATAACAAATAATCAGCTCCGGGAGCTGTTCCTGATATCCATCCGGGTATATTTCCTGCCAGCACAGAAAGAACAGCTGTACCGTGATTATGATAACCATATACATTTCCTGTATTTTCAACAAAATTCCACACTCCCTTAATCCCATTTCTGTTCCTAAGATCCTTCAGGGAAGAAATTTCATCGGCATAAATAAAACCACCATCAAGAACTGCAATCAGGATGTCCTTCCCATCAAAACCGGAATTATGCAGGTGATTACCACCAATCATAGTTAGAGGTCTGTCGAAAGGGGGAATGTCGGCCTTTTCAACCTTAAAGTTGAGTTTATCATTTGAACTGCTTTTTTTTGCAGGTTTCTTTACGATTTTTATATCAGACACAAATGGTAAATCCAGAATTGCACTAATATCTGAAGGTCCGGGTGATTTGAAGAGTGCCGTATTCATCCATTTGGAAGTGCAATGCAGTGTAAATCCCGCTGTTGAAATCTGGTCCAGATAAGTTTTATAAACAGGAATGTCCTTTAGATCAGGTACAGGTATTCCTGCTTTGTGCCTGCGCTCCAGAGCTTTTTCAGAAAGAATATCTGTCGCAATGACGTTTTCAGTATTATTTTCTCCTTTATCTCTAAAATATATCCTGTAAAAATATGGGTAAGTTAATTCCTGACCATACAGCCAGTTTGTAAAACATATGAACAAAACTGCCATTACAGTACTCCTGTTCTTATGTAAAAGATTACTTAAAAAGTTGATTACCATATGGTGCCGGTCTTTTCGGGGTCAGCTGTTTTTCCCTTATTCCTCTCAAAGAAGTCTAAACGATCAGATTCATCAATATCCATCTGGCGGTCTTTGGAAACGCCGTTGATATATTCTAACTTGTATTTAACCGTGCCGTCTATGTTATAAACATACCAGATTCCATCTCTTAAATCATTCTTGTAATTTCCCGAAAACTCAATTCCTCCATTTTCGAACCAGACCTCAAACTTGCCATTCATTTTTCCGTTTAAATAATTGGCCTTTAAGCAGATATTTCCGTTTTTGTAATACTGTATCCATTCTCCCTGCCTGACATCGTTAATGTAAGTTAATTTTTCCGCGATTTGCTTATCGGGATAGAATCTGACGGAAGGGCCGTTTTTAAGATTTCCTGAGTAAAATTCCTCACAGATAAGATACCCGTCAATATATTCCGAGAAGAATTGCCATTTTTCTTCCTTCAACTGGTTTATAAATTTACCTTTTGATGATATTTTGCCATTTGGGTGATAAATTGTAGCCAGTGCCTCAATGCCATCGCCGCTATAAATAAGCAGGGACTTTATTGTATTGTCGGGATTATATCTGCGAAACTCACCAACCGGATGATCATCCTTAAAATAACCATCATACATGAGATTCTGGTTAGGGTATTTTTTAATCCAGTGCCCCTGTTTTTTACCCAGAAGATCTGTCTTGTTAATTTCGGTAATTGACTGACTGGCTGCAATACCAGGAACAGCGAAAAGCAGTGTTAATATGACTATTTTAAGATTCATGACGGATAGCGCAAATAATTTCATAAAAGTACAAAATTATGATGGTTGCTACAAGGAGACATATATTTAAGATAAATCATGTAGTTCCGTCAAAATTGATCAGTTTTGGGTAACCGGTTCGTTTCATTACCTGCCGGTATATCTTGAACAAAGTATTTCATAAAAGGTAATCTGCAGAGGTTATGCAGAAAAAAAAGAGGTTGAAAAATCAACCTCTTTTTTAATTACTTATTTTGAAATCATTTTACTTCTTCAAAATCAACATCTGTTACTTCTTCGTTACCTGGTTTTGCTTTATTTTCGCCAGGTTGTTCTGCTCCCGGTTGTGATGTTGTCTGCCCGGTATTCTGAGCAGTTTTATACATTTCTTCGGAAGCAACCTGCCATACTGCATTTAGTTCAGCAAGCGATTTATCTATCGCTTCAATATCCTGCGATTTGTGTGCTTCTTTAAGTTTTGCAAGGGCCTCCTCAATTGCAGGTTTTTTGTCAGCAGGAAGTTTGTCTCCAAATTCCTTTAACTGTTTTTCAGTTGTGAAGATCATACTATCAGCTGTATTAATCTTTTCAACTTTTTCTTTGGCCTTACTATCTGATTCAGCATTTGCTTTAGCTTCGTCTCTCATCCTCCTTATTTCTTCATCGCTCAATCCTGAAGATGCCTCTATTCTGATTCTTTGTTCCTTTCCCGTGCCTCTGTCTTTTGCACCTACATGCAGAATACCATTGGCATCTATATCGAAAGTTACTTCAATCTGAGGAACACCCCTTGGGGCCGGAGGAATTCCATCGAGGTGGAAACGGCCGATAGTCTTGTTTCCTGAGGCTATTGGTCTTTCACCCTGAAGGATATGTATCTCAACAGATGGCTGACTGTCAGCCGCCGTTGTGAAAACCTCAGTTTTCTTGGTAGGTATTGTGGTATTTGATTCGATAAGTTTTGTCATAACTCCACCCATGGTTTCAATACCAAGCGACAGTGGTGTTACGTCAAGGAGAAGGACATCTTTAACTTCACCTGTCAGTACACCTCCCTGAATTGCCGCTCCTACTGCCACAACCTCATCGGGGTTAACACCTTTTGAAGGAACACGGCCAAAGAACTTTTCTACCAGTTGCTGGATTGCCGGAATACGTGTTGATCCTCCCACGAGCAGCACTTCATCAATTTCAGTCACTTTAAGACCTGAATCTTTAAGAGCTAATTTACAAGGTTCAATACACGATTGGATAAGTTTATCACAGATCTTTTCAAAATTTGCACGTGTAAGCGTTTTTACGAGATGCTTTGGAATACCGTCAACGGGCATAATATATGGAAGATTTATCTCTGTGGTAGTTGAACTTGAGAGTTCTATTTTTGCTTTTTCAGCGGCTTCTTTAAGCCTTTGTAATGCCATAGGATCTTTTCTCAGGTCAACACCTTCTTCTTTTAGAAATTCTTCGGCCATCCAGTCAATGATCATATGATCGAAGTCATCTCCACCCAGGTGTGTATCACCATTTGTAGATTTAACTTCGAATACCCCGTCGCCGAGTTCAAGTATAGAAATATCGAAGGTTCCGCCACCAAGGTCAAATACTGCTATTTTAAGATCCTGCGATTTTTTGTCCAGGCCATATGCAAGTGAAGCTGCTGTGGGCTCGTTTATTATCCTCTTTACATTCAACCCTGCGATTTCACCAGCCTCTTTTGTAGCCTGTCGCTGCGAATCACTGAAATATGCAGGAACTGTTATTACTGCATCTGTAACCTCTTGTCCCAGGTAATCTTCAGCAGTTTTCTTCATCTTCTGAAGAATCATAGCGGAGATCTCCTGTGGAGAATACATCCTGTTGTCAATTTTTACTCTTGGAGTATTATTATCTCCTTTGACAACTGTATAGCTTACTCTCTTTATCTCTTTAGTAACCTTATCATACGTTTCACCCATGAATCGTTTGATTGAGTATATTGTATTCTTTGCATTGGTAATTGCCTGTCGTTTGGCAGGATCGCCAACTTTTCTTTCTCCATTCTCAATAAACGCAACTATGGAAGGGGTGGTTCTCTTGCCCTCACTGTTGGGTATTACAACAGGCTCATTGCCTTCCATTACCGAAACGCATGAATTAGTTGTTCCCAGATCGATACCAATTATTTTTCCCATTTTATAATAGTTTAAAATTTTTCGTTTGATATAGTGATTATGCAATGATTATGCCATTAAGAATATAACCGGATTTTATGTTATTATGGCACCAGTATGTTGCATTTGCCAGTACGTGAAAATAATTTTAAAAGACTTTTACAAATCCCGGGTTACATTCTGATTTATTTGTTATGGTCTATTAACTATTACATTATCAACAACTAAGGATGATGTTTTTTTAGCATAATAGCCCTTTATACAGCAATAGAATTAGTTAGGATTATTGAAAAAGGAGGTATGTGACAAAACGACAGTGAAAAGAATTAATCCTGCCAAAACAAAAAGTTATAATTATGAAGATGTATCATACGAATCAAATCTGTAACTTTGTCCACTGAAATTAACACATTTATAATTATGTCGATACATAAATCTGTTAAAAGGGTCACGACCCATGTCTTGAATGCAATGAAGCTGAAAGGTGAGAAGATTGCTATGCTGACAGCATATGACTATTCAATTGCTAAGATTATTGATGAAGCAGAAATAGATGTTATTCTTGTAGGTGATTCTGCTTCAAATGTAATGGCCGGGTATGA
>JFJP01002191.1_pt1 | contig 13035 bp, 8 predicted proteins | sample 431651 | NCBI WGS metagenome assembly JFJP01 (sample SAMN02602958, study PRJNA72255) | Microbial mat metagenome, whole genome shotgun sequencing project. | biome: fresh water; feature: sink hole; material: water; isolation source: purple microbial (photo- and chemosynthetic) mats found in...
TTTGAAAATTTGGTTCTACGGGGACAAGCGCCACGAGGCGGGCAAGGCGCTTGGGTGTTAGGTCAGAGTAGGTGAGCTTTCCTTGTTCAATACCGGAGCTGGTGCGGTGTGAATGCGGATGACGTGCGGCGAATCTTGCAAGTAGCCATGTCCGCAGACCATTTCATTTGCTTGGGTCAAAAGGATTCGTAGCCGAGAAGCCGGAGAACTTCGTTTTTCAAAATAGGTTGGCATGTTCAACGCTATTGGTTGGCGCGTGGGTTCATGTTCTCAACTGATCGGCGTATTCTTGAACGATTCGCGCCGCATCAATGTTTTGGGTTTGAATTGTATAATCTGAGCGTGATCGGTCTGGGTCGTGGACCGTGCGACGGTTTATTCCATAAGTCCTGCACGGGTCGCGCTCTCCCTGAGTCTGACAATCCATTGATTTTCGGAACTTTTAAGGCATTCACGAATTGGCCATCCAGGAGCCGTCTCAATTAGGTGGAGAAGTGTCCATGCGATTCCGTAACAATCGTCGGGGCCAAAAAGCCGACAAAGAATACGAGCCTCGTCATCTGATACTGGCTTTGATATTTGATTTAGCAACTGCTCCTGACGTTGAAGATTATAGTCCTCTGCTGTTTGGCTTTCCGGTAACGGACCAAGTTTTTCAAGTTCCAAAATTTCAGTTCTGATCATACTAATATTGCGTTAAGGTTTTGTAAGTAACTGCGGAAAGTTTGTGCGATAGTATTCAAGCAAGTCCTGCAAACCGGCGTTGTATTGACTTCCAGTCAACTTCCGGACATCTTTAATATCTTTGTAAAGTATTGATCTGAATCCTAACTCGGCTTCTTCTTGAGCAAGAATCCTCCCCTTCGTTCCATAATTTCTGGTAAGCACATGAATTTCCTGAGGGAGCATCAATGCTCCTCCATCTCCGTATTCCGTAAGCCTTAATGCAGCTTGTGGCATGTGGTGGGGAGTTAGCTGATCCCCTGTAACACGAAGTCCATCCAATTCACGGAAGCTGCCTGCACGGCCAGGAAATAGTTCCCCTGTCCACATTGCGCCTGGTCCACCTCGGTACCCGGCGGGAAAACCGGGAATCAACTCCCCGGCGGCAACACGGTAGTTTAGGGGATTGAGTCGTGGTGCCAGTTTGACTGACCAGCCGGGAGCGTTGGCGAAGGCGGCTTTGCTTTGAAGGACTGCCTCGGGCATGAGCATGGCCGCAGCGAGAGAAGCGCCTTGTGCGAACGACCGTTGCCCGTAGGAATACTTTTCATTTTATCTTTTGTTGAATTCCGCGAACGAACTCTGGACGGAGGACGAGCCGGGATTACCCAAGGCAATCATTGAATTGAGGTTGAGACGGAAGGTGTCGAAAATCAGGGAACGTGTTGTGTTTGAGCCGTTTGCTCTACCGCTTCCTTCCGGTCCATTGCCGGGAATGGTATTGATGATTCCCACTGCGGCGGATGACAATACACCGGCTGCGGAAACATAGCCGCTATGATTGAGGGCCACGCTTCCAACTTCTTGATAGTATGCTCCGATCTGTTCGTCTTCCGCAGCGCCGGAATTGGGTAGAACTCCATCAGTCACCATTGCGCGGATGATGTCCGCATTCATGTTCGAGCTGAAGTTACCCGATCGCATCCACTCTCTTATGTGTTCATCGAAAACCTTGCCTTGTGCATCGGTCATCCATTTTGGGGCCAATCCATCAACATCAACATAATTGATCGGATCGCCGCCGGTGAGACGATATAGGTTGAGATCTTCTTTTTCTCCTAACGGGTCACGACTGAGCCAGTCTGGGATACCCGACGCGGTTCGTTGTCGGTCAAGGGTTTGTGGCCGACTCGGTTTGATCGACATAGTCACATCCGCCCCGACGAGGATGCGCGGCGGGAGGAAATTTGCCGGGTCGCGGACTTCCGGGCCGAGGTTTGCTAGGCCGTAGGCACCTTGTAACAGGCAGAGCCACGCGAAGAGCACGCCCGCAAGGGCGGCTTTCAGGTGGCGGGTGGACGGCTGGAACACGCCGCAGCGTAGCAACCCGAAGCGGGCGGCTAAAGAAGGAAGTTTACGGATGCGGCGGTTGATCCGGCGCGTTCTCCGCGTCTTGGGCGTTGTCCTGGGAGGGGCGTTCGGGGAGCGGTCTGCGCTTTTCGGCGGGGTGGCTTTTGGCGTGGATTTCCTTGAGCTTGGTGATGCTCGTCTTGGTGTAAATGGCGGTGGTTTCCAGGCTTTCGTGGCCGAGGATGGCTTGGATGTAGCGGATGTCCGCACCGCCTTCTAACATGTGGGTGGCGCAGGTATGGCGGATGAGGTGGCAGCTTCCGGCGCGGCCGATGTCGGCATTTTTGATGAACTTGCTCACCATGCGGCTGAGGGTGTCGGGGTTGAAGCCCTCGCCGTAGCTGGTGAGGAAGAGGATGGCGGAGGGGCCGAGGGCGAGCCGGGGGCGGGCTTGGTCGAGGTAGCGGGTGATCCACTCCAGCGCGTCGCGGCCGATGGGCACGACGCGGTCTTTTTTGCCTTTGCCCTGGCGCACGCGCAGGGTGCCGCGCTCGTGGTTGATGTCGGTGATTTCGAGGTGGACGAGTTCGGCGCGGCGCACGCCGGTGCTGTAAAAAACTTCCAGCATGGCGCGGTCGCGCAGGCCTAACGGATCGGTGACGTCGGGGAGGTTGAGAACGGCGTCGATCTGGCCGATGGCGAGGGCCTCGTCGTGAAGGCGTTTTTCGAGGCGCGGCAGTTCGAGTTCGCTGGCGGGGTTGGCGGTGATGATGCCGCGCCGGGTCATCCAGGCGAAGTATAGCTTGATAATGGTGATGTAGCCGCGCTGGGTGGTGGCGGTGAGGGGCTTGCCGTTGGCTTTGCGGTGGCGGTGGATTTCGCGCTGATAGGCTTCGAGCACGGCCATGGTGATTTCCTTGGGGTCGGTGAGTTCGCGGGCGGCGGTCCAGGCGATGAAGTCGCGGAGTTTCTGGCGGGTGCCGTTGATGGAGCTTTTGGAGTAGTTGCGCACGTCGAGGTTCTGGAGGTAGCGGGTCAGCTCGCCTTCGAGGGTGCCGGGGGTTCCGGCGGGTTCCCATTCGGGCGGCAGTCCGCCGCGCTTTTCCTTGGCGCGGTGGCGGATGTGGCGGGCGGTCTGGTATCCTTTGTGGGGTGGTTTGCGGGGCTTGCGGTGTTCTTCCATGGCGGTGCGGTGGTTATTACGATGATGGGGCGGGCGGCGGCTCCGGTGATGTGCTTGGCTCGAAGGCTCGAAGTTTGTCTAAAGCGTTGTTTTGCAGGGGTTTAACTTCGTGATCGGGCAATCACGAAGCGGCTCGAAGCGGGCTGTTTTCGCTCGAAGCGCTCATCGTAGTGGTGGATTTTCCACGGCGCGGCGGCGGAGTACGGCGGGATCGAGCAGGCCGATGCGGGCGGTTCCTTCCGGGGTGGCGGGGTCGATGAGCAGTTCGTAAAGGAAGCCGATTCCCTGGCGACCCTGGCGGCGGGCGAGGTATTCCATTTCCTCAAGCTTGCCCATGTGGGTGCGGGTCTGGAACTCGCTCCAGCCGATTTGCTGGCGGACTTCCCGGCGACTAAAGAAGGATGAGCCTGGAGCCGGTTTGACTGATGGTGGATCGGTTTTTGTTTCGGCGGATTTTTGGGCGACGAGTGACTTGATGGATTCTAGCAGGCGGCGGGTTTGTGGCGGGAGTTCGTCGAGGCTGTGGCCTAACACTTCGGGGGCGATGGCGTTGGCGGCCTCGATGTCCTCGATGGTGACGGGCAGCATTTCAACCAGGCGACCGCCACGGGTTTTGCCGGTGATGGTGGGGCGGGCGTGCTGGTGGAGAAGGGCGATGCTCTTGATGAGGGCGAGGTATTTGGTGTGGTCGCGCCGCGTGCGGGTGCGCTCGGCGGTGAAGGTGAGGGCGGCGGCGAAGGGGTTGGCGACTTTGATCGGCCGCAAGGTGCGTTGGAAGTTCTTGAGCAGGGCGAAGGTGTCGCCGCATTCCTCGGCTTGGAGGATGCCTGCGGGGGTTTCGGCGTGGCGCTGGGCGGTCTGGATGGCCTCGGTCTGGGCGCGGGATTCATCGACGGAGAGGACAAGGCAGCGGTTCATGAGTTCCTCGTCGATGTCCACGGAGGTGGTTGTTAGGACGATGGCGGCGGGGCCTTCGACGTGGTATTCTTCGGTTTTCATGCGCCCGGTGGTGACATCCTTGCCGGTGCTGGCGATGGTTAGCTCACCTTCGGATTGAAGGAGTTTGAGGGCGTAGGAGGCTTTTTGCGCGCCTTCTTCCTCGACGATGGCGAGCACCTTGTTTTTGAGGCTGCGCTCGGCCATGTAGTAGAGGCTCTGGCCGGTCATGGCGGAGTATTTGACCTGTTCCCCGGCGGGGAAGAGGGCGAGCACGGCTTCCATGAGGGTGGTTTTTCCCGCCGCGCTGGTGCTCTGGATGACGGCGGCGAGCGGCTTGGGCAGGAGCCGCGAGGTGGCGCAAAGATAGATGGCCATGGCGTTGGCGCGTTCGCCAACAAGGCCGGAGGCGGCGAGCGCGTCGCCGATGCGCCGCAGCAGGTCGGGGGCGCGGGCGAAGTCGAGCGCGGCGCGTTGCTCTTCCTGGCTGAGTTCGGGTTCGCTGTCCGCCTCTTCGATTGGCGAGGCAAGGCGTTGTTCCTGGATGGTTTCAAGGGCGAGAAGCAGGCGGCCGAGATCGGCCTTGACGGTGTCCTTATCGACGGGGGCTTCCTCGGCGGCGCGTTCGGCGAAGCGGCGGCGCTCGCCGTCGCGGTAAAGGTCGAGACTGTCGATGTGCATGGAGCCGTCCGCGCACGCGAGACGCAGGGTGATTTTCATGACTTCCAGCCCGTTGTTGCGGAACAGCCCGCCGACGCGGTAGGCGCGTCCGTCGAATGTTAGTTCGTGGTGCTCGCCCTTGCACACGGGAACGGCTGCGGTAGCAGGAACATGGAGGGCATCGAGGGCCTTTCCTTCTTTAGCCGCCTCTTCAACCGGCTCAACCGGTTCAGCAGCTAAAGAAGAAGCTACTTGTACTTTTGATACGATGCTTGCCGTAGGTGCCGCGCTGTCGATGGCTGGAGACACCTCCGGCTTTGGTGACTCCTCCGGCGGCGGCGCGATTTCCGGGACGGCGCTAACGGCTCCCATCCATTCGGCGGAACGGACGGCGGCTTTCAATGCCTCGCCGCCACGGTCCAGGGCGAAGGAGTTGGCGTCACTGCCCCAGGGGAAGCGGATGCGGTGGCATTCGATGCCGACGGTTTGCAAGCGCCGCGCCGCTTCCTGCACGGCTTTTTGCCCGGCTTCGTCGGCATCGAAGGCGAGGCGCACCGATTCGACTCCGGCGCTTTTGATCGCCTCGAAGAGTTCGGCGGTGAAGTTGGCGGTGCCGAAGGTGCAGGTGGCCGCTTCCATCCCGTGGCGGACGAAGGTCATGGCATCGAGGATGCTTTCACAGAGGATGATTTCCCGGCTTGTTAGGGCTTCCGGATTGAAGACACCGGCGAGCGGTCGCGCCAGATAGAGGTGGCGGATTTCCTTTGAAATGTTCGCCTCGATGCGCCGCCCGTAGATCTGGCGCGGAGTGCCATGGACATCGCAGAGGGGCACCGTCACGCAGCCCACCAGATGCTCGTGGCCGGTCCGCTTGCGAAACACTCCCAACGCCTTGAGCCTGTCGCGCAGCTCGGCCCCCTCCTTGCTGGAACGCGGCGGGACACGCAGCCCGAGCGTGCGGTCTGCGAAGCCGATGCGGAACCGCGCCACCAGCTCCGGGCATCCCAGCCCGCGTTTTTCAAGGTATTCCATCCCGTCGGGATGATGGGTGAAGCGTTCCTGATAGTAGGCGATGACCTGCCCGAGCGCCTCGGCATCGCCCGCCGTGTCACTCACCGGGCAAGGCAGCTTGCGGGTGTTTGGCGTGCGCCGGTAGGAAGTCGCCGCAACTCCCCCGCCATCGGTTAGAAGCTCCACCGCGTGGCGGAAGCTGATGCCGTCGTATTTTTCCACGAACTGGATGACGTTGCCCGCCGCGCCGCAGGACATGCAGCGGAACAAGCCTTTTTCCGGGGTGACGATGAGGTTGGGCGTGTGCTTGTCCTCGTGGAACGGGCACAGGCCGACGAGGTTGCCGCCGCCGTGTTTTTCAAGCGCGATGCCACGGGCGCGGATCACGGCGGCGAGATCGACCGTGGCCTTGATGTGTTCGAGCTGTTCGTCGGAGATTCTTGCCATGTGGTTAAAAGTTATTTGTTAGAAGTTATTGGTGAAGATGGCGCTTCGCGCTGTTGCTCGCGGTTCCACTTGGCACGCATGGACTTCCAGCGCGGCGAGTCGGGGTAATGTTCGTCGCGTTCCCATGGATCGGAGCGCAGGCCGTCGGTGGTTAGAAGCCACTGCCACCGCGCTGCCGTGCGGGCCGGATGTTTCAAGGCACGGGCGAGCATCGCCCGGCCCGCGTCGCCCCAGCCGCATTCGGCCATCAACCGCCAACACCAGCAATGCTGGTCCGCCTCGCGCATCACCGCCCGGCCAAGACTGGCGAGGTCGGCGGCAAGTCCGCGCTCCAGGGCGAAGCGTTGCCAGTCATCCCACGGCCAGCAGCCGGGGGCGGGAAAATCGGAAGGCTCGTTCATGATTTCGGGGGTAAGGGATTGGGCAAAGGTTGATGGGCGCGGATGAGCTCAAGCATGCCTTCGACCTCGCCAAGGATGAGTCCCGCCGCACCGGTCAGGGTGCGGTCGCGCAGGTGACCCGAATCGCCGGAGGCACCGACGACTTCGAGCAGGTCGGCCACCGCGGTGATTCGCTCCAGCGCGTCTTGTAAGCCGTCCACAAGATCGGGCGGCAGGAATGGCGGAGGCGTGGAGCGAAACATGGCGGCAAAAAAACGTGTCAAGTCTGCGGATGATTTTTGGACTCGCCGCGATATTGTAGCATTGCTACACAACGGCAAGCCAAATGTTCCAACACTTCATAATCATGCGCTATAACGACGACATGCCCAAAGGCCGCCCCACAGATTCACCGCGCACCGAATTCGGCACGCGCCTCGTCGAGCTGCGTGAAAAACGCGGCCTCACTCAAAGCCAGGTCGCCGAATCACTCGGCGTCTCCACCCGCGCTTATGCGTTCTGGGAACGCAAGCCGGTCGCGCTCCGCGCCGAACAAATAGCCAAGCTCGCCGACATCTTCGAGGTGTCCGCCGATGTGATTGTCGGGCGGAACGCTCCCGCGCCGAAGCGCAACGGGCCGAAGGGCAAACTCGAAAAACTCTTTGAAGTGGCGAGGGATCTTCCGCGCTCACAGCAGGAAAAAATCACCGCGTTCCTGGAGCCGTTCGTCAACGAACACGCCTCGGCGTAGCCTGCCGCCTTTTCCTCTTAGCCGCTTTGGCTCTTTTGATCGAGGGTGGGGCCGTGCGGAGCGGGGTGAGCTATTTTGCGACACCCCGCGCCGCTGCGGCCAAGGGCGGGGGATGGCTGGGGTTGATGCAGATGGCGCGTTGAAGCCACGAACGAATGCCGCTAACAGATAACGGCCTGAGCCATGCTTGCCCAGCCGACTTCGCCCGGCACCCGAGGAATCGCGGCGACTCCCCCGCTCCGGTGCAGGGGTTTTGCAAAGCCGGTGAACACCGGATTTTGCGGACGCAAAACCGATAGGCGCTCTTTGCCACCGGAGGGCGCGGGGTCAAGCGTTCCCGCAGGAACGACCAAGCTGCACGGAGCGACGATAGGAGCGGAGGAAGCGCCGGGAGTGACGAGGACAACGCTTGACGCCGTTAGCGCCCGGAGGTGGCTGCGCGAGCGTGCGACGCCGACGACATGTTAGAGATTCCCGAAGCGCTTTCCTGACGCGCCGCGTCGGGAGTCTTCGGGGGGCCGGAGGCATGATGTGAGGAACGAACATGATGCCGCAGGCCGGGGCGCGGAGCTTCTTTGCGGTTGGGGGTGGGCGGCGAGGCGGGCGGCGGTGGAGCGGAGCGGAACCGGGGGGGCGGGAACCGCCGCCCGCCTGGCCGTGGGGCATGTAGTGGCCGGAGCTTGCGAGGATAACGAGCCTCATGTCGTGCTGGCGCGGGGGCTGCCTGCCGGAGGGTACTTGTGACTGCGTGGTAATGCGGAGTGCGGGGCGGCATGGGGGGACCCGCTTGCGGGGGGACCCATGACGGGGGCGGGCACTCCGCATTACACCGCGCACGTCACATGGCACCGTAGGCTAGCAGAACCCGTGACAGCACGCAGCGGGATGTTTGGTGGGGCGGAGCGACGATCTTCCGGGAGGGAGTTGTTAGCGCGGGCCGGAGGGACTTTTCAGTGTGCGAGGCACTAACGATTGGTGAAGTAAATCACAATTGCAGTGACGACAAAAGCGAACACTCCGATTGATGCAGCAAGTGACAACACGAAAGAGAGCTTGTTAGGAATCTGAGGGCGGCCTCTTATGAATTCGAGGACTAGATACCAAACGAGTGCGGCAATAAGTAGGTGCAGCGGATTCATTCTGATTCCCCCCAAAGATAGAGTCCGCCAAGGCCAAGGCCTCCACCAAGAGCCGTTGCTTCCAGTCCTTGTTGAATAGGATGTTTGGCAGGATCAAAAATGAGTCCGTTAGCTCCGATGTTTCGTGTCCGAATATCGTTGAATGGAGTCCGCAATCTTACCGAGCCACGCGCCCATGTGGACCAAAAGTTACCCGGTGTGTATTGACCCGCATCGCGCATCACCAGCTTGCCGTTTTTATAGAGGTGGCTCGGTGCCATATCGCCAAGCCTATTCAAGGCCTTGGCTTGAGCATTTAGCGAGCCTCCTCCCCACCAACGCATCAGTGCATTTGCATCTGGGTTTACTTCCTTTACCCAGTAATTTCCTACCTGTTTGATTCGGGTTCCTTCGGCTCGAATCATCCAGCCTCCGGGACCTCCGCCCCTCATCCCCACCCTTGCAACATCGTCAGCAACCCCGCCAACTCTACCGACTGGCAGGAACACCATGGCGGTGGCAAAGGCGCGTTCGCCCGGAGTGACTTCTGCTAGACCGAAACCGCCGCCGTTGTTCCAACTATTCCAAGTCACGGCATTTCCGGTGGTCACGTCGGTCGCCGCCCCCGCGCTGATTAAGAATGCTGCAACATCAAACGGAGCATCTAAAAACTCTCTCAACTTGTAGGGTGCGGAATTCTGATCGGCGGTGGCCTTGTCGTTCACCGCACGTTCGGCGTTCCGCAGTTGGATCGCGGCTCCCGCATTGGCGGCGATCATCGGCGCGTATTCCGCGAGTTTGGCGGTCATCCACGCATCCTTGTAGCCGCCGAAAGATCTTTCGCCGCTGAGTCCCGCACCGGCTGCGATCATTTTCCATTCCCGGCTGCCGTCGCTTTGGGCTTGGCCGATGGCGGTTTCAATGGCTCTGGTCACATTTCGGATCGAATCTTCCCCGCCGTCTCCGGCGACTTTGATTCCAGCGGTTTCCGCGTCAACCTGCTTGGCCATGAGCAGGCTGCGGGCGGCGTTGGGATCACCTTTGGCAATGTCGAGGATGATCTGGCCGATTGCTGTTAGGTTACCTTTTCCGTCGAGCGCGACTTTGGCGAGGCCATTGACATCGACGTAGTTAATCGGATCCCCGCCGGTGTATTGATACAGGTTGATCGACTCGCTTTCGCCGAGCGGCTCGCGGGAGAGCCATTGGCCAGTGATTGGATCATAGAAGCGATGGAGGTAACAATAGAGGCCGGTTTCCTGGTCGTAGTATTTTGTTTGAAAGCGGAACGGGCAGCTTTGGGCGTTGGGGCCTCGGGCGTAGATGAGTTCTCCGAAGGGGCCGTAGGCGTATTCGGCGACCAGGGTGGCTACATTGTCAATGAGGGTGGCGAGACCTGTGACGTGGCCGGTGCCGTCGTAGAGCGGATAGAGGTCGGTGTTGTTGTTGCCTTTGGTTTCGCGGATGAGGAGTAGTCCGCCCGCGCCGCCGGCTCCGCCGTGAGTTTCGCTGATGTCGGGTCCCCAGACATACTTTCGCTCTAACATGGTGAGGCCGCTGGGGAGTTGGTGGCGTTCGTAGATGAGGTCGTTGCCATCGTATAGGAAGGTGATGATGGTTTTCTGGGCGATGACTCCGTTTTTCCAGCGGTTGACTTTTTTGCTGAACCTCCTGTTCTGGGAGTCGTAGGCGTGGGTGATGTCGTAACCTTGAAGGGCGGAGTGATGGTTTTTGGTGCGGGCGCGGACGAGGTTGTTTTTGGCGTCCCAGCCGTAGTTCCAGAGGGCGGAGGATTCGCGGTTTCCGGCGGCGTCGTAGGTGAAGGTTTCTTGGACGGGCGGGATGTAGGTGGCTCCGTTTTGCTCGGCTTTGGCATCGGGGAAGGCTCCGGGGTCGCCTTGGCCGGGGAGGACGGCGAGGGTGTTCCAAGGGACCCAGCCGCCTTGGGCACCGGGGGATGGGATGGGGTGCTCGTGGCTGCCGCTGAAGTTGGGGATGGCGGTGCCGTTGAACCAGACTTGTGCGCTGGGGGCAGCGGAGATTTTGAGGGTTTTGTGTTGGGTGTTTTCCCAATCCAGCGTGCGGTTGAGGATGTCTGCGTAGTTATTTGAACCGAGGTGGTTTTTCCGGCGGCCGATGGCGTCGAATTGATAGGAAAAATTGCCAAGGGAAGGGTGATTGGCATTGGATAATTGGCCATTGGTATAAGCATAAGTCCACTGGCCGCCGGCGGTGGCGCATTTGAGGCGGCGGCCTTTGGGATCGAAGGATTCTGCGGGGGCGTTCGGGGCGATCAGGTAGTCGAACGACGGTGCTCCGCTGAGTGTGCTTCCGGCGTATTCAATTCTTCCGCCCATGCCGCGTTGCCAGGTCTGGGTGACGGCGGGGACGAAGTTACCGGAGGCGTTGCCCCATTGGAAGCCGGTGATTTGGCGGGCGGCGTTGCGATCTATGATGATTTTGAGGTTTCCGCTGGCGAGGGCTGAGACTTCGCCGGAGACGCCAATAGGGGATTTTGAGGCGGAGTGAATGAGGGTGTTTCCTCGCCAAAGTTCGAATCCGGTGTCGCGCCCGTAGTCATCAAGGCCCTTGACGACCTTGTATCCGGCGAGCGGGCCGGAGTTCCAGGTGCTTTGCTTGAGCCTGCCATTCTGATAGATAAGTGATCTTGCGCCGGAATTGTCGCCGATTTCATCAAGCCGTCCGGCGCGGTCGTGGTGGTAGGCTTCCAAGATAGAGGGGATGGTGAAGGAGTCGGTTCCTTGACCTGAGGTGACGGAGGGCCAGGTGGCGGATTTTAGATCCTTCGCGCCATCGTTGCTGTAGTCGAAGATGATACTTCCGCCACGGGCGAGGGTGATGGTGTGGAGCAGTCCGCCGGGGTGGTATTGGCGGGAGTCGCCAGCAATCCCTAAGCCGGTCGCTGGATCTACAGCGTAGTTTTTGGCCAAAGGAACTCCGGCGGCGTTCTGCGCGACTTGTGTAGTCGCTCCGGTGGTGGGCTTGATGGTGTGATTGAAGCCGCTGCCGCTGGTGGTGAGTTTCTCGGTCTTGCCGATGATGTCTGGGCCGCTGATGCTTTGCTCTGTGCCGTCGAGCTTGGTGATGTGGGTGGTGCCATCGACGGTGAGGGTTTCGGTGCCGCCGCTGATGCCGTGGTCGCCGAGGATGTTGCCCCTGCCGGGGGCGGTGAGGCTGGCGAGGGTGCCGTCGTTGTTGAAGGATGCGCTGTGGGTGTCTCCTCCGGCGGTGAAGGAAACGGCGGCCAGCGAGCCGGCGGCATTCCATGTGGGGCTGAGGGTGGCGGTGGGGATGCCGGTGCCTGATAGAGTGGAGGTGGTGGTGAGGCCGAGGTTGTTGAAGGATTCCGTCTTGCTCCAGCCTTTGGTGGAGGAGGTGGTGACGGTCTTGCTGGTGTAGTTAGGGCTGCGGGTGATGGTTTCCTCGCTGCCGTTGATGGTGGTGGAGGTTTCGTTTCCGTTAGGATTCCATGTGGTGCGGAGGATTTCGCGCAGGCCGCTGTCTTCGGTGAGTTTGAGGGTGGTGACGAGTTTGCCGCCCGAAGCGGTGGTGGTGCTTTCCACGTAGCGGTCGCCGGTGCCGAGGGTGCCGCTGCCGTCCACGTCGATGCCGCTGCGGGTGATACTGCCGGAGGAGTCGTAGGGATCGGATTCGGTGATGGTTTTGCGGCCGGTGGGGTCGGTGATGCGGATGCGTTTGAGGGTGGAATCGGGATCGCTGTGGAGGATGTTGGTGGTGCCTTTGGCGGTTTCGGTCTTGCGGAGGCGGCCCCAGGCATCGGTCCAGGTGGTCTGATAGGCGGCGGACTGGCCGGAGCATGCGCTCTGGGTTTTGAGCAGTCCGTTTTCCACGCTCAGGGCGCTGCCATCGGTGCCGCCGAAGGGGATGGTGGGGCCGGAGCTGCTGGCGGCGGTGCCGTCGTCACTGCGGATGGAGGCTTGATAGGTGCCTAGCAGGGTGGAGCGGGTGATGGCGGTACTGCTGCTGCCGTGGTTGAGGCCGAGATTGTCGGTGACGCCATTCCAGGTGGTGTTGGAGGCGGTCAGACGCCCGAGAGCGTCGCGGGTGTCGGTGAGGGAGCCGCTGGCTCCGCCGCTGATGGTGGCGGTGGTGCTGAAGGCGGTGTAGGTGTTGGTGGAGATGATCCCGTTGGTAGTTAATTTCCCGAGGCGGCCCAATACATCGAAATTTTCAAACTTTGATGCGATTCCGAGGTAACCGGTGTGCGTGGAAAGACGGGAGAGATTGCTGGCATAGTCCCATGTAGAGCTGAGACCCGTTTGGTAGTCGGTGCTCTTTTTGGGCATCCCCCAAGAGGTCATGTTGGCGAAGGCTGCTCCTCCTGTCTTGACCGTGCCGCCCTGGATGACAAACGACTCGGTCTGGGTGGGATGTCCGCGGGTGTTGACGTTTTGGACGAGCTTGGTCCCGCGACTGACCGAGCTGCCGGAAAGCAGTCCTTCTTCCAGCGTGAGGATGTATGAGCCATCGCCACTGGCATTCCAGTCATAGGTT
>JFJP01027401.1_pt1 | contig 13034 bp, 15 predicted proteins | sample 431651 | NCBI WGS metagenome assembly JFJP01 (sample SAMN02602958, study PRJNA72255) | Microbial mat metagenome, whole genome shotgun sequencing project. | biome: fresh water; feature: sink hole; material: water; isolation source: purple microbial (photo- and chemosynthetic) mats found in...
AATAATATAAAATTAATAATATCATAAATTTACTAATTTTTATTTTGATTTACTATTTTTTATTTTAATTTACTTAAATTTCTTCGTTTTTTACTTATTTTTTTGAAAAATTTCGAATTTTTTTATTTCCCTATTTTTTAATTATAGATAATTATTACATTTTGTTCTCAACAATTAATTTATTAAAAATATTGTCACAATTTGCTCTTAATTTGCAATATATAGGATTAATGATAGACGGGACATATAGAATCGATCATCAGTTCTTTTACCGAATAGAAACAAAAAAATTTGTTATTGTTTAGTAAGCAGTGAAAATCATTTTGTCAAATTATTTAATCCTATAATTTAAAAATTATAGATTCGCTCTTTTTATTTGTAAAAGTGTCAAAGAAATTATTACCCCTTATTTCAAAGAATCTAAAGTGGAAGTTATTCGGCTTTTATGCATCAAACCCACATTTTAGCAAATTGTTGAAAAACAATAATATATGTAAAAAAAATCTTTCAAGTAAGGCGAAACTAGAAAGAACTAAAAATAAGATTGAGCTTTACATCTTTGTGTAGCTGTTGATGTTTTCTCCCAAGGAAGAAATATTTGTTGCCATCAGAAAATTTTTTGAAAAACAAATTAAAGCAAAACACCCAATATTTGGGAAAATGTAAACATATCGTTTTTTTCTTTAACATGTTTAAAAAAAAATAATTTTTTGCTTAATTATCTGCACAATAAATATGAGTTAATTAAAGTAAATTCAAATTTTGAATGGAATTGCAGCTTTTAACTCTTTAAAACAACAGACAATGTTATAATCAAAACCACAATGACAATAAATATAAGACCCACAATCCAATAAATCCTATTAAAAATCAATCCTGAAAAATATTTCAATTAAAAAACCATTTCTTCATGGATTTAGAAGTTTCATTTGTTTCAGTGATTTCTTTCTGTGCTCCTTCCGCATTTTTTTTTGTTATTAAAATATTTGTTGATATCAAATCTTTAAAGTAATAATTTGTTCATTTAAAATAATAAAATATCCTCACCGACCACTTCCCCTTGTGCATATACAGTATCTGCTGTTTGAACCATTAAATCTTTAACTTCTACAACAAATCTGAAAATATAAAGTCCTGTACTGAACTTAAAATATTGATTTTTTACTGATTTATGTTTTCAAGCTCCTGTTGTCGTGCATTGAGAACATTTTGATTATACTCTAACTCCATAAGCATTTCTTGTCTTTTTAAAAATAAATTTAGGATAAAATAAAAGATTACTTCGGTTCTTCATCATATTTGCCACTATTATTAATATTCCTATTTCTTAACATACATATTAATAAATCTGGAAGAAAATTAAGTATTAGAACTTATCATTGGCCTTTATGTTTTCAGTGATATTCAAATTCTTCATATTTTCATAATTGAGAGTTGTCAATTCTGAAACCAATTTTCGATATCTATCCAATTCATCCAATGATGCTTTTCTTAATTTTGAAATTTTTGAAGAAATTTCCTATTTAAAAACTAAAAATATGTTTTAAAGAAAATATTACATAATTTTGGATTTCCTCGATTTCTTTTAAAAGCTTATTTAGCATTTTGGCATCTTGGGCAATTGTTTTTTCTTGTAGTGTTCTTTAAATTCTGTAAAAATGTTTTTTATTTGGAAATAAAATACATCTTTTCTTTGAGATTTTTTTCATAGAAAATATCACCTAATTTAAGCTTTGCAAATCAGATAAAAATAACTTAATTATAAAAATGTTTTATGCAAACTTTTGATTCTAGTTCGCCATTTATTTTGTTCCAATTTTGAATTTTGCATGTGATGAGGGTCATTTTATTTAAATAATTGGTTTCAAAAGGATTTCCATCGGTTTTTACTTCTTCTTTTAAAAGGCGCTCCTTCAAATGAGTCTTTTTAGTTTTATTTATAAAATCGAAATGTATTTTAATGTGTAAAAAACTTTATTGTTGTTGTTTTCATCAGAAAAAGACATCAAATTATTTTTTCTTCGTAGAGTAAATTTTATATAATGATTCCTCTTTAATTAATTAATTGTTTTTTATTAATACTATATATTTTTTTGTTTGAAGACTTGCATTAAATTAAATTATCTCTAATTAATTAAAAAAATATCTAAATAAATCGCATTAAAAAATTCAAAGTTAATAATGGAATCCATCAATCAACAAATCAAGAATATCGAAATAAATCAAGTTGGAGTATGGTTTGATAATAATTTGATCTCACCTTTCCTGCAAGGATTTTTTACAGGAGCGAGTCATTTGTTAATTTTGACTATTTTGATTAAATATTTAGGCAAATAAACAAAAAAAACTCTGAACATTAAGTTTTTTCTCAAAACAATGAAAGAATAAAACTATTTATAATTTTTTTTTAATTTGTTTGTGATGAAAAATCCATTATTTTTTCTTTTGAGTTTCATCTTTTTTCAATTTTTAACCTCCAAATTAATAGTCAATAGTCCTCAAACACTGATTAATGAAATACCTGTAGCTAGTGAAATCCCATATATTCTGAATAATTTTGGCAAAATACCGTATGGAAAATCTTTGAGTGGACATTTAGTTTTATCCAATCCCGAAAATTCTTGCACAGCAATTAATTCCTTTGCTGAATCGACGAGTGATATTGCTTTTTTATTAACGATGAGAGGAAACTGTACTTATGTTACGAAAGCAAAATATGCACAATTAATAGGAGTGAAGCTTTTGATAATAATTTCAAGTGAAATGAATGAAAATGATGAGAGCATGAATGATGATGGTTTTGGAAGTGCGATTCATATACCTTCTATTGTAATAAATCAATTTTACGGCAATCTTTTAATCAAATATTTAGAATCCCATAATGATTTGAATAATAAGATTTTACTTACAATGAAGTTCGATGTGAACAAAATAGAATCCGAAAAATTGATTTATATATTTTGGCTTTCATCTTCAAATCGAAATTCTTATAAATTAGTCAGAAATTTTAAGCCATTTTATAAAAAACTTCAAATGTATGCAAAATTTGAAATCCATTATTTATTTTGGACGTGCGAAACCTGCTTTCAAAATAACTTTTCTGGTGAAAATATCCCAAATAATTGTGTTTCAGGAGGCAGATATTGTTGTTCAGATCCTGATGGAGAAGGAGGAGCTAATGGAAAAGATATGGTTCGAGAAGATTTAAGGCAGATTTGTTTATTTAATGAAAGTGAGGAGAAATTCTTTGATTATATTGACTTATTTGATTTAAAATGCGTGGAGTTTCAAGTGCTTGAAGAATGTTCGAGAGATATTATGAAGGAAGTGAATTTGGATTATGAGAAAATAAATAAATGCGTTAATGATAGCTTTATTGCAAAGAGTGAAGTCGATGAAATAGATGTGAAAAAAGATGATAATATTATTTTGAAAAAAGAGAAAAAAATTTCTAATTATTTCAACGTCCATTTTTGGCCTAGTGTCACTATCAATCACATGAGTTTCCAAGGTAATTTAGAAAATCATGCTATTTTCGAAACTATTTGTTCTTTTTTTTCAAATCCTCCTAATGAATGCAATAATGATCTTAATCAAGAAAGTGCGATTTCTAATTCTGTTCATTTTTCAATATTTCTTATAATTTTCGGGATATTTTTTCTGGTTTTCGTTATAATGATAAGAATCTATAGAAAAATTATCAAAAAAGAATTAGAACAAGAAATGAACGATCAAATTAAAGACATGATGCATCAATATATAAGTATTATTGACAAAAAATAAAAAAAAATTCTTTCCAAATTTTTTTAAAGACTTTTTATTTTTTCACAGTTAAATTTTTCAATAATTTCTCAATTTTTTCTCTTTTTTCATCACTTATATCTCCTCCAATTACTGCACCTTCGTTCGTGGTTTCCAAATCCAAACTTTCTACTGCAGTAAATCCCAAAGCTTCTAATTCTTCAGGTGTTTTCAACTCTAAATCTTCAGGTATTTCAGGATTCGGAACTCCTTCAGGCCCATAAACTATTGAATATATTTTTTTTTCCTCAGTATTCATATATTCATTAAAAGGTTTATCGAAATTCTCTTCATCTTCCTCTTCTTCATGTTCTTTTTCTCTGGTGCTTTGTTTTGTTTGATTTTTCATCAATTTTTCGAAAATTTTTAGAGGAACGTTTTGAGTTGTCATAAAAAATTTCAATTTTTCCTTTTTTTCAGAATTAGGCTCCTCTAAAGTGAGATAATGGTTGGATTGAAGGAAACCAATTATTTTCTTGTAGGTGTTTTCTAATTCTGATATTATTTTCCCTCTGATTGCTGGAAATGTTGATTTATAGTAAGATGGAAGTTTCACAAGTTTTAGTTCTGCGTTCGCTTCAGAAATCAATAGAAGTAGTGCTTCTAAATTTGCTTTTGTGTACATTCCCTTAGAAATATTGTTGAGGTGAATTAGGACATCATTTTGAGGAATACCTTTAATTGATATAAAATTAATGTAATTACTTTGCTTTTAAATAGAATAATTACCTTTAGCCATTTTTCTTTTAATAATTTTTTGCATTTGCATCTGAATCAAATTAGCTATTAGAGTTTGTTGTTTTATACGATTTAAAACGCCAATTGTGAAATCTAACTCTCCTTTTTGCATTCTGAATGTCATTATTTCCTCTTGTTGCCTCACTAAAATTAGATTATTACTTTTGAAATTTTTAAAAAAAATTACAAGTTTTATAAGCAAGTCGGCCTCCATCCTGATGACACTTTATTTTTTTTACGAAAAAGTTTTGCGTTTTATGAAGAGTTGCTTTATATTTTTGATTAATTTCTAAAAATTTCTGCAAAACTGACTCACAATTCGGAAATTTTTTCTGAATAACATCTTTAAAAATTGTGATGTCGAAAGGATTGATGCCATTTAAAAGATAATTTCTAAAATCATATGAAATCAAATGGGTCATAATCACATATTTTTCAATTATGACTTCTGGATCGGTTTTTTCAACTGACTCAAAAAAGGGGATTTCTCTTTTTCTGTAGTTATATTCCAAATCACTCTCCTCTAACATTTTCTTAATTCTTTTTCTCTCCTCATCATTTTTAATAGTTTCATTCAATTTTCTGCCCATAGTCTTTAATGAGCTGAATTTTTTTGTTTTTAAACCTTGAAGGTTAATTGGATGATCACCATCTAAATAAGTTCGAAATATTTGGTCAAATTCTGGCAAAATTGGCTGATTGCTTAAAAATACTTAAGATTTAATGAATGTTTTTTCAATTAAAACCTTAATTCTTCAACAGTATCAAGAAAATAATAATCAGTTAATAAGGCCGAATCACCGAATAATCTTAGAGATGTTCTCAAAAGTGATGCATTAAATACCATCAATTTGCTAAAAAAAACAAAAAAATTTACTTCATTATTAAATGAAGGAATCACCTATACAGCCTATCAGCATGTTTTGTTTTAGCCATTCCATAAATATATTTATAAATTGTATCAACATCATGAAGCCATACGAATTGCTCCTTATTTGCACTATTTTATAAAAATCAGATCAGTGTGTTTCTTAAATACTTTATTAGAATACCTTTCTATAACTGATTGTATGACATCAAAAAATATTGACCTCAACTCCTCAACACTTATTCTCAATGCCAAATCTTCTAGAAATAAATGTAGGTCGGGTTTTGCAAATAATAATTTATCCGTCAAAGATAGACAAGAATTATAGGCTGCTGAGTAATTTTCCTAAATAATTTATTTTTAAGCAATTTAAAAAAAAAATTCAAAATTTTTAATATAAATTTGATCTACAGAAAAGGTGATTGTTTGCTGTTGTTTGGAGACTTCAAAGATTAAATTAAATTGTGGAACTTTAAAATGCAGATTTGATAATGGCATTGTTTTGACAAAATAATTTGTCATTTTTTCTTTGGCCAATAAATCTTCCATTTTGTGATAAATTAAAGGCATCTTTTGATATCTTTCATCGCCTTTAAAAATTTAAAAACTTGAAATTATTATAAAATAGCATACCTTCAGTGTATTGATCAATATCATGCATATTCAATCCACCCAATAACACTGCCTATAAAACCAAAATTATACATCGCAATAAAAATATAAACTTTTGGGGTAAATTTATCAATCACTGTCATCGCAAAGTTTGCATTTTCTAATCCCTCATCAATATATTTGATCAAATAGCCCTTCTTTCCATAAGTGTTGACAAGTGCATATTCGCCTTCCCAATCTCCATATGACTCGAAATAACTTTATTCTATTGTTAATAAAGAATATGAAAAGTTTTTGATTTCACTCGTAATTTTCCAGATAATGATCCAATAAAGATTCTCTCCACGCAAGGTAATCCATGTTATAGGTTCTGTTTCGTGTGAAAGAAGAAGCAGGTAATTTAATCTTACGAAATCCTCTCATTTTAAATTTTTGTTTTTTAAATAAATATTTTTTTTGCTTCAAAAAAATCTTTTTTTGGTTAAGAAATTGGATTCTATTGTAATTTAATTAACAAAATATTTTTTTAGGACTTTTCAAAAAAAATTAGAGTTTTTAAAAATTTCAGGATGCAATTTCTTTACACTTTCAGTAATTTCCTTATCATAATCTTCAATGGTTTTTGATTGAGCCAACTCACAAATCATTTCTCCCTCCACTTTTGCCAAGGAATCAGGAAGCATGCTATTTTTTGACTTTAGTTCCTCTAACACTGTTTTGACTTTGAAATTCAGCTTTTTTTCAAATTCATCTTTTTTTATAAATTTTTTCTCTCGATTTTAGGATAAAAATTTAAAGCAAAATTAACTTGTCTCATTATATAATTGATTTATCTGAGCGTATTCTTCATGGAGTTTCAAAAGAACTTCTTTAAAATAAATTGAACGTTTTTTTTTATAATCTTCTTCTAATTCTTTTAATTCTTCTGCATATTCTGAGTCCAATTTTTTTTTATAATCGGACAAATGAATAATTGAATCCTGCAAACAAAATAATGAATAATTATTGATAAACACAAATACTTCAATCATTTTTTTTGAAACAGAAATTTCTGATTTCATTTCTTCAATATTCAATTTTTTCAAGAATTCTTTTCCTTTTTTTTCCAATTCTTGAATATTTTCTTCATAGGCTTTAAATTTATCAATATTTGGAGGTTTAATTACAAAATTTGTTTTTTTTGAATTTTGAAGTGATTGGATCAAATTCTTTGTTCAAATGAAAAAATTTAAATTTCGTTTTCATATATAAATAATATTTACTTCAATATCTTCATGTTTTTCAGCATAGCCTTGATCTCTTCCCAAAACAGATAAATTCTTTTAAAACTTCATTTTTAATATTTATTGGAGAGAAAAAAATACATAAAGTTCATCATTTATTTTTTCCAATTGACTATTTTCATAATTAAAGGCAGTTGATTCTTTTGTTTCTTCGACAAAATTTTCTAGTTTTTGATCGATTTCTTTTAATTTTCGTTGGTTTAGCTCATCAATCAAAAAAGGATTATTATTTTTTAAAGGGATATCCCCAGTCTTTCCAATATCAATCTCTTTCATTAACTCCTGCAATTTCTCTTTTTTGTTATCTGGCAAATTATCACATAAAAATTGATATCGTAAAGGAATCACATTCTTTTTATTTAATTCAATAAAGTCTTTGTCATATTTATTGTTTTTGCCAGAATTTTCCATTCGAAAGATTTGAGATTCTTGTTCATCTTTATTTTTAATTTCTTCATCGTTTTGCGTTTTGAATTTTTTTTTTATTTTGAAATCTGTGATAAAAAGTTTTTTTGAGTTGCTAAAAAAAGAAAATTTTAAATGATTTAATAATTTATCTATAAATTGTTTCACTCGGAACAATTAGAGGAAATCTCAGAAAAGTCTTCTTTTATTATCCTTTTTTTCATCAAATCTTTGTAAATTTTCTCTTTTTCATACAGCATTTTTTCTAATGCTTGAATTCTTTGAATTTTCTATGACTTTTTTTTCAAATAATGTAAAAAATTGGCATTTACCTGATTTTTTAAGTTGAAATCAATTTTCAGATCTCGGATATTGTTTTCGAAATTTTCAGGAGAAAGATGCTCTTTTGAAAATTTTAATTCATCAGCAAAAATCTCGACATAATTATTAAAATTAAGTGGGAAGCTGTTTTTGAGCTCAACTTCTTTCAAATAATCAGTTAATTCATTTATTTTTTGCATTTTTTCCTGGTTCTTTTTTTCAAATCTATTTCAAACGAAAAAGCTTCAGCTTAAAATTGCTAATGTTTCTTTACAATTTATCTATTTCTAGAGAATAATCAACACTTTTTGATAAAAATCGTGAACTAAATCCTCTAATTTTCAATAATTTAATTCATTTCTATTCAATAAAAATTTACTCATCAACATTATATGTTTTGAAATTTGTTTCAAAATCAAAACTTTCTTTCAAACTTTTTGTTGATTCTTTCAAACTTGGATCCAATGTTGTCGAGGAGTTCTTCGTTTGAACAGATTTTTTGTTAAATGGCTTGGCTATTTGCTTTTGAAAATCTTCATTATGAAAAGTATCTGATTTATACATCATCTATTATCATTCAAGCATCTTGAATCTCCCTTATATTAAAAAAAAAAATACTTTATTTTGCAAAGGTGGCAAAGAGTTTGCTTCATTTTTTTCACTATCTTTCTTTGAAATTTTGCTTATGCTTTTCACCAATTTTTCCACTTAATTTTTATAAATATAAAGATAAATTGTTTATAATTTTTTTAAAAAAAGACAAACCAATTGGTAATTTTTTATGTTTAGCTTTTTTGGGTTGCGTAAATAGCAAAGAGTCAGTGGTGTTTTCAGGAGGAAGTTTCATCATCACATTATATTGTGATTCCTAAAGGAATTTAAATTAATTTAATTTGTTCGAGGATAAGATGAATAAGAGGAAACTAATGGTTGGAGAGCTGAATTTGGTCTTTTCGTTGAATTTGAGAGATAAAATTGTTTATTTTGACTCATATTTTTGATGAAAATGAGGTTTATAACTTAAATTTTTAAATAAATATATTCAAAAAAAACAATTATTTTGCTATTTATTTAATTGATTGTTCTAAAATAAAATTAGAAACAAAATGAAATTTGGAAGAGCAGGTATTATAGCTGTTGCAACAAGGAAAAAAAAAATATATAATGATCTCGAAAATAATGGTTCAAATTCAAAGAATATTTGTTTATGTAAATTCTTTCATTAAAATGAATTTATGTAAATTTTTTGATTTTTAGCAGAATATCAAAAACAATGCATTTTGGATAAAAAAAAGAAATTAATAATTCAGCAATATCCTTTGGCTGTTTGGTTTATTGGAAGTTTAATTATGATTATTGGCTTTTATTTGCTTTATCATGTAGGTTCAGCTAATCCGAATGCCGTTTTGTTTAAAGGCTTTCAGGAAGGGTTTTCTTCAATTTTTATTTAAAAATTTTACTAATTTTTGCTGAATGTTCAAGATTTTGGTGGCAATATTTTCTGTCTATTATCATAATTTTGTTGGGCATCAGTTTTATCTTAGCTATTAAATCTGAGAAAATAACGTTTGATTCCACAGTATATATTTTTTTTAAATTGATCGTTTAATTTAAAAAAATTATGGGGAATCAACACCAACAATAGAAAGATCAAATAATCATAAAAAAGAAAAATATTTTTTGCTGCTCAACAAGAATCGTCAAAAAACTATCTCATTTAATAAACATTCAAATTGTAAAAAGAGGACATGATAGTAAAAAATTTAATTTCTAATATAAAAAATTTTTTATGGGAAGGTATTTCAAATAAAACAATACATTATAAGTTAATCTTCAGCTTTCTTGAAGATCGTTCAATAGAGGTTCTTGAGACAAACAGTAAGACTAAAACAACAAAAAGAGTAATGCCATTAAATTATAATTTCTGTCATTTTTATTTTGAATAAATAGTATATAGAAATAAAGAATTTCGTAAAAGAAGAAGTAGATGTGGACAATATTCCAATAATAGATGAAAGTACATCAAACAGAGTTTGAATATATAAAAAAAATTAATTGAAAAATAATATAACTTTAAGAAAAATTTTAATCTCATTAACTAGAGATTTTTTTTTTATCAACATAAAGTTTAATCGTGCAAATATGTGACATTTAATGAAATTCTTGTCATCTTTTTCATGCCAATTCTCTATTTGTAAGGTGGAATGATAAATCCCATATCTTAGCGCATCTTAATATTTAGTTAATGAATAAAAAAATTAAAAACTAGATTACAGCTAGAATCCTTAGTTGTTTTATTTTTATTCTTCATTTTCTTCTTCTCCTTTTTATGTTTACGCTCTTTTTCGTCTTTTTAATCGGGTTTTTCATCATTATCGTGCTCATGACTATACCCATGTTGGTGATCATGCCATAGGGATGTCCTCCACCCCTATTTCAAAATTCTGATTTATCAATCCTGAATTGCCTCACAGTTATTAACCAGATTGTTAGACCCTAAATCAAAATGATACTAGTTAAAGCCCTATGACTTCGTTTGGTTTATAGGCTCAATATTCTCAGCCATTGTTGTGATTGTTTTGTAATTTTTGTCTTCATTTAACAAAAATGAATGTTTGCAGATCGTTGCTTTCGAGATCTTTCATTAGAAAAAAAGTCAAAAATTTAACGATAACAAATAATTAAGAATAAATGAAAGGAAACTTTAAATAAATTGCCTTTATACAAAATTGCAAACAATAAAATCAAATTCAAGAGTCTTCATGAGTCACTTCTTTATTTTCGTCCTAAGTTTTTGTTAATTTTAATATCTTTATAAATAAAAAAAAGAGACCCATAATAAGTAAAATCAAAATATTATTTATGGAAACCGAAATAAACACACCCTCGAAAATATCCAAAAACATCAAACCTTTTAAGCTCAACTCTTGTGCATTCATATCACACGAATTATACCCTATCGTTTCCTTAGCATATAACCCTACTCACAACCTTTTAGCAGTGGCTAGAGAAACCATAAATTCGATTGAAATTTATCGATATCCTTCATTTGCCCTTTTATTTACTTATAGTCTTAATGCATCAGATCTTATATCAAAAGTTCTCTTCAACAAAACCGAAAATATTTTCATAATTTGCCAGAATGGAATGCTCTATGAATATAGTCTTCATTGTCAAATTCCTCTTCAGTCAATGCTAATTCCAGGGGGAGCAATCAATGATATTTCTTTTAATGCAAGAACTTCGGAATATTTGTTAGCTAGTGAAGATGGCACCGTGAAAATATATGAATTCAATGTGGAATCTTCAAAAATTGGGTTTTCGAAAGCTGCCAGAAAATTCCCATCAAGAGTTTTGGCTTGTATATGGGATGATTCTGACTTTATTTCCTTTTTTGGATCTTATCAGAATGGATTCATAAGGAAATTTGATAAATTATTGAATGTGACAATGGTGATAAATTTAGCTGTGAATGAGAAAAAGACGGTGTTTGCCTGGAGATTATTATGTGCTTCAAAGAATCTGATCTGCGGATGCTCTAATGGCACAATTGGAATATTTGAAACAAAGTTTGGAACATTAATAAAGAATATAAAGACTCATGAGGCTGATATTCTGGCACTTGTTTCAAATACTCAACAAAATGTTATTTATGCCACAGGAAGTGATTCCAGAATTTTCGCCATTGAAAATTTAAGTGAAATTGAAACCAACAATTGGGTTGTCACTTCCCAAGAACGAGGCCAATCCCATGATATTTATGCTTTGGTGTTAATAAATGATGAATTATTAATTTCTGCAGGCTTGACAACTGATTTATGTCTATATAAATTACAAGGAAATAGGTTTTTGGAAAGAATGATAGTGAAAAGCGGCAAAAAAAAGGAAGAGATAGAAAAGAAATCAACTCTTAAATTAAGGCATATCACAAGTTTGCAGCATAGAAATTTAATACAAGTCAGCGAATCGTCAAAAAATTTAATTCTTTATCAGAAAGCTTTTGGGCTGGAATTGTGGGAAATGGATCCTGAGACAAATAATTTTAGATTTGTGATAGAAATTAAAAATAAAGAAAAAGTTATTGTTTCATCTTGTCTGAGCTTGTGTGGCACTTTTTTGGCTTATTCCACGATATATTCAATAACAATTTACCATATAAGAGGAGAGACATCTATGGAAAAATTAATGGAAATCGAAGATTTTGCAGCTAGTGCGCTCAAATTTAGTGTCGATTCCAATATTCTTTATTTCGTTTCAACAAAAGGAGATTATTATCAATACGACATTCAATCAAAATCATCAAATTTTATCAGCTCATTAGTGCAGAATGAAGAGAAAAAAATGACAATAGATGAATCAAAATCGGAAAATTCTGAAATATTTGAACACATTGAAGTGTGTTTAGAAGATGGATTAGTCGCTTTCGGATCAAAACTGAAAAATTCAATTGTGATTTATAAAGAGAAAGAATTCTATTATGAAATTCCGATAATAATGAGCTCAGGCTATTCATGCTTTAAATTTAGTTTGCATTCAGATAAACTAATCGTGGTTTATGAAAATAATAAATTCGCGATTTTCGATCTCAAAGGAAAGTGTTTGGATAAATGGAGTTTTAAAAACATAAACAAATTTCCTTCAGATATAGTGAATACTCATAATAGAATAATTGGAATAGTGTTTCATCCTGATCAGAAGGACAAATTCATTTTATACTCAAATTTTTTTTATATTGTGATCAATACAAAAGACAAAATACCTAAAAAAGCAAGGAAAATAAAATGTGATGAAATTTCAAAATTAAAAAATCCTTGTAATTTTGATATTATCTCAAGAAAATTCCCTATTTTGCATATGAGCAATTATAACGGGAATGAGTTTATCCTGTTCCAAAATTCATGGATTCAAATGTTGAAAAACATGCCAGGAGCGATTAATACGAAAAAGTTTGGAAATTAAAAAAAAAAGAAAAGAAATTATAGTTTTCAAAAACAAATTAGAATTTT
>JFJP01002192.1_pt1 | contig 13033 bp, 9 predicted proteins | sample 431651 | NCBI WGS metagenome assembly JFJP01 (sample SAMN02602958, study PRJNA72255) | Microbial mat metagenome, whole genome shotgun sequencing project. | biome: fresh water; feature: sink hole; material: water; isolation source: purple microbial (photo- and chemosynthetic) mats found in...
TGGTCTGGGAAACCGGATTCGCGGCGGATGTTTTCAAAATCGCGGGGATTCCGCGCCGACTTGGACCGGACGAGCGATGGCTGAAACGAAAGCTGACCCATCCGCTCGGATTTGTTGCCGGGCCGCTGGAGCACCGGGTGAGGCATTATCTGGCGGCGGTGGAGGAGCTGGGAATGGAGACCGACCGACCGGAGTTTTTCGCGCCGGCGGCGGTGGGAGTTGAGCCGGTGACGGGAGCGGTATTGCTTTGTCCGGAATCCGACTTCGGGCCAAGCCACGAATGGCCGGTCGCGCGGTGGCAGGAAGTCGCGGAAGCACTGATGCATTCCGGCAAACGTGTCACCGTGGCCAGCGTGAACGGCGGGCGTGGCTTGGGAAAAATCCTGGCGGACAAGCTGGGTGAGGGCGTCGAGCTCTTTCACGCCCTGCCGCTGGGTGGAGCCCTGCCCGTGCTGGCGGTGCACGGGTTGGTGATCGCGGCGGATGGATCGCTGCCGCATTTGGCGGCCCACGCCGGGGCGACGTGCATCACCCTTTTCGGTCCGAACGATCCGGCCTGGAAACGGCCGCTTGGGCGGCGTCACGCCGTGGTCCGGCATCATGTGGAATGCGCGCCCTGTCTGCTCGCGAAGTGCCCGCTGGACGGGCGCTGCCAGAACGAACTGGAAACGGCCCGCGTGTTGCGGGCCGTTTCAGAGAAGCTGTTCGAAGCCGGGATTTGACTCATTCGCGGCGGTTAAGTGCCATCATGAGGAAATACAGCAGCTGGGCGAGCGAACCGATGGCGGCGGCCACATAAGTCATGGCGGCCCAGAAGAGCGCGTTTTTCGCCTTTTCATGATCAATGCTCGGGGCGATGCCGCTGCTTTCCATCCAAACGAGAGCCCGGCGGCTGGCGTCGAACTCGACCGGCAGGGTGACGAAGGAGAACAGCGTGGTCACCGCGAATAGGCCGACCCAGACCCAGAGCATGGTCATGTTGTGCATGAAGCCGATGCCGAGGAAGCCGAGGATCATCACGTAGTTGAGCATCTTGCTGGAGAACTCCACGGCGGGCACCAGCTTGGAGCGCAGTCCGAGCCAGACATAGGCTTGCTGGTGCTGGACCGCGTGACCGCATTCGTGGGCGGCCACGGCGGCGGCGGCCACCGAGTTCATGGCGTAAACGTCCTCACTGAGGTTTACGGTCTTTTTCACCGGGTCATAGTGGTCGGTGAGCTGGCCGGGAGTGCTGATCACCTGCACGTCGTTGATGCCGTTTTGCCGGAGCATCGCCTCGGCGACCTGCGCGCCGGTCATCCGGATGGGGATCTGCGAATACTCGGCGAAACGCCGCTTGAGCGTGCTGCTGATCAGGAAGCTGGCCAGCAGTGAAACACCGATGATGACGATGTAAGTCATGCTGAAGCCACCCATGGAAGGGGCGACTTGGGCGAGAAGGATGGTTTCTAGATTCATGGCCGCAACCTACGGACATCTGTCTTTGCTGCAACTGATTTCCTGTTGGAAAACGGCGGGGATTTTCCAATGGGCTACAAGGATTTCACTCGCAGCGTCAGCGTGTGGGTGACGCCGGTGGCGGGGTCGGTGGCGGTGACGATGTGGGTGCCGGCGGTGAGGTGGATGATCGGCTCCGGGGTGGCGGGCTCGATGCGCAGGGTGTCGGACTGCCAGCGGGCGGTGCCGGGGAGATTGGTGACGGGGCGGAGCTTGTCGGAGCCGGAAGGGATTTCCGGATCGAGCAGGAAGGTGGCGTTGTTCGCCGGGCTGATGATGCGGAGCGGTTCGGGGGTGGGTTCGCCGGGATTCATCGCGAGGTCGTTGCGGCGGACGTTGTGGCGGCTGGCGAACCACTCGGCGAAGGTGGGGTCGAGCAGGGCCTTGCCGTCGGCATCATAGTCGGCGGGAGTGGCGGCGGGCGGGAGGTGGTCGGTCGGGGCCAGGTCGCCGACGGCGGGTTTGGAATCGGCTGCGGCGAGTTTTCCGTTTCGCGGGTCGATGGTGATGTTCACGATCCCGGCAGGCTGCTTGAACCAGACGGGCTGGCGGTCCCGGTGCAGCCGGAGCATGGCGCGGTTGAAAACCGGCCCGGCTCCGGCGATTCCGGAAAGCCCCTTCATCGGTTGTTGCTCGAAATTTCCGGCCCACACGCCGACGGTGAATTCCGGAGTGAAGCCGATGCACCAGTTGTCGCGGAAATCGGAGGAGGTGCCGGTTTTCACCGCACAGCGGAAGGGCAGGTCGAGCGGGCCACCCGGCTGGAAGGAGGGGGAGCGGGCGGTGGAATCGGAGAGGATGTCCGCGATGAGCCAGGCGCTTCGAACGTCGAAAATCGAACGTCCAACATCGAATTTTGAAGGGAAGAGAATGGGGGGAAAATGGCGGCCTTGGCGGGCGAGGGTGGCGTAGGCGTTGGTGAGTTCGAGCAGGCGGACCGGGGCGTTTCCCAATGTGAGGCCGAGGCCGTGGACGGTGGAATCCGTGCCAAGCGTGCTGATCCCCAGGCGTTCGAGTAATTCATGAAGCGGCTTGGGACCACCGAGGGCGTTCAATTCCCGGAGCGCGGGCACATTCAACGAGCAGGCAAGCGCGGTGCGAAGCGTGACCGGGCCGCGGTAGGTGCGGTCGTAGTTTTCCGGCAGGTCGAGGCCCTGCTCCGTGCGGAACGGAGTGGGAACGTCGGCGAGGATGGAGCTGGGGAGCCGGTGGTTCCGCTCCATGGCCAGAAGGTAGGTAAAGGGTTTGAGCGTGGATCCCGGGGACCGCGGGGTGAGTGCGCCATTGAGCTGGCCGCCGCGAGGGTCATTCCAATCGGCGGAGGAAACGAGCGCGAGGATTTCCCCCGTGGGGTTGTGAATGGCGACGACGGCGGCGTGCCGGAGGTTGGCGTCCCGGAGCCGGGTGGTTTCCTCGCGGACGATGGCTTCGAAATCGCGCTGGAGCGGGAGGTCGAGGGTGGTGGGGATTTGGGATTTCAGGTTTGAAATTTGAGATTGGCTTGCGAGCCACGGGGCGGTCGTGGATTCGCGGAGCGGGCGCAGGCCGAGCGGCTCGGCAAGGGCGGCGGCGATGCGGGCTCCGGGGGGATTTTCCGCAGCGGCGAGGCGCTTGAGCACCGTGTTCCGGCGGATGATCGCCCGTTGGGGGTGGCGGATGGGATTGAGGCGGGACGGCGATAGCGGGAGCCCGGAGAGCAGGGCGCATTCTCCGAGGGACAGGTCGGCGAGGGGCTTTTGGAAATAGAACCGCGCGGCCTCGGCCGCGCCGATCCGGAGATTTCCGTAGTCGAGATGGTTCAGGTAGGCGGTGAGGATCCGCCGCTTGGACCAGGTCATTTCCAGTCGGCGGGCCGCAAGCGCCTCGCGGATTTTCGTGAGCGGACTGCGGGCGGCGGGCGGCGAGGTGATTTTGATCAACTGCTGGGTGATGGTGGACGCGCCGGAAACGATCCGCCGCTTCGCGATCAAATCGCGGCCAGCCCGCAGCGTCGCCAGCAGATCAATCCCGCCGTGGCCGTAGAACCGCTTGTCTTCGGCGGCCAGCGTGCAGGCGATGAGGTCGGCGGGAATTTCCTCCGCCACGGCCGGTCTCGACCGGGTGGAGTCCGGCAGCGTGAGATGCAGGATCGGCGTGCCGTGCCGGTCCAACAGGATCGGCGAGGCGGCCGGCACCTCCCGCAAGCCCGCAGGCAGCGAAACCGCGAAGGGCAGGACAAACCAGCCAGCCACGCCAAGCAGCCCGAGGACGAACAAGGCGCGGAGGATCCGGCGTCTCCATTTGAATTCGACTTTCAAGCCCCGGACGATGCCGTGGAAACGGGTAAAAATAAACGGGAAATTTCCAATTGGAAAGGACCGGTGATTTCGTTCGTATTTGTCGCGTATGAAAAAACAACTATTTCTATTCACTTGCGCCCTGGGACTGCTGACGATGCCGACGCGTGCGGCGGAAGACTCGACGCCCTTGGGCAAACAAATGGAGGCGACGAGTGATGCGTTCAAGGCCTTTCGCCGCGAAACGGATCCGGTGAAGGGCGCCACGCAGGCCCGCGAGGCCCAGCTGTCGGTTCTCAAGGCGCTGCCGGAAGTTCCGGAAATGGTCCAGGCGATGCCGGAAGGTCCGGACAAAGTCAAGGCCCTGGTCATCTACCGCAAAATGATGGGCAAGCTTTTCGTCACGCTTTGCGAAGTGGAGGAAGCGTTTCTTAACGGGAAAATCGATGAGGTCGCGAAGCTCGTGGAGTCGCTGAAGGAGCAGAAAAAGGCGGGGCACGACAAGTTCATGGATGACGGCGACGAGTGATCGGTTTTTGATTTTCCACCCCCGAAATAAAAAGGCCCGGACGCGATTCGCATCCGGGCCTTTTTTGATCAGAAAACAGCCGCCGCTTACTCGACGACGACGCGGGTGCCGGCTTTCACCTTGGAATAGACGATCGGGATCGTGGCGCTCGGCCCGCGGACGCAGGCGTGGGAAGCGGGGCGGCGGCTTCTGGGCAGCGGGCCGATGTGGTGGCCCACGCCGTCATTGGTCAGGCGCATCCAGTAGCGCATCGGGGCTCCTTCAAATTTCCCGCCTTCAGGAATCGCATCCGTGGTGGAGTCCGCGTCGCCGTTCACGACATCGCCGACGGCATCATAGATCCGACCGTATTTGTTGGACCGTTTGTCCACGACTTTTTCGAGAATATAATAGGTGCCCGGAGGCGTGGGGCGGCTGGGGACGCCGGAGGAAACCGGATAGTCCATCGCCACCTCCTCGCCGTTCATGAGAAAGCCGCGCTGCATTTCGAGGCTGATGCGGATGGAGGAATTCCCCGCATGGGTGCGGGAGAGCACGTCCTCGTTTTTCCACGTCGTCATGGTCTTCGGGTAGGTGGGCTCGGCCTTGAAATGGTCGTAAGTGCCGGGCGGGTGGGGATTCACCGTCTTGCCGTCCTTGGTGACTTGGGCACCGGGTTTCTGGTTGGCGCAACTCGCCAGCAAAAGAGTGGCAACGGCGGCGGTAAACTGGGCGATGATTCGAAGCGAGTTCATGAATTGCGGCTGGGGACGCGCGGAATTAGGACAAATTTCCCGGAATTGCAACTCCTCATGCGCTTTTCGGCGTCGCTGACCAGGCGGGGCGGTGACGGGGGCCTCATACCTGCGTTCTTTCATGAAGTTGGCCCATCCGGTAGGCGTCGATGAGTTGGAGCAGCAGCTCGATAATGGAATCGATTTCACGGCCCTGCTCGGTATCGCCCACCTTGCGGGGATGCTCGTAGCGGCGGAGCCGGGTCATCTTCGGAATGATGTCGATGCCCTCGCGGACGGCGGTTTCCGGATCGGGGAAGGTGTGGTGCTCGGCGAGGGTTTCGCCTTCGGGGCCGAGGATGAGGGTGTAGCCGCGGTCGCCATAGGCTTCGGAAAACGCGCCGTCGATGGTGACAGCGTTGCCGCCGCGCTTGAGCGGGTTTTCTCCCAGATCGACCTTCACCGGGACGTGGCCGTTGACGAGCAGGCCGTCCTTCATCACGCCCATGTCGCGAGCGATCTTTTCGCAGAAAGCGGTGTCGTGAATCCAGCGGAACCACGGTCCGGCGTTCTCCTTGTGGGTGGATTTGTCCTCGATGAGGTAGGTTTCAAAAGTGGCCATGCGGTCCTTGCCGAAGAGCGGCGAGAGCGGTCCGGCCCACAGGTAGTAGAACCAGTCCTTGTCGCTGCCGGAAGCGCTCGGCGCACCGGCGCGGAATGCGCGTTTGATGACCTTGGTGAAGGCGGTGAAGACTTGCGGGCCTTCCCGGTCCTCGCCGTCGATGCGGAGCGGGAGATATTCACCATGGTCGTCCACCGGCAGGCAGGCGTGGAAAATCACGGCGCGGTCCCTCACGAGCGCCATCTGGCCGTAGTCGGCCATCCAGCGCATCTGCTCCCACAAGCGCGGCGAGGTGGTGAAACTTTCCTCCAGCCGATGGATGCACTCCTCCTCGTCGGCGCTGAGTTTGTTAGGATCGGCGGGATCGATGGTCGGGAGAAACGTGTCGCGCAGCGGATGGCATTTTCCGTCCACTTCCAGCGTATGGTTTTCAAAATTGATTTTCCGCAGGATGTTGCGGTCCTCCATCTTCCACTCCGGGTGGCGTTCGATGGTCTGGCCCTCGAGTTTGAACTGGAGGATGGCCATGGCCTTCTGCATGCGCGCGACAAGGCCGCCGTCGCGCTTGCCCTTGCGCTTCGCCTGGAAGCGGGCGGCGGGATCGTCCGGATAGACTTTCAAGGCGAGCACCTCGATGGCTTTGGTCAGCAATCCGTAGCCTTCCTCGATCTGGAACATGCGCAGGTAGCGCAGGGAAATCCGCAGCACGGTGGCGATGAGCGCGCGCTGGCCGAGGCAGGCGCCCATCCAGATGGCATCATGGTTGCCCCAGACCAGCGAGACGTTCGGCTGGTGCATGAGGTAGTCGATCACGCGGTCGAGCCGCGGGCCGCGGTCACCGAGGTCGCCGGCGACGATGAGCTCCTCGACGGTGATGTTCCGGATGAACCGCGAGGCGCTGCGGATCAGGTCGAAATCGAGGTCCAGGGCGGTGAGCTCGCGGAGCTGGACGTCGATCATGGCGGGGTCATGACCGCCGGCGGGGTGGTTGAGCAGGGCTTCGAAGAGTTCGCGCTGTTCCTTGGGGGCGAGAGCCTTCACGTCCTTGCGGCGGCGGGTGCGGATGAGCGCGCGGATGACGGTGAATTGGTTTTCGAGGGTGGTTTTCACCCATGACTCACGGAGCGCCGGCTTGACGAGCAGCTCCGGTTTTTTCAGGCGGATGACCTCGGCCGGGTAATAAAGCACGTTCATGAACTCCTGGAACTCCGGGGCGCTCATGGTCTTGCCGAAGATGTTATCCACCAGCGGTCGCAAGCGGCCGCTGGCATTGTTGATGACGTGCCGGAGTTTCTGGTTCTCGCCGTGGATGTCGGAGATCACGTGGATCACGCCTTTGGGAAGTTCCTTTTTCGCCCGCAGGGCGGCGACTTCCGAGGCGGCGGACGAGACGGTGGGATAGCGCTCGGCGAGGATGTGGAGGGCCGGGTTTTTCATCGGTGGAAACGGCGTGGCGGATAGGGTTTCACAGCGTGCGATTGCCGCGCAGGACCTCCAGATAAGGCCAATTCCCCGTCGATGGCAAGCTACCCGACGACAAGGAATTCAACTTGAAGCCGGGCATGAAGATCCCGGTGCGCAGGAAAGACGGGGTGGCCAAGGCGCTCAGCGACCCGGACCAAGGGAAAAAAGCCAAGACCGAGCCTGCGATGGAATATTGGTGGCCGAAGGAAAAGCGGGATGCCCGGATCGCCGAATAATCCCGTGTGATTCAACCGTCACGATTGAGGAACTCGATGATCGTGGCGGCAGACTTTTCCGAAATGCCGGGAAGCCTGGCGACTTCCGCGGCGGTGGCTTTTTTGAGCCGGGCGACGCTGCCGAATTTTTCCAACAGCAGGCGCTTTTTGTTAGCCGACATGCCGGGGCAGTCGTCGAGCAGGCTTTCCTTCATCCGGCGGCGGTAGAGCAGGGCGTTGTAGCCGTTGGCGAAGCGGTGGGCTTCGTCGCGGATGCGTTGGAGCAGCTTGAGCGCGCCGCGGTTGTGCGGGATGCGGATGGATTGCTCGCGGCCGGGGACGAAAACTTCCTCGTGCTGCTTGGCGAGGCCGACGACCGGAAGGTCATGGAGACCGAGGGCTTTCAATTCCCTGACGGCCATGCCGAGCTGGCCTTTGCCGCCGTCCACGATGACCAGGTCCGGCAGGACGATTTTCGCTTTGCCCTCGCGGGCGAGACGGCGTTGGGCATCGACGAGGTTTTCCTGGGAGAATTCCGCCTCGGGGTTGGCGGCGCTGTTTTCCATCAGGATGCGCGAGTAGCGGCGGCGGATGACCTCGGCCATGGAGGCGAAGTCGTCCTGGCCCTCGACCGTCTTGATCCGGTAGCGGCGGTAGTTCTGGTTGTCCGGCTTGCCATCGGTGAAGCGGACCATGGAGGCGACGATATGATTGGAGGAGACGTTGGAGATGTCGAAGCACTCCATGACGCGCGGCGGGCCTGCCAGGTGGAGTTCCTCACCGAGTTCGGCGAGGTCTTCGGTGGGTTTCACGGTGGTTTGCACGCCGCGGCCGCGGGCGAACTGGCGGGTGGGGGAGAGCGTTTTTTCGAGGTTCTGGAGGATGTCGCGGAGCGCGGCGGCTTTTTCGAAATCGAGGTTCCCGGCGGCGGCGGTCATTTCGGCGCGGAGTTTGTCGAAGTTCTCGCGTTTTCCCTTCCCTTCGAGGATGCGGCAGGCTTCCTCGATTTTTTCGAAATAATCCTCGCGGGAAATGCGGCCGATGCAGGGGGCTGAGCAGTTGCGGATGATGTCGGCGTTGCAGTGTTTGTAGTCGGCCTCGCCGGGATTGACCGGGCGGCAGACGCGCAGGCCGAGGCTGCGGTTGAGCCATTCGAGCGTGCTGTGGAGGGCGCTGGAGTGGGGAAACGGGCCGAAATAGCGCGAGCCGTCGTCCTTCTTCATCCGTGTGGTCTGGAAGCGCGGCCACGGATCGGCGAGGCGGATTTTCGCCAGCAGGAAGCGCTTGTCGTCGCGGAAAGCGACGTTGTAGCGCGGGCGGTAGTCCTTGATGAGCTTGCCCTCCAGCAGCAGCGATTCCTCCTCGTTGCGGACGGTGTGGAACTCGAAATCGTGGATCGAGTCGATGAGCGCGCGGGTTTTCACGTTCGAGCGCATTTTCTGCGAGGCCATGAAGTACGACGAGACGCGGCGCTTGAGGTCGCGGGCCTTGCCGACGTAGATGATGGAGCCGAGCCGGTCCTTCATCAGGTAGACCCCGGGTTGATGAGGAACCTCGCGGAGCTTGGTTTTGAAATCCGGGGTGGACATGGGCGGAATGTATGTCATCTATCCGCAGCCCGAAACCTTAAAGATCATTCGAAAACCCGACGGTCGCTTTCTCTTGGATTCAAGTCACTCGCAGGCGCGTGGACGGGATCAGGGATATCGTCCGGACAATCGGGATAAAGTCGCTTGACACTCCGTTGAGGGTCGGTTCCAGTTTTCTTCCACGTCGTATGCAGCGAAAAACCAATCACCTCATGGCGCGTCTCTCCGCATTTTTCGCTTGCTTGGTCATCGGCCTCGGTTCGGCTTCCCGATTGGATGCTCAAGCGCCGCCTGCCGCTGCTCCGGCGATGCTGGTCCCTCCGTCAACCTTGATCCGGTTGTTTTCCGAAGCTGAGGCCGCGTTCATCGCCAAGGAATATGCGACCGCCGTGTCGAAAATCGAAGAACTGCTCAAGGCTCTCGGGTCGAACAGGGACGCACCGCTGGAGCTGCTTTATTTCAACATCGGACTGGGAAACCTGCTGGCGGGGAAACCGGCCCAGGCCGAGGCCGGGTTTACCGAATGCTTGAAGCGGTTCCCGAGAGGCGAATATGCCAGCCGCTGCTGGCTCGGCATCGGCCGTGCTTCGATTGACCAGAACACACCGGAGAAAAAGGAGCGCGCCATCGATGCTCTCAAACTCGCCGCCCAGGATCCCAGATACCGCTCGGAAGCGGGATTGTGGCTTGGCCAGGTTTACACCGACCTCGGCAAGCGCGATGAGGCACTCGCTGTTTTCAAGAGCTTGATGGGCTCGGACATTCGCTCGCCGCAGCAAACCACCGCCGCCGTGGAAGTCATCGGACTGCTGGCGGTGGCAGGCAAATTGGAGGATTTGATCCTTTACCTCGACCGCCTGAGCAACCAGTCCGGCGTCCGCGACGCAATCGCCTGGTATGCGAACCAGGTCATTGTGCGTGGTGACGAGTTGGTAGGTGCCCAGTCTTACGATTCGGCGCTTGCCATCTATCGTTCCGTGCCGCCCCGCAGTCAGATCATCGACATTCAGAAAACCGCGTTGGAGTCCCAGCGCCGGGATTTGAAAATCCTCGAAACCCGCGTGGAGGCGGAAAAGAACAAGCCCCTCAACCAGCGTTCCTCCGCCTCGGAATTGGTGGGCAACCTCAAACCGGCCATTGAACTGGCAGAGAAGGCCCTGGCTGCAATCGAGGAAAAGGCCGACTTGGACGCGGCCCTGCTAATGCGCCGCGGGCGCTGCCTGTATTATCTCGACCGCCACGAGGAGGCGCTGGTGTGCTTCCGCACGATTCGGAACAAATATGAATCCGCCACCGATGCAAAGTCGGCCGCCTACGCGGAGATCGTCATTATCAACAAGCTGAAGAATATCCCGGAAATCAAAGCCCTTTGCGACTCCTATCTGCGGAAATACCCCGACGCGGACAATGTCGAACAGGTCGCCACCCTTGCCGGCGAAGTATTGGTCCAGAGTGGAAACTGGGCTGAAGTCGGCAGTTTCTACCGTGGTCTTGAGACCAAGTTCCCAAAATCCGAGAGCCTCGACCGCTACACGTTCTTCCAAGGAGTCGCCATTTTCCAAGACGGCAACTTCAAGGAATCCACCCCGATTTTCACGAAGTTCCTCAAGGATTTCCCAAACAGCCCGCTGGTGGAAAACGCCCTCTACTATATGGCGATGTCGTATTTCCTTTCGAACGACTACAAGATGACACTGGCCTCGTGTAAGGAATACATCTCCAAGTTCCCGGACGGCCGCTACGCCGGCGACATGCGCTACCGTCTCGCGTTTATCGATTTCAACGACAGGGGCACGGACAAGGATCCCGCGGCCATAAGCGCTTATCAGAACAAGATGTGCGACAAGATCATCAAGGATCTCACCACCTTCCTGAACCAGCACCCCGACGACGCTTCCGCAGGTTCGATGTATTGCCTGGTCGCGGACGCTTACAAGAGAAGGACCTCCGACAAGCCCGATGAACTCGCTAAGTTCCAAAGACTTGCCATCGAGGCCTACCAAAAGGCGGTGTGGTCGGACAGCCCCGATGACGTGATCCAATACGCCTTGGATTCCGCCACCACGATGCTTTCCGGTAACAAGGACTGGCCCGCTATCGCGACGCTCCACGGGGATTTCCTCCAGAAAAAGCCGGACAGCCCGCTCGCGCTGCTCTCCGCCACTTGGGTGGCCAAAATGAAAGTCCGCGAAGGCAAACCCCTGGAAGCTTCGGAAATGCTCGCCAACGCCCTGCGGGCCCGGGTCGGTAATCCTGCCGCCGAGCAGGTCGAGTTCCTCATCGACGAATTGGTCAAAACCTTAGTGCCGCGCAAGAAGGCGTCCGAGGTCGATTTGGACGCGCTCGACAAGCAGCTGATAGAGATTCTCAACAAAGCGATCGCCGGTCAGGAGAACGCCACGACGAATGCCCGGCTTTACTTTGCCCGCGCCCGCCTCGCCCAGGCACTGAAGCGTGCCGACCAATCGGATCGCCATCTCAAGGGGATCGCCACCATCAATGCGGATAACCCGGCGGTCCTCAGTCCCGCCTTGCTCACCGTTTGCGGAGATATTCTTCTGAAGCTTGGCAATCTTGAGCAAGCCGAGGGCATGTTCAGGCGCCTCACGGACCGTTACCGCGAGGGCGGCTTCTCCGATGCCGGTCCGGTGGGGCTCGGCTATATCGCGCTCGCCAGAAAACAACCGGCGGAAGCACTCAAGATCTTCGAGGATACACTGGCGAACAACCCCGGCACCTCCCGTTTCAAGGAAACGACCCTCGGTAAATTGGAGGCCATGGTCGCACTTGGTCAATTCGAGGAGGCCGAAAAACTCGCTCTCGCCACCGCCGGAGACAAAACATTCCGCGGCGAAACCGCCGGTAAAGTGCTCATCCTGCTAGGCAGGATTTATCGGGAGCAGGAGAAAAAAGCCACGGATCCGGCTGCCAAGTTGGAATTGCTCAAAAAAGCATACGGAACTTACAACCGCGTCTTCACCGCTTATAAAAGCACGCCGGAAGTCTCCGCCGAAGCCGGATGGCAGGCTTATGAAACCCTGATACTGATGGGTGACAAGCCGCTTGCCGACGAATCCCTCAAAGCCATCGCCAACGATCCGAAACTCAAGAACACCGAGCGGGCAAAAAAGGCCGCCGAAATGGTCCCATAGTATGCACCAACCCATGATGTTCCTTTCCTCGCGCACACTCCGGACCTGCCTGCTGGCCGGCGCGGTCGCCATTCTGCCGCTGTCGTGGACCGCTGCGGCCGAGCCCGTCCGCATCGTTTTCCAGAACGGACGCTCCGTCCCCATCACGAATGTGACCCTGCAGGTTGACAAGCTGGTGATCGGCGAGGCCCTCGACGGATTCACCGCCGGGCAGGCCATCCCGCTGGTCTCGGCGGACCATGTGTTTGGCGAGAAACCCGAGACAATCAATCCGGCCATCGCCTTGTTATTGACGGCCAAACCTGCCGAGGCGCTCAAGCTGCTTGAACCGGTTCTCGTCGCCCAACGAATCACCGCGAAGATCCCGGGGAACTTTTGGCTTGAGCCCGCGCGTGCAGCGCTCGTCGCCTACGCTTTGACCGGTAACTCCGCGAAATGCACCGAGATCGGGAAAGAAATCTCCGATGCGACCCCGTCCCAGGGGAATGATCCGTTCGTTGCCCTCGGCAAGGCCCTGCTGCTACCCAGCACAACCCCGGTCGCGGAGCGTGCCGTCGCGCTGGGTGACCTGACCACCGACAATCTGCCCGCCGATGTCTGCGCTTACGCTTCCTTCTTCCGTGGGCAGTTGCTCAAGGGTGTCAAGCGCAGCACCATTGCCGACGAAGCCCGCAAACAGGACGCCGAGAACCTTGAAGTCTTTCTGACGGTTCCCTGTCTGTTTCCCTCAGGCGGCATGATTCTCAATGCCGCCGCCGAAATGAATGCGGCGGAATTTTTAACCACCCAGGGTCGCCGCGAAGAGGCCGTCGCCCTCTTCAATTCCTCGATCCGGGAATCCGCCGGCACTCTCTTGGAGGCCGAGGCCAACAAGCGCCTTGAAAGCATCAAATAATCTGCCCAGCCTAGTCCTCACCAAACCACCTCGAACCAACTGCCCATGAAACATATCTTCCAAAAAGCGATTTACGCCGCT
>JFJP01039626.1_pt1 | contig 13033 bp, 8 predicted proteins | sample 431651 | NCBI WGS metagenome assembly JFJP01 (sample SAMN02602958, study PRJNA72255) | Microbial mat metagenome, whole genome shotgun sequencing project. | biome: fresh water; feature: sink hole; material: water; isolation source: purple microbial (photo- and chemosynthetic) mats found in...
GGACCTATGGATGGTATCACTATTTCGAGGGACTGCAAGGTACTCTCCACGAGATGCAAGCAGGTTGTCTTAACGCAACCGCAACGACCAGCGCAGCCAACAACCCAATCATGGGCATTATCAGGCCACAACAGGAAGCTAACGGCGCAACAACCACCAAAGGAAAGGTGACAAGATCGGATGCAGCCACATTCAAAAGCAACGATTGCAGAAGGGTAACACAGTGGTGGGGAATGCAAAAAATGATGAGAGATGGTTTGTTGCTTAGTAGCAACTGCAGAGATCCTGTACCTTCCATGGTTGCAAGCCTCATCGTCAATTTCCCACTGCAATATCGAAAAGATGGACCTATGGATGGTATCACTATTTCGAGGGACTGCAAGGTACTCTCCACGAGATGCAAGCAGGTCGTCTTAACGCAACCGCAACGACCAGTGCAGCCAACAACCCAATCATGGGCATTATCAGGCCACAACAGGAAGCTAACGGTGCAACAACCACCAAAGGAAAGGTGACAAGATTGGATGCAGCCACGTTCAAAAGCAACGATTGTAGAAGCTTGATTGCCAAAAAAATGCTAAAACGCAACAAAGATTTGGCCAAACCAAATGTAAAAACAGCGATACTGGTTTGATGGAAGATTATCGCAATCGCCAGTCATCTTTGTTTTTGGTATGGTTTATATATTTTGCAACTGTAGCGATGGGTGTTTGGCGACGGTGTTACCGCGGTAACTGGCGACTGTGTATTACTCGCTATTGTACCCACTTGACTAATACTGGTAATCGTCCACTACTGTAAATTACCATTGTTGACATGAGGTGGGTTTCTTATGTGATATTACATACAAAATGCGACCGCTGGTGGTGCCTATATGTTTTAAAAATTTTGTAGCGTGTACACGTCTCGATCCCTAGGTAATGTTGGTATGTAGTACTTTTCAGTACCAAGCCATTTAGCGATTTTTTGGCATAGTAAGTTTATTACTGTGTATAGAATTTATATTCTATTGGCCCGGATCATTATTTTACTACAGTACTGGTACTAATCCAGACGAGCTAGGAGAGTATATTCTACTGCTAGATTGGCGTTACAGTTTGCTTAATAGAATACGTGCATTAGAACGTGATAAAAGAGCATCATTTCATATTCAGTTCTGTATGTAAAGTATAGCCCTGCGACAGCCCTCCTTGCTCTTCAAGTAAGCGTCATTTTTTTGGGCCAAGCGTGCTGATGCTATAACAACTGTGATTTAGGATGTTTTCTGTCTAGCATGTCATGGCCAGCCATTGCCTATCTGTGCTAATAACAAGCCCAACGTACACGGTATATAGTTAAGCATAAAAAGAACATGTCGGCAGTGACAGATCGAACATACAGCTATGTTGCTTATTGCTGTTGTGTTTATTGGAGTAGTAAAATGTACTGAACCAGCATCAGCAGCTTCTGTACCTGGTACTGAACTGAACCTGATACTGTATTATAATGTATGGCAGCAGCGGCTGTAATAGCAGCAGCTACAGCAGCAGTAGCAGCAGCAGCAGCAGCCGCAGCAGCTGAATTGATTGCAGTCACAGCAATAGTTGCAATATATCCATCGAAGGTTTTCATTATTTGCCGTCTTTCTGTTTTTGTTAAAATGTCGGATCCATCTGTTAGTACAGCAAACACAACAAAGGATGTTCTCTTTTCCAAAAATATGAAGGCAATGTTCAAAGGCATTGCCAAAATTGACCGACGTAAGTTTAATACTGCATACCAGAGAGAACGCCGCAAAAGAATGAAACTAGATCAGATGAAAAAAAAACAAGACAGTAAGATGATTCGTTATGCAGCAGTGATGGCACGTAATCGATATGCACCTGAAGAAATTTTCGATTGGTTTGTGGACCGAGTTTCTGAATTTCAAAAGAATCGTGATTTTGTATCAATTGGAAAACTCATCAATAGTAACACCGCCGTTCAAAAGGTGTATGGCACAACCTGTGAGCGTGAAAAACCTGGAGACCGTTTTTGCAATCAACTGGCAATTACTCGTATGGGAAAAGGTCGTCCTGGTGTAGTAAGTTCATATGTTACAATGAATGTTTTGTTATTTGTTTTGTTAAAAAAATAATTGTTGACTCACTAATCTGTTGAAAAGAAACTTGCTGCCTCGGATATTTTGTGGGAGGAATGGAGGATTTGTTTTCAGGGAATCCACCTGCTAACTGTTAAGGAGAGTACTGTGCTCGGTGGTGGATATGGCTGTTTTGCAGCAATTAATTTTCGCAAGGGACAGCGTATTGGTCTATATCATGGCAAAGTAACATCCCCTGATTTCGACACGTACAAAATGACCAGTGAGGAGCTGAATGTTACACTCAGCCCAGAAGCTGGAGTGGGTGGTGCAAAACTGAAAAAGGGAGGTGCCATTTATTTTGGTTTGCATTTCTGTAATGATGCTAACAGATCAAAATTTGCGGATAATGCCTCGAAGGATATGGATCCACTGATTATTCCCAGGAATAATGTTTATGTTGACGAGTATTTCTGGGTAATTGCATCCCGCAATATCAAGGCGGATGAAGAAATTTTCATGCCTTATAATGATGATGAGGAGGAAGGTGGTAAAGATGCACCAGAAGAGTGATTTAGGTTCGATGATTGGGTTATGTATTTTGTTAATTATACAACCCATTTAATAATTCGACGACATTAACGTACTTCAATATTCTTTATAGGTATCATTATTTATTTTTGAAAGCGTGTAATGGACATTGTATTGCTATGTTTTATGTAGCGGAGATGTTTGTGTTGAGTAACATGTTAATCTTTTTAAATATTTTAGTCGAGCATTTATTTTACACGTGTTATTATCATATTCTATTGGTACGGATCATTTTTTATACGCGATACTACGTGGCTGCCACTATTCTAGCTAGTTGACACCTGGTTGGCTAACGGCCAGGCCTAGACTGTGGTACATAGTGAGCACGTACTTGATGTATACCTGTTTTATGTGTGGCATCGTCATGTCTCCATGTAAGAGAGAATTATCGCTGTTTTTCCCCTGTTGTGTATTGCTGCTGCGTTCGTTTATATCGATCCATTTCAGACATAAAATTCATTACTCTCTTTGCGATTGCATTGCTCTCCATTTTTAAATAATAGCATTTATTTGCATCTACCAACATGCCATGCTATAAGCCAAAAATCGATATTGGAAAGGATTTTATCCATTCGATGACGACGAAAATGGAGTGTAAATCTTTCTTCAATGGTAACAAGGAGATGAAATGTCGTTGTTGTGATGAGTTCAAGGCTCCTCTGGATTCCATTAAGGAATTCTTCATTGTTATGGTTGAGGATTTCTACAGTGACAATGTGGACCTGGAAGATATGACGACCGATGTATTCAATAATGTTGCTAGTGAGAGATTGGCTAGTTACCTAAAGAGCAATCTCATCCCTCTGAACCTGCACTCTCCTCGCTACCAATTTATTGTATTCGATGCCAACAATGAATACCCGATTGAGTTGTGCCTTTCCACTACCATTCGCTTGTTTGGACTAAATGGTTATTGCTGTAGAAATGTGAAAACCATTCATACTGGCAACCGGAAGGAGCATGCCCTATCTTTTCTCCAGTTCTTATCTCAAAATTTCGAAAAAACAAGGTCAATGAGCAATTACTACAAGCGCTTCCGCGAGCGTTTTCCACAGTCGCTGACCATTGTTTCGAAAGGGAATTGTCAGGCCAGAGCAATCGTGAAAAAATTGGGTGGAGCTATTGTTGACTTTACGGAGGAACAGAGGCAATCATTGCATTACATACTTCGAAATCATTTATCTGATCCCGGAGAGCGTGTTACTATTGATCACGGTGGAGAAAACATTGAATTTGGCCCCCCAGCTGGTATTGCTCCTTGGGATGGATTGAATGAGCGAATTGAGACACGTCCACTCCACAATGCCATAGTGGATGCAATGTCACATGTCTGGTCTGCATCCAGTGCGGCTCGCGAATACCTCAGGTACAAGATCAACGTTCTTTTGTCCAAGATCAAAGAAAGCAACCCAATTGGATATCCTCAGCAGTCACATACCGATTTAGACAGAGGTCATATTGAGACTACCAAAGATTGCATGGGTATAAAGCCAATGATTGCTTTTTGTCCATTGCACAAGGATGGGTGCATTTTGGCTATTTGGGTACCTGATTTCAAGGCGTATCAACCGAAACGAAAAGACAAGAAAACAGGTTTTTATTTCATGTACATTCCGTTTGGAAGAATGCTAATTCTTCCTGGTGATACATTTCATGCAGGCGGGTTCTGTTTTGGAGGATCCACCCAGCAAGAAGGAGTTCCATTGGACCAGGCTGGCTACACAAACCACCGCCTTCATTTTTTTATTTGTCCCAATGATTTGATTTATGACGAGATAGAACTTGGGCATGTCACTGTTATGGAAAAATCCAATGAGCAGAAAAGTTATCATAAGTATGGTACGGATAAGGGAAATGATACTGGAGACGACGATGAAGGTGTTGACAAGGATGGTATCGTTGATGCTGACAATGATGGTGTTGGCAACAATGACGACGATGACAATGACAAAGACGACGACAATGATGACGACGATGATGATGATGAGGATGTTGATGAAGATGTTGATGAAGATGATGATACCAATGACGATGATTCAACGTATGTTGATAAGGATGAAGTCGTTGATGTCGTGAAGTTGGCAGGAAGGAAACGTCGTAAACCGAGGAAAGCTGCTGTGAAAAAAACTAGAAGCAGACCCATCGTTAATCGTAGAGACCGTTTGTACGAAGATCCTCATTATCGCATTGATGAAGACCATTTTTTGAAATTGTCGCAGGGACTTCTTGCGGAATGGCAGCCCCCTCAAGACAGCGATGACACAAGTGATGGCAATGATGATAGTGATGAGGACGACCGCAAGATGCCAGCAAAACCGACAAAAAAAAGAGGTTAGAAAATTATTTTATCTCCATGCTTCAATCGGGGGTAAAGTGGCTCGTTACCCGTCCATAAAAAATAAGCAACATACGTATTATTCTCATTTTTCATTGACTATCATGTTTATATAGACACATTAGAAGAAGAAAATAGGGTTGATAATGTATTTTTTCAACAAAACAATGACTGCGCATACTGGCCAAAAACTAACGCGAGGTGTAAAATTTTTACTACGTAAAAGTACGTAGTCTAACTACAGGTGCTGTAGATTTCTTGTTTGTATAGTGACTCGCTGTTCTTTTTTGTTGCTGCGGCGTTCATACAGCAGCAAATAGGTTGGATAACAGTTGCCGCAATCAAAAGTGCAACGGAGTGGGGGACCATTCCACTTTTGTTTCTTATTATTATTTATTAACTGCATACATACGTTATAAAATATTCGACAAACAACTTTTTCATTTATAATGTCGAAAGAAGAGCGACAGAAACAATACCAACAAGAGTATCGAAACAGAAAGAAAGCTAAGCAGGTAGTGGAAGCTCACGAGAGAAACCTTTCTGAATCGCTGTCGTCTTTCAACCACAACATCTGCGCACCAAGGAATCTTTTTGATAATTTCAAGGAATCGGTCACAAAACTACAAACAGCTCGTGATTTTGTAGGCATTGGGCGACTCATCAATAATAACACTGTTGTGGAGAAGATTTATGTAACCACGTGCACGCGTGCCAACAATAATGATTCTGGTAGTGCTCATATTGCAGTTACATCAAAGGGAGCTGGGAAACATGGTGTTGTAAGTCTTTTTGCGTGACGAGCCTTTTTTTGAATTATTTAGGAATACAACTAATTGCGGAGTACCCTTTAAAAAAAAGACTTTGACGCATGATGAAATTCTGAGTGAGCAGTGGAAGGTATATTTCAAAGATTACCATTTATTTACAATCAAGGAGAGTCTCATTCCTGGCGCTGGATATGGTTGTTTTGCTGGACAGAATTTCAAGGCCAATCAAATTATTGGTTTGTATCATGGAGAGGTGATGGATCCATCGACGTCGGATTCCGTCTACATGATGCATAGTGAAGAATTAAATGTGACATTGGGAGTTGCAAGAGGAATAGCTGGCAAGTCTCGTAACATTGGTGGTCCATTCTATTTTGGTTTGCATTTTTGCAACGATGCGACAAAGTGTGTGCAGGAAGTGGTGGAGACATGCAAAAAAAGAGCTACAAGACCGGCCAATCTGCGCAATGATTTGGCATTCAAACCAGAGAATAATGTGACAGCAAAACCTGACCTATGGATCAAAACCAAGCGTGAGATTAAAAAGGGTGAAGAACTATTGCTTTCCTACAATGATGGTCCGGATGATGAGGAGTTTGCCTTTGAGTCAGATGACGAATAGCCATCTTGTCGTTTAAGATGGAAAAAGAAACTTTTCATTTATAGCAATCTTTTTTTAGTCTATAGTTTGGCATTGTCATTAGCATTATTGCCAGCAGTGAACATGGTGTCCTTAGTTTTTTGGCGCATTGGCCACTTTTCTTATTAGTTTATCATGAGAATACATCTATCCATGTATTTTTATGGATCAATATCTCTGTTTATACACGTATATGAACAGTTGTATTATACCAGTCAGCCTAATCTCATTGTTTATTTTCCTGATTGATGGATACGTACCAATAGTATTTTATTCTATTGGTACGGATCATTATTTTAGTACGGCATACCGTGAGCACGTGTTACTGTACCGCATTGTTGACACGAGGTAGTAACATAGCCGGTTGTAGACTTTAGTACCACAGCCTATCTACATGATGCGTACTAGCATTTGAATTTTGAAGTAGTGTTAAAATGGCAGTGATATGATGCTGCAGATGCATTTAGTGATTTCTTAGCCGCCCCAAAAAAGATACTGGTGAGTGATCATACATGCCACGATCAAACTCGCTTAAATGATGCTTCCACAGGCATTAGTAATTCTTTCTTTAGTGTTATTCAATGCTATATAATATTATATGCGCTCGCATTGAACTTAGTCAATCGTGCCAAATAAATGTGTGGTGCATGCAATGACAGCACTCGACAGAAAGGGATAGCGGTTACTATCTCATTGATACCATTCTTTTTCATTGTATTTTCCATTTGTATTCATCAATATAGCAAGACGAGTTGAGTAACCATTTTTACATGACGGGTAGCAACAATGGCATCTTCTCTGAAATGTTCATTTAAAGAATCGTGTTCCAAAAAACAAGGAAATGCTATTTCCTTATGCTTTTATGCAACCTCAGCAGTGGATGTCGACAGGTTTAAGAAATTGACCAAACAGAATCCAGAGTTAGTGAAATGGAGAGATAAATCAGATTGCGATCGCATATTGCTATTATTGGCCATTACAAAGCACAGGCCATTGGCAATTATTAAAATTCTGATTGAAGCATGGCCAGATTCCATTTGGGAAAAGGATTCGGTGGGAAAGTTTGCCATTCATCTTGCATGCCAGCATCACGACCAAGTGGATGTAATCCAGTATCTAATTTTGTGTTCATCACGATGCCTCCACAAAAAGGATAATTTTGGTAATCTGCCATTGCACTGTGTTGCTGATCGGAAAGTGGCACTGCCTATTCCAATATTAGATTTGTTAGTGGAGCGGTATCCCCAATCTGTTTTCGAGGTGGATGCAAAACAAGACACTGTATTACACAAACTTTTATTGAATGATGATTTGGCTGCTGACTATGAAATCATTAATTACTTTGTGACGGGGGGTGGAGATTGCCCGTCAGTAAAAAAACGAAACTCAAGATTAGAAACACCCCTGCACTTGGCATGTGAAAGGAGTAGTGGTAACATTATTCTGATGATCTTTAAGAAATTTAAAAGGGCTGCACAGTTGAAAGACAAGAATGGAATGTTACCACTACATCATTTGTGTGACCGTGATGGTGGCCCCATTACCACAGTTGGTGGTGAACTAATTCGAGCTCATGTAACAGCATTGAAGGTACCCGATTGCTATTTTAATTTACCACTACATTATGTGCTCATGCATCGCAATGAACAACCATTTGATATTATCGAGTTAATGACGAAACTATTTCCAGGCGCTTTGTTTCAAGAGAATACTGATGGGGAATTGCCATTGCATTTGGCTTGTTGCAATTATGCGAAAGAGGATTTGGTTAATTTTTTGATAACTTTGGAACCAGAAACAGTAACACACCTGGATTGCAAAGGTCAATTTCCATTGCACCATCTGCTGCAGCGCACTTGCCTTGCTCCCAATTCCATGATCGAGTTATTGGTCCAGGCAAGTCCACCGACTATAGCAAAGAAAATTGGTCCGTTCAACCCATTTCACTATGCCATGAAATATTATCCAGATGACACAGTCATGATGATGGCTGGAATGTTTCCTCAAGTTCTACTTGAGAAAGTGGTACAAGACAATCGTATTCCTTTGGCTTATGCAATCAATAAGGGTAAAGAAAAACTTGTGGAGTATTTTCTCCATATTTGTCCAGCAAGTGCCTCTATCCAAGATCGATCTGGATACCTGCCATTGCATTATGCTTGTCAGAAACAACCTCCACTTCCATTTGGTCTAATGCAATTGTTGGTTGATTCTTTCCAAAAAGCCAGTTCTTTCCATTGTCTGTATGTTGATGATGATGCTGATGAAAATGATGATAGTTATGGTGATGAGTTTTCTGATGATGATGAGAATAGTAGTTTGGATGAGGAATTAGGCAGACAATTTGGATGGGAATGAGGACAAATAGGATATCGAGCATGGCCTGTGTGAATAAGATAATAACAATGATAATGAAGTAGATGAAGAAAATTTTATAACATAAGCCACTTTTTGCAAAAGGATACTATCGAATAGATTTTAACATTGTTTTTACAAGAGTAAAATAACACAGTCTTCATTTAGTTAATATCAAAACACATTGCAGTAGTGTGCTCTGTATTTACTTTCGTTTGTTATTATATGCTTTTGTGTGCAGATAACACATTGGTACCTTATTCTATTGGTACGGATCATTGTTTTTGGGGGTACAGTGTACCGCATGGAAATGTAGTACTGTACAGCATTGTTGACAAGAGGTAGAATGATGTATTGTGGTAGACTTTAGTACGAAAGACTACCTACATGATGTATAGTAGCATTTGAAAATTTTTACTATACTTTAAATGAGGCTGAATGATGCATGTCGTAGATGCATCAGCTAAGTCATTGGCCATACCAAATGATACTGGCAACTGTTTGTTCGTGTAACGATCAAACTCACTTAAATGAGAGAAATACAGGCAATATCAATTCCTTTTATTACAATATTCAAAAATATATATGTATCTTTCAACATGCATTGGGTTATATAGAGTTGTGCCAAAAAAAAGAGTATCGTGCTTGCGATAGCAATGCTCTTTTGTCGTGAATGGTTGTTTTTACATTTTACTTGCCATTTCTCTAGGATGTCATTGTCTTCTTTTCATTGTTCGCAGAAAGGTCGAGTAACTTTATGAAGATTGAATAATCATCATGGCAAAAAAGGTGCAATGGAATTGGAGGGAGCCATTTGCTAGGATACTCGGTAATGCAAAGTCAATGTGCTTGTGTGCAACAACAGAGGAGGATGTTAATGAATTAAAAGAATTGATACGTATGATGCCAACAGTTGTGCGATTTAAAGATGGAACAGATTGCAGACGTATATTTCTACTTTCAGCCATTGCAAAGAACAGGCCACTGGACATTATTAAAATTCTGGTTGAGGCATGGCCGGATTCGGTGCGGGAAAAGGATGATATGGGAAAGCTTGCAATTCACATAGCATGCGAACATCATGATCAACTAGATGTATTCCAAGCCCTCATCCAACAGTGGCCAGGCAGCATCAGAGAAAGGGACAACCATGGTAATCTTCCTATTCACTGTATTGTTAAACGCCTGACAACATTGCCCATACCCATATTAGAATTGTTGCTGTCAGGTTACCCTGATTCTGTTACAGAGGTGGACGAAAACCAAAATACTGTGCTACATTGCGTTCTGTTGAACCAGCACATTGCTGTCGATGAAGATATGCTAAATTTAATCCTGCAGCGCGGGGGGGCTGCAGTGAGAAAATGCAATAAAAGAGGCCAAACTCCATTGCTCTTGGCATGTGCAAGATGTGGAGAGAACGTTATTCGGATTATTTTGGGTAGATTTCGACAGGCAGCTCAATGGAAAGATAGTGGTTCAAGATATCCACTACACATTTTGTGCAATCGTGATGATGGGTCATTTATTGCTGTGGGTGGTGCAGTCCTTGAAGCAAATAGAGCTGCTTTGCGAGAAAAGGATCGTTTGGGCAATTATCCACTTCATTATGCGGTCAAACATCACCGTGATGGATGGAATGAGCTTATCCAGTTGATGATATACTATTTCCCAGGTGCAGTTTTTCATGTAAATAATAATGGGCTTTTGCCATTGCATTTGGCATGCAAAAATCACGCAACTGACAGGGTTATCTCTTTATTGGTGAATGAGGAACCAGAGACAGTTACACAGAGCAATTATTCGCATTGTATTCCATTGCTATATCTGCTATTGCGGAATGGTCGTGCTAACAATTCGACCATCCGATTACTGGTTGAGGTGCATCCTGCAACCATAGCAATGGTTGACGGTCGATATTCTCCATTCCATTATGCCATGATGAATTATCCTGAAGATACCGTCATGATGATGGTGCAGATGTTTCCACGAGTCCTACAGGAGAAAGCAATTAATGGAATCATTTATCCTTTGGTGCATGCTATTAATAGCAACAAAGATAATCTCGTGGAGTATTTCCTCAATGTTTGTCCAATGACAGCATCTATTCGGAATGGCACCGATGGATACCTGCCACTGCATTATGCGTGTATGAGGCAACCACCAATGCCACTGGCAGTCATGGATCTGTTAGTTGATTCTTTTCCAGCAGCGTGTTTTCGACACTGCCTATATGTTGCCATTGACGATGACAGTGGTGATGACAGTGACAATGACGATGATGATGATAGTGGAAACCATGATGATTATGACAACAATCGATTACATCAGTATCATAATTTAAATGACGATGAAAGCAATTTGGATGATGATGATGATGATAACAATAGTGACAATGACGACGACAGTAAAGATGGTGACAATGTTGATGATGATGACTCTATCAATGATGATGATGATGATAATTATTGGGAATATAAGGATTATTCTGACAACGAGAAAGACAATGACGATTATGAAGATTGCAAGATGCCAGCCAAGTGCGCAAAAAAAATTAAAAAATAAAATATTTGTGTGCTTTTACCCATTTTAGGCATGCAACACAATTATTTATTGTTAATAAACTGTTCTAATCTGCAATAAATAATTGTGGCAATGAGTTATTGCTCGAAAACTGCATGAAAATCATGCTGTTTTGGAACAGATCATTTTTACTTTTTATTCTATTGGTACGGATCATTGTTTCAGTACCAAGCCTACGATGGAAACCTATCGCTCTGCTGCAGTTGTTGACAGTAGGTAGGGTAATGGTATATGGTACAGTTTAGTACCACAAATTACCTACATGATGTGTACCTGTTATGGTATCCAAAACCACATAGTAACGTGTGTTCGCAATAAAAAACAGCAAAAGATACCTCGTTTGTATCATCGTTCTCATCATTGATGGTTGAGTTGCAAAACAAACATTTCTTCATACAAACCAACACCCAGCGTGATTGCAGGCAGGTATCTTGCTTTAAAAACTAATACTTGCATTGCTGGCCAAGAAAACGAAGAAGAAAAAATGGATAGCTTGAACGACAACCACAACAGCGACAATAATGTCAATGGAGGAGATGATGGTGATATAGATATATACAATGAAAATGATTCAAAAATGATAGACACTGATGATGGAAAGGCTAAAACTGATGCCAGTAATAAGGATAATGTAGCTGACAAAGTTGAGATGGAGGACAATGATGACAATGATGACGATGATGATGATGACGATGATGATGACAATGACAATTTCGATGATGATGATGATGACAATGATGACAATGACGATATAAAGGATGGTAGTGACAACAAGAATAAAATTGGATTGTGCGGGCACTGTGGTGATATTGGACCCTTTCTTGTGTTCTGCTCGGCATGTGGTAGCGATAGTGGAATGCTATATGATGTCATGGTTAATAGCGATGATGAATTTTCATTGATGGAAGAAGAACATCAGGGTGAATTCGAGTTGGGAGAGTGCCCTTGCTGCCACACTGTTGGAGAACAGGGTGGTTTGTGTGGTGATTGTGGATCAGATAGTGGAATGATTTTCATGTAGTTATTTTAATATATATTTCCTTGTTCATGTAATAATGAAATAACCAGGGGTTTGTGGTGAGTTCACAACCATAGTATTATACTATGTAGTTATTATTTACAATTGAATATCAATAAATATTGTAACATCAACTAGACATGTATGCCAATCACAGGCTAGTTCTACAAATGGTTTCGGTCACTCAACTCTATTTATGATATCAAGGGCTATAATACCCATGACAATATTGTCTATAGACAATACAGTGGTACCTACAATATGGACAATGGCTAAACTATAACTTCCATTATATCATCAGACACTAATCCATCTTTATTTGCAAAGCATTGTGTCAAGTTTATTCTGTTAGGATGCAACGACAATACTGTGTCTATGATCACCACTTAAAGGAATGTACTCAAATTAAGATGGCATTTTGCTTAACAATATACTTTCCTACTCAGCCAAGGTGACTCCCATCTACTATAGATGGCATAACTTCAGGTCTTGGATGTAGCCATCTATACCTAGCAAACAAAAGACAGTAATCGCAACCTTGTTGCCAATTGCTTATAGCTTATTCCTTTTTCATTGAAAAATAGTGCAGGGCCATTCTTATTTGGAAAAATGACACAGTCTTGCAAAGTACCTGCAGGATCATCCTTGACTTTTGCCAACATTTTAAAATGTTTCAAAGCTT
>JFJP01043253.1_pt1 | contig 13033 bp, 28 predicted proteins | sample 431651 | NCBI WGS metagenome assembly JFJP01 (sample SAMN02602958, study PRJNA72255) | Microbial mat metagenome, whole genome shotgun sequencing project. | biome: fresh water; feature: sink hole; material: water; isolation source: purple microbial (photo- and chemosynthetic) mats found in...
ATACCTTAACATTTTAGTTCTAATAATACATCATTCCTAACCTTCATAAGAAGTTTACCTAAATTATTTTCACCAACACCATTACAAACCCCCCAAAATGTATCACCCCAATTATTTGTTTCTTCTAAATACTTATTACCAGTCCTAATTAAAGGTAATCTAACAGAATATACTTTAAATTTAGCAGTCAATACCTTATACATAGCATCTAATCTAATACTATCCCAACCATCAATTAACTTTATAGTCTGACCAAAAATCCTAGCTTCTTTAGGAGTTTCTAATTTTAATATAAACTCCCTTATTTTTTTATTATCTGTCTTTTGTGCCATATACGCATGTTCAGAAGTTGGATAAATTAAATCATCTAACTCAACCGGAGTATAACAATAGTTGCTGAGAAATCTATATTCATTTATAAAGCCATATATAGCATCATCATTATGTATGGTAAGGTCTTGCATAGTTTTTTTATGTGAAGTATTAATCATTTAAAGTCCTCTAGATGTCTAATTTAATTTTCTTGAATAAAGTGTAACAAAATTTATATTAATAATAATTCAAAATCTTCAGTTGGTATAGGTTTACTAAATAAAAAGCCCTGTGCTAAATCACATCCTAATTCAATTAGTTTTTCAACTTGCGCTTCATTATCGACACCTTCAGCTACTAAAGACAATTTAAGATTATGAGCTAAATCTATTATAGTCTTAACTAATATGGCATTATTTTCATTTTCTATCATTTTAGATATGAAGCTAATATCTATTTTAAGAACTGATATGGGTAAATTTTGTAAATATGATAAACTAGAATAGCCCGTACCAAAATCATCTATTGCTAAAGATATTCCTAAATTTTTTAAATCATTTAAACATTTTAACTGCTCGTGGGTTTGTTTAAGTAATGCATCTTCAGTTATCTCTAATTCAATTAATGTTGGTGGAACACCATACCCTAATAATAATTCAGCTAATACTGAAGGCATATCTGGATGTTGTAAATCTGCCACATTTTGATTAATTGCTAATCTCCAATCTGAAGCCCAAATACCTTTTTTATGCCAAATCGCTAAATTACGCAAACTTTCATTAATCACCCATTGATCAAGTTGGGTTAATAATCCTGCCCTTTCAGCTAATTTAATAAATTCATTAGGCATAGTTAATCCTATATTTGGACGTTCCCATCTAACCAATACTTCAGCACCTATAATACTTCTATCCTTTAATCTAAATTTAGGCTGGAAATAAACTCGTAATTGATTATGCTCAATAGCTTGAACTAATTCATTTTGAATCATAAAAGCATAATCATTAGATTTTGTCATGTCTCTTGAATAAACTGAAATACAATTCCTACCATTTAGTTTAGAATTATACATAGCTATATCTGAATTTCTTATTAATATATCAGGAGTTACACCATCTTTAGGGTATAAAGCTATACCAATACTAGCCGTAGCCCTATATTTTAAATTATTACTAAGCATGATTAAAGAATTTATACTTAATAACGCATCTTCAGAAAAAGCTATAGCCTTGCTTTTACTATAATTAGGTAATAGTATTACAAATTCATCCCCTCCAAATCTTGATATAGTACAATCTTTAGGAAAGGTATTTAATAATCTATTACTAATTATTTGTAATAATTCATCTCCAATTTGATGGCCTAATGTATCATTAACCTCTTTGAATCTATCAATGTCAATAAATAATATTGAAAATTCTGTATTATTGTCTCTTGATAATTCTAATAGCTTAAAAAGTCTATCATTAAATAAGGACTTATTAGGTAGATTAGTAAGGCTATCATACAGAGCTTGTTTTTGTAATTTTAATTGAGTTTCATACAAAACAGTTACATCAGTTTGTACTGAGATATAATTTAATAATTTATTATTAGTATCTTTGACAACATTAATACTTGTAAGAACAGTATAGTAACTGCCATTTTTATGCCTATTATTTATATCCCCAGACCAGCTACCTGTTTCATTAATAGACTTCCACATTAGCTCATAAAACTTAGAATCCTGTCTTCCTGACTTTAATATGTTTGTTTTTTTTCCTATTAAATAAGATAATGAGTACCCTGATTGTCTCAAAAACGCAGGATTTGCTCTTAATATAATAGTATCTGCATCCGTAATAATAATTCCTTCCTGTGTTGTTAAAAACACTTTATCACTTAGCAAAGCTTCATAATGTTTCTCTTTCAATTCAGTAATATCTGTAGAGATACCCCCAATACCATATATTTCACCAAAAGTATCATATAAAGGAAACTTTTTACTTAAAAAATATTTCTTTATATTATTAGGTAAATGAAATTCTTCTTCAAGTGTTACAGATTTATTATTTGATAATATTTCAGAATCTATATTTTTATATTTAAGCTCATCTTTAATTGACACTAAATCATCTCTAAATTTACCAATAATAGATTGACCATCCCCAATCAAATTAGAAGTAGCTTTATTTGCTAATAGAACCTCTCCTTCAGGAGAAAAAACAAATACACACGAATCTGTAGAGTCTAATACAGATGAATAAAATTGTTGCTCTTTATCTCTTAATAATTCTAAACGCTTATCTATAAATACTATTAATATCTTTCTATCTAATCTATATTTAGTAGTTAATGATATTAAATGGAGGTCATAAATACCTTCAATATTATTAAATGTTATATGATTTAAAATTACCTTTTCTTTAGGTAAGATATTACGTAAAGAGCTATAAAATATAGCTTTATTTTTTAAAGATAAGTTACTCCATAACCTACTAGTATTTTTAATAGCAAAGATACTAGCTAAATCATTTAAATCTTCTATTACACCATTCGTATCAACAATTATTACGGGTAATGGAAGTTGTTCAAAAAGTGCTTGATAACTTAATTTTGATAGTTCTAAATCAACATGTAGTTGACGTAATTCATGGTTCTGTTGTTCTAATTCACCAGAATTATTTATTAAAAAATCAGACCTACTTTTCAAATCTCCTATACTACTCATACTTAACTTTTGAAAATCTTAAAAATTATGTACCTAATCTAAAGGTATAGGAGTTTATAGTATCACATTTTTAGCTTCTGTTATTTAATTCTTTGTATTTTTTATCAGCAATTGATATTATGTCTTTATCAGTTTCAGAAAGATATTTCCAATGCGTAATTTCATCAAATTCCCAACATTGACCATCATCATTAGGGTCATCCCAATACCTATAAGAGGTATAATTATCTTCATAAGTAGGATGATCCCACCTAAGTTCACCTATTCTTAATTTTCCATTACGAATAATATATACAGGGGTTTCTGCTGTAGGTAAGCTATCTTCAGTAGAAATCCAATTATCTAAAACATTACGAGTTTCTTGAATAGCCCCCCAAATAGAACTCTCTATATCTTTAGTATAATACTTAACCCTATCTGTATTAATATCATACTTAGAATAGGTAGTCTTAGTGTAATCAATCCATTTCCTACCTATATCTTCAAAAATTTTAGGTTGCCTAAAAGCATTTTCAGGTAATAATGATAAATTATTCAAATAAACCTCCTAAATTGATTATCATTTTTTTATTTTTAATAAATTATAGCCTAATTCTTTGGCAGCTTTCCTCAATAACCCAATTTTAACGTCATTAAGTTTTGAATCAATTCTACCATAACAAATAGGATGCATAAATAAGCCATCTATAATAGCTAAAGTTTGAACATCTGATTTAATATGCTCAACTACCCGTACATTAGTATCTTTAGTGGCATCTTTAATTGATACTAAAATCTTAGCACCTAAATCTGAATTATCCCCCCATTCCTCAGAATAATCATTATCAAATATTACAACAGTACGGAAACCCATAAATAATGCCCTTATTTAGCATCAATAATATCTAAAGATGTGTCTTTTAATTTTTTAAGTTCTGTTAATTTAGCATTAGCCCTATCTAGTTCTAACGGTAACGCTAATCGTTGTTTAACCCATAACCCATTACCTTCATGCTTATATAAAATACAATTATAAGTTGATGAGTCTGGATTTAAGTCAATAGCAAAAGTACCGTTGCTATTCTCTAACATTAAAGTCTCAAGTTGATTTAATAAAGAAGTAGTCATAATAATTTCTTAACTCTTAAGTTTAAGTTTTAATTCGTTTATCTCTTGAATATAGGGATATATCGCTAAATTTTGAGATGCAATAGCATCATTTACGCACGAATCACTATAGGATATAATAGCCCTGCGTAATTTATTTAGTAATACTTCATCTAAGTTTAAAGCATTTAAAATATCAAAAATATCATTTAACCCATTTCTCATAAAAATCCTTTTTAAACCTTAATTATAAAAAATACAAAAACTTTAACTTCTACCTAGTTTTACACTAAAATGATTTTCTAGTTTATTAATTATAACATTATTATCTTCATCTGTAGTAGTAAAAGCAATTAATACTTCTAATAAAAGAAGTTCAGCAAATTTGTCTTCAAATAAAACAGCACCCACCCCATCATGAATACCAAAAGGTGATGAGTTTTGTCTTGCTTTAGTATATAGTTCTTTAATACTAGTCGTCATAATTAAATATTAATGTCTGAAACACCAGAAAATAGACCTTTAGAAGTCCTAACCATTGACATAGCCCATCCTTCTTTTTTAATGAAAGTTAACCAATTATCATAGGTAACATCTTTATCTAACCCATCAGAATTACCTACCATCCAACTAGCTAAGCTCTCAGGTAATTCAAATACAGGACTAATAGGAGAACCTTCGCTTACAGTCTCCCAAATTTGATAACCTTCACCAATAGGAGGTTCATACGCTTCCCATGATTCATACAACTCTTGTTTTTCTTTAGACCCCCACAAATAACCCTCACCATTGCAATGTCTGCAATTAACTTCAATTCCTAATCTAGCACACTTAGCTTTAACACAAAGCCATTTATTTATAGAGTCATGACCAAAGCCAGTAAGACTCCATTCATTAACTTCTAATGCTGTAGGCATTTTAAAGCTTTCTTTTTTAATACCAGTAATACGATCATGCGTAAAATATTGTAGCCTATTTTCTTCAATAAGAACTTTTACATCTTCATCATTTAAATGATGATTCCATTCTGTATTCCACATATCAATAAGCCGATTACATTCATAAGTAATAGCATCTTCTTTAGACAAGAATATTTTTGAATAAGAATCAGCAGAGCCATTACGACTTGCAAAAGCTACAATTTTTGGATGATCTGCATTAAATGGGATACTACCATTATCTTCAGGCTTAAATGGAACCGCACCGTACCACTGATCAGAAATATGCTTAGCAGCAATAGTCATCCCTGACCCCTTACATACAGGACAGTCATCAGCCCCCTTGTTTGGGTTAATAAAACCTTTCCATACCTTACGAATAGGCCATTCAAAATCTAAAGAAACACGTTTAACTTCTCTGCCCATATAAAATCCTATAAATTAATTTTTAGCTTTTTTATTTTGCATTTTTAACTAGCTTATAACCCAACTTATTAGCCGCTTCTTTAAGCAACTTCAAAGACAACTCTTCAGGCTTTTCATTTCGAGTCCAATGATCATGAGCAACAGTAATAAAGTTATAACCATCTAAAACAGCTAAAGTTTGTGTGTCTGCATGAGTACATTCAACAATCCTTCCATAACCTAAATCAGCTTTAGGATCACCAATTCTATTCATGCCATGTACAATCTTCTCCCCCAATTTAGGGTCATCTTGCCATTCACTAGATTTATCATTAAACAACACCACTACAGTTCTATATCCCATAATTCACTCCGTTAAACCTGTATTATAATACTAATAGAGAATATTGTCAATAGCTTTATTTAGATCAATAACGGATTTTATATAGCCTAACTCCCTTGGAGGATATTCCATAACAACGCAATTAGGGCTATCTTTCCTATAGCGATCAGACATTCTACGAAGTTTTTCTTCAGTATTAAAAAAATCAACACCAATACAATGTTGTGTCTCTAAATCAATAACAACACAAATAAAATTCTTCATAATTACACCTTTAAACCTGTACCTTTACACGAACTACACTTAGGCACTTTACCTTTAATTGTGGTATCATAATAACCAGAACCCCCGAAAGCAGTGCATTTTTGTTGAATAGGTCTAGCCTTCCATTCAGCAATAGCCTTACGCATTTCTTTATTTGGTTTCATTAATATTCCATTTTGCATTAGAACAAATATCCCCCCATGTATTATGATGTGTTGCCATAATATCATTTGTCATAGCCCCCCATTTAATAACATCTTTAGCATGATTACGAGCAGCATAATTAATAAAATTATCAAATACAAGTTGTGACAAAGTTTCTTTGCATTCCTTAAGAATACTAAGAGTATTATCAGGTAATTCTAATTCAATTGAGATCAAGACTTTCATTAAGCACTCCGTTATAATTTAGTAAAATACACCCCTCCCCCCTACTATAAGATTCTAAGCCATCATTCCAATGAATAATTGGAATACCACCCGCTTTAACCGCCAGAGTTAATAACTTATTATTTTCAATTTTCATAATTTTTTACCAATTTCAGCAGCTACATTAACAATAGCATTACAAAATACTTTTTTAGAATTAGCTTCAGTCATAGTATAGGCATGTGTAACCCACACATCATCCCAATTTTCAAAAATAATAATGTGATCGTCTTGCATTTGAATACGAATTTTACCCTCTAGCACTAAGTCTAAAGATAATTCTAAGGCATCACCATGCTTAGTTAAGGGATTCCATATAGTCCAATTAACCATCATAAGTCCCTCAATAGGCTTATGCTCATCAGGTTCAACAGAAATATAATTAGCAGCCTTAGCCGCTAATTGTAATAATTTAATATCTTCAAGTTTCATACAAATTTTCACTTATCATTAATATCTTTTAATTGATCTTCATTAATTTCATAGCTTGTTGTCTATGCCATTCAGGTTGACCATTAGGGAACCAATCACGCGCACATAGCTTACAACGAAATTTAGCTTCAATAATCTCAAAAATATGTGGCATAACAATGATAGAACCTCTACCACATACTGAATGCATGGTTTTATCAAATTGTTCAGAATGATTATGAATTTTCATAATTAATCAAGACGTACATAAGAAAACCGTTCAAACAGAGTATTTCTAAAATCGTCATCAACGTCTAAATCCTTAATATATGCTTTAGTTTTTTCCAATGCAGTCTCTCTTTTATATTTTTTAGTTTTTTCTTCAGCAGTTTGTGAACATGGTTTAGATTGTCTAACAATCATATAATTAGGCGAAAAATTAAATACAGCACCGCACTTGAATGTTACTTCCTCGTTCCAATAACCATTACTATGCTGATTATTCCTTGTTTCAGATATAAGTCTGACCCCACAATCAGGGCATACTTTTTGTTTAATATGATTCAACATTAATATTGTCCCTTACAAATCATAGCCACATTCACTTATTTCTTTACCAGAATCTAAATCTTTAATCGTATATTCCAAGTAGCTTTACCATCCCAATGAGAATCCCAAAACTTACAATCTTTACAATACATCTTAAGCACTCCGTTTAATAGCTATATTATACACCTTATTTTTTAATTGTCAATGTTTTATTTTCAGATTTTTTAACAGCTACACTAATACCCGTCCTAAAGGACATAGCTGCGCTACGCTCTGTTATTTCGGGGATTTACGAAGGTTTCGTTAAACTAGACCTAATCTTGATTCTACAGTCTTACGGTATTTCTCAGCCAATTCACTATTATTAGCTAACGTATTAACAATATCTAAAATAAGCAACTCTGTAAATTTTTTTTCAAACGTAGTATCCCCAACCCCTTGATGCATCCAAAAGGGTGATGATTTATTACGCGCTTCATTAACTAACTCTTTAAATTTAGTCATTTTTAACCCTAAGTATTTTTAATTCTAAGTATTTTTAACCAAAGCACCGTAAGTCCCCGCAATAACCACTGCGTTAGCAGGGGTTATGTACTTTAGGGCGGGTGTAGTTCACTTCGTGAATTACCCATTCAGCCAAAAGACTAGATTCTAAATCAGAATTATCATCTTTTACAATTACACACATTAAACAACTTTTTCATAAATTTGATAGCAATACACTCGATCAATAATAGGTTCATCATAAATGTATTCACACTTAGGAGTTTCTTTACCTATATAATCCCCCCACTTATGCCAACGCCACCCATCAAATTCAGGGACATCATCCCTGTCAATACAAGTCAATGAAACTACAAAAATACGACCTTCAGCCTCCAACTCAGGATAAACAGCAAATAAATTATCTAAGTCATCACATACGCCATAAGAACCCCTATAAAATTTTTCAGTATCCTCAAATTTAGGATAAGTATTCCAATTAACAGTATTTGATAAATCAAACAATTGAAAACAAGGATTTAATACCACACCTGTAGTAATTAATTTCCCAAAAGTGGGTGCATATTCAAATAACATTATAGAACCCTCATACCATTAGGTAATACCACTTGGGGTAACAAACTAAATAAAAGATATGCACCCCAAAAAGAAATAATATAAAATAATACTTTAACTAAAGTATTTTGAGGAGTACTAACCCCCCAAATAATAGCTAACCACAAACTAAAAATAGATACAATTACAATAAATCCAATTAACATAAAACACTCCTTTAAAATAGTCATATTATACTGTACTTTTGATAATTGTCAACATTTAATTGCAATTACTTTCATTCTTCATCTTCAATTATGGGTTGAATAGTTTTAGTACCATTAGTAAAAACTGTAAGGGGTACATAATCTTTCTCTGCTTGTTCTTTTTTACTTAAAGTGGGTTTACCCATATACGGAAGAACCTCAATATTCATATCATTTCTTTCTTTTAAAGCTTCATCCAAAGCTTTTTTAACATTAAACCTATCGGCTATCTCACGTTCTTCAGCAGTAAACCCTTTTTTTTCAGTAGCATCTACCCCAAATTTAGCTAAAGTAGCTACTATAGCAGCATCTACCGCAGGATATAATGGATGCCTTATGCCTCTATAATTTTTCATTTTTTAATCAAAATTTATTGACCCATAATTTTAAGGGTATTATCTTTAATTTTAGGTATAGAACCCCCTAAAATGACATTCCCGCATGTAATTGTAGAATTTTCTTCATCCATAGAAGGGATAAATACTAAAACGTCAAACCCTTCTGCAATCAATTCTTTCTCAACAATTTCATAAGGTTTAAAAGAATCATAACCCCCAATAGTCTCAATCCCATTTTTCTTACACTCATTATTATTATGAATTGGTGTTATTTTAACCATAAAATTCTCAGGATCAAATAGCGAACGAAGTTGTTTTGCATCAATAATATAACCTGTAGCATACGCAAAATTTAAACAATATTTACGTGATTTTGGGGGTGCAAATTCTCTACAAATCTTGGATATTTCTTCTAATGAAAGTGAATCACCTGAAAACATATCATCCCGTTGTTCATCAGAAGTAGAATTAATACTTAACTGTAACCCTGCCTGTCCATTATAATCATCATTCTTTATTTCAGTCCACTTGATTAATTTTTCTTTTAATTGTTTATATTTCTTTGGCAATGACGTAGTTAATACCGGATGAATTACTTCAATACGAAGCCCTGTATCTTTGTAAATTTCATGCTTTGCACTAATTAACCACGTAGAAAATGCAAATACAGCATCATTAAAAATAGGTTCTCCCATACGAGCGAAATGAATATTCAATCTCTCAGTGTATTTTACATTTGGAAATAATCTAATAGCAGCATATAACTGTTGTTTAAGATCATCAAATGTAGCATTACCTTTAAATTTTATATTAGGGACAGAACAAAATTTGCAATTCATTACACAGCCATATTGCGTAGACAACGTAATTACCCATTTTTCAGATAGGGGCATACATTCTGTATTCTTAACTCCGTTAATTGGTCTAGAATAACCTAGAAAATCAGCCTTTACATTATGCCCTTTACCATAATCCCCAATAGAAAGAGTCTCAAGCTCCCCCTTTGAATAGGTATTAGTAAAAAGATAGCCCGTTGGTAACTTAATTAAATTCATTTTAACACTCCGTTTAGATATGTATATTATATCCTAAATTAGTAACTTGTCAAGTATAAATTGCAATTCTTTATAGTATAGCAGCGTAGATATTGTAATTAACCATCATTTTAACGTTCCAACAAATGCCTTTTCAATATAGTTTCCTTTATAAGTACTAAAGTACCATACAGCCTCTGTTTTTTCAAAAAAATCATCCGTAGCACAACCACCTAATTCATTTCTCTCATAATTAGTTACTTCCCCAACAAATATAAAGGGTTTATCCCATAACTCTACAGCTTTAATCACCGCAGATGTAGTTGTAGGCCATGTCATCAATAATATATCCCCATCGTAAGTTTTAACAGCCTTAGTAGCTTCCATTTCAATCACAGGATAATACATTTTATCATGATGACCATCATGACCTGATCTTAAACTCGTAGAAGTAATATTCACACCTTTAGCTGCTAGTATATATGCTAAATAACCATTACCTGCAAATATCTCAAGTACTTTAAGTCCTTTTAAAGCAATAACTAAATCCTCTATAAATTCAGGATTTGGTTCCCAAAATACATAATCAGGTTTAATATTTTTCTTTAAGATCATTTTAACCTTTATCCCTGCTAATAGAATTTTTAAAATCTTCCGCAAGCAACATAGCCATCTCTAAATTAGAAATCTTATAGTCTTCTTTAAGACCACGCCATGTAGGATAAGACCCAACCTGTCTCCAATGTGGATCACCGTTGATATATGCCGTCCACACTATACCATTCCAATAATTTATATATAGCCCATCTGAAAAGCTACGTTCATACCAACCCTCTAGTTCTGGAGCAGTATCACCTTTAAACCATTCAGTGACGTTTAACTTTTCAGTGTTTTCAAATTTATAAGGTAATGGATAAATCATTTTAATAATTGAATTTCTTTAACAGCAAGACATTTAGACTCTTGTACTAATTGACATCCACCCATGCCTAAAGGCAGGGGATTTCTTCTGCAAGACGCGAATGCCCTCGCGCAAGAATGTTTTTTGCAGCGTTATGATCTCTATCATGGATAGCTCCACATTCACTACAAATCCATTCTCTTATTCGTAAATCCTTTAAGCCTTTCGGCCCCGTTTTGCTTCCACAATCCGAACAGGTTACGGTACTATAACTTTCATTAACTTCTTCAAACAATGCTCCTGCGTCAGCGCATTTATATACAAGCATCGCCTTAAACTTACTCCACCCCGCATCCAATACACTCTTAGCCATCTTCGTTTTTACTAATTTAGCACTGGATACATCACCAACCACTATATACGCATTTTCATTCACTAACTGCGTAGACAACTTATGCAGTTGGTCATTACGCTTATTCGCTATCTTTGCGTGTATCGCTTTAACACGTTTTTTATTATTAGCTCTCTGTGCTATTTTTAACTTAGGTTCTTCATTTCTGTAAAACTGCTCTGCAATTACTTTCACACCATTCGATAATGTGGCAAAATCCTTTAATCCTAAATCAATTCCAATTGAAGGTACTTCATTATTCAATATAGATTCAATACTATGTACCTGATTTTGTTCTTTGGTTTTTACCGTTATATTTATATACCAACGACCTCTAGCATCCTCTGATATTGTTCCAGAACCTAATTCATAATCAGATAAACCATAACTATCCCAAAGTGATAGATGGTATCTACCAAACCTAATCTGACCATTTTTATAACCTATAGCACTTTTCTTAAACGGTATCCAACCTAAACTACGACCACTACCATTAGTTTTCCTCCAACGTAATTTAGCTTTCTTAAACTGCTTTCTACGAGTTACATATTCTTCAACTACAGCTTGTACAGTTTGCGAATGTACGTTAAATCCAACTTCTTTTAACCCTGTTGTATATTTATGAATATCATAAGCCGAAAAAAACTTACCAGTACGTTGCAAATGTTTATAGGCTAATTCGTTGGTGAAATTCCATATTGTGTTTACTTCATACGCAAGTTGCTTTAGTACTGTAACGTGCTTGTCTTTCAACCTTAAACGTAATGTTTTCATAAGTCTAAGTCTATTAAATATTTTTCAATAGCTCTACGTATTAACTCAACAACTGGCATACCAGTCTTAGCCTTAGCTAGTTTAAGCCTAGCTAGCAATTCTTCTGAAAACCATAGGTTAGTTCTTGTCATGTGTTAATTATAGCACAGTTTTACAACATCCTAAATCGTCTTACAAAAATAAATTTTATAACTAAATAAGTACCCCCCTTAGAAACACATTCTGACTTTAGCTTAGTCTTATAATCAATATATAAAATAGTAAATGCTAAGACCATTGTAGTAGTAAGAATAGATAATACTGTAATAATCAATTTTTTCATAATGCCTTAAAAAAACATGGAGGGTTGTTATTAATACAAGTAAACCCTAATTTAGGCAATGCTAATATTAACATTTCGTTTAAAACATTTTCAATATATAAATACTTAACAGTATAATTTATAACGACAACTGTATTAGCTAATAATATCGTAATTAAATAAGATATATATTCTTTGAAAATGCCTTTATTACGATAATCTTCAGATACTTCAACATTAGCTATATCAATAGTTCCAGCTACCTCCCCATTAATAAAATGAGCACCTTTACGTAAATAAATAGACATATTATCTTCTACAACCCATGCATTATTTAAATTAGTATTTTTTATAAAATTTAAAGTATTCATATTAACCCAGCACGGTTTACTAAATTTGTTGCTATTTCAAGAGCATATTGTTTAGCCATGTTATTAATTTGTTCTTTATCGCCTTTTACATTATGAATACCCATCCAATTAATTGAATCTCGTTCACAGAATTTTGCAAAAGAATCCCATTTGAAGTTGATTCCACGATTTA
>JFJP01012305.1_pt1 | contig 13032 bp, 10 predicted proteins | sample 431651 | NCBI WGS metagenome assembly JFJP01 (sample SAMN02602958, study PRJNA72255) | Microbial mat metagenome, whole genome shotgun sequencing project. | biome: fresh water; feature: sink hole; material: water; isolation source: purple microbial (photo- and chemosynthetic) mats found in...
TGGAAGGCGGCTACGATCCGCGCAACGTGGCTAACGGGTCAGCGGCTGTTTTCGACGCATTGACCAACTCAACGGTTGGCAAAGATGCGGGCGATTCATCGCCTCATCGTGAGCCAGATCACGAGTCACGTATTGCTGAAATCCTCAAATGGCATGGGATAAAATCATAGGAAGATTGGGTGGCAAGGGAAATTCCATTCTGATGTAAACTTCTGCACTGAAAAAATTTAAAGGAGAATTGTATGAGAAAAAAGTTTTTGTTAATCGCCGTGATTGGCGTGCTGGTTATGGCGTGTAATTTTTTGATACCGACCCCAACCCAGGAAGCCAGTCAAGCGCCGGTCACCGAAGCGCCTTCAGCAAATGACATCACTGCCAAACTTGATGAGTTGGGCGGCGCTGCTTGCGAAGAGAATCCTGACTTTACTTGTGTGACTATTCAAGTGCCGTTGAATCATTTTGACGCGGCAAATACTGAAACATTGGATGTGGTCTTTGCCGTTTCACCTGCCACGGGCGAACGCTTTGGCATGTACGTGCAAGCCTACCCGGGCGGACCCGGCGGCGAGGGGATTAGCTCAGGCGGTTTGAACTGGTACTCAGATGCAATTCTCGAACATTACGATATTGTCTATTTCGATCAGCGCGGAATTGGTTTGTCAAATCCGCTGAGCTGCCCCATTGCTTTTGAAGCCAACTTCATGGACTATTTGAATGCGTCAGATCAGGCGGGCGCAGAAGGGTACGACACACCAGAAGAACAACAGCAAGCCATTGACGATGCCCGAATCTACGCGGAAAACTGCGTGGCCGAGATTGGTATTGAACCTGCCAAGCTCGCGTTCTTCGGCACCGATCAGGTTGCAGAGGATATCGAATCATTCCGTCAGGCAATTGGCGATGATAAATTTATGATGTACGGCGTCAGCTACGGCACTGCCGTGGCACAGACCTACGCCGCCGCCCACCCTGACCATCTTTCAGGGTTGGTTCTTGATGGCACCATCGATCTCACCTTGAATGGCGAACAAGGGTCGCTTGCTCAGGAAAAGGCATTTGATAAAGTCCTCGTCGCCACGCTCGAAGCCTGCAACGCAGATGAACTTTGCGCCGCCGACATGGGCGGAGATGCCGTGGCTGTTTACGACAAACTCGCCAAACAGATTTCAGAGAAACCGCTTGCTTACGAATTCCCCCTGCCTTCAGGTGAGAAAGTGGCGCGCACATTTACTTTCAATCAATGGGAATACAATGCCGCATATCAACTGTATTCCCTGAGCGGAAGAATGATGTATCTGCGCGCATTAGCCGCCGCCAATCGCGGAGATTTTATTCCGATGGCGCGCCTCACTTATCAAAATCTGACAGTTGATCCTGCCACCTTTACATATCTCGGCGACGACACATTCTCTGACACCATGTTCCTGAGTGTCCTCTGCACAGATGACTCGTTCTTCTCTGGCACGCAGGAAGAAAAGATCGCGCAAACCATCGCCGCAGGGCAAGCCTCAAACGGCACCGTGCCGCGCATAGATGGCAGTGTGTACACCGGCTTGAGTTGCGCGTTCTGGCCCAACTCGCCGACAGAAGTTATTACAACAGCGCCATTGATTGCCGAAGGCGTGACCACTTTTGTGTTGAACGCAACCCTCGACCCTGCCACTCCGTTTGAAGAAGGCAAAGCCGTCTACGAAAAACTGGCAGACGGGTATCACTTCTATGTCGAAGGCGGACGCCACTCCATTTATGGTTTTGGCTACGACTGCCCCGACCAATATATTACCGATTTCATGGTGGATGGCACGCTTCCCACAGAGCGCGAAACAGTCTGCGAAGAGTGGGGCACAGATGTGATCCGCGCCTACGAGCCGCTGATTCTCGAAAACGCCAGCGACTATGCCGATGTGCTTGAAACTTTTTATGCAATCGACAGCGCCATTCAACTTCAACCGGAATATTTCTACGGCTATTTTGCAGAAGATGAAGCCCTGGCTTGTCCCTTTGGCGGCACGTTCACCTTTGGTCCCAGTGACGCGGGCGAAGCCTACACCTTTGACAATTGCGCCTACACCCAGGGATTTATCCTCACTGGCAGTGGAAGTTATGATTACGACAGCGGTATCATGACTTTTGATACGCAGGTGACCGGCGCAAAAGAAGGCAGCCTTGTTTACACCGACAACTTCTCTGATGGCACGATTGCTGTCACTGGCGAATATGGCGGCGAGACTGTAGACCTTTCACAGTAAACGTACTTCGAATGAAAAAAGCCTCCGAGGAAACTTGGAGGCTTTTTGATTACAGAAAAATTACGCTCTTTATTTCAATGTAAAATTGTTGTACACTCGTGAATAGCAAAGGAGCAAAAGATGGAGAAAAACGAAAATAGAAAATTTGTAGAACTTGAATGGGTATGTCCCAATTGTGATGGCAGAAATAAAGGCTCAAAAAAGACCTGTGAAAATTGCGGCGCACCCCAGCCCGATAATGTCAAATTTCAACGCGCCTCAGATGAGAAGATCGTCGCTGACGAAAAAACCATCGAAGCCGCCAAAGCCGGCGCAGACATCCACTGCGGATTTTGCGGCACGCGCAACCCTGGCAATGCAGTCACCTGCTCACAATGCGGCGGCGACTTGAAGGAAGGCAAAGCGCGTCAGGCTGGGCAGATTTTACACGCGGCACCGCCCTCGCTGAAAGCTGTCACCTGCACGAATTGCGGAGCCGAAAATCCGGGCAGTGCGCGCATGTGCAAGGAGTGCGGCGCGCCGATCCAAGCGGCGGCAGCAACGCCTCCATCTCCTGCGCTGTCGCAAGTCCCTGCAACGTCAGCCAGTGCTCCGAAGAAAAAAGTGAACGGGTGGATATTCGCAGCCATCGGGGCATTCTTCTTGATCTGTTGTGTTGCGGCGGTCATGCTCTTTGCCATCCCATCCAAATCTGTCAAAGGAACAGTGACCAATTTGCAGTGGCAAACTTCCGTGCCCGTGCAGGAAATTCAGGCTGTGAATTATTCCAACGAACGCGGCAATCCACCGTCTGATGCCTACGATCTTTCATGTCGCACAGATAGCCAGGAAGTGTGCGAAGAAAAAACAGTGGATCAGGGCAACGGCTTCGCAGAAGTGGTCAGGGAATGTCACACCGAAAGCGAAGAATACTGCAATTACACCGTGGACGAATGGAAGACGGTCCAGACTTACACTTTGGATGGCAACGACAATTATCCCGTTTATGAAAATCCCAACCTGAGCAGTGACCAACGCACAGGCTCCGCTACAGAATCGTTTACCGTAATTTTCAGCATCCCCGACGGACAGGAAACCTATTCACCGGGTTCGGTCAGCGAATTTCAGCAATTTGAAATTGGAAGCGTGTGGACGTTGAAGATGAATGCTCTCGGCGGCGTGATGAGCGTGGAGAAGTGAGAATGCAGAATGCGGAATGCAGAAGGCGGAATGTAGAATGCAAAATGTAGAAGTAGGACCAAAGGCGTTGAGAAGTAAAAACTCCTGAGCAATCAGGAGTTTTTACTTCTGCCTTCTGCCTTCTCACATCCAATCCGTTTATAATTCCTCATATGTCTTTCAGCGAACTCTTAACAACTTTTATCAATAACCTGCTCCCCATTCTGTTGGTAAGCGGAGCGGGATTCCTGCTTGGGAAATTGGTCACTGTGGATTCGCGCTCGCTGGGGCGCGTGGTCTTTTATGTTTTTAGTCCGTTGCTTGTTTTTGACCTGATGATAAAAAGCACATTGAATTTACGACAGGCATTTACAACCGTAGCCTTCACCACCTCGGTTATTGCCGTGATGGGATTGCTTGCGTTTTTGCTCGGTAAATTATTTCGTCTGGAACGTCCGTATTTACTGGCGGTGATTCTGACGGTGGCATTTGGCAACACAGGCAACTACGGCTTGCCGCTGGTCAAATTCGCTTTTGGTGATGATGCGCTGGCGGTGGCGTCGTTATTTTATGTGACGACCACCATCCTCTTCAACACAGTTGGCGTGGTCATCGCATCCCTCGGTCACATGGATTTGAAATCTGCGTTGACCGGCTTGCTCAAATTACCCATCATTTATGGCGTGACGTTGGCGCTTCTCATCAAAGGAATTGGAATCCAGATTCCTTTGCCTCTTTCACGTACCATTGAGATTGCCGCAAACGGCGCAATTCCAGTCATGCTGATTCTGCTCGGTCTGGAATTGACGCGCATCCAATGGTCGCATAATTTCCGCGCGTTGGGGCTGGGTGTGTTGACCAAACTTTTAATCGCCCCGTTGGTTGGGTTGCTGTTTGCCAGCCTGTTTGGGTTGGAACACACAGCAAGGCAGGGCAGCGTGTTGGAAGCCGCCATGCCCGCCGCAGTGGCAACCACAGTTGTGGCAACTGAATATAAATTGGAGCCGTCGCTTGTGACGGCAATTGTCTTTCTTGGCACAGTGTTAAGTCCGCTGACGCTGACGCCATTGATCGTTTATTTGGCGAGGTAATTAAATGTCATATCTGCGTAAGCTGGGTTTTAGAGTAGTTACGATCCTCTTGATGCTTGGTTTCATTCCATTGACCACGCACCAGGCTCAGGGCCAGGGCGGGGTCGAGGTGGAAAATGCCACGGTGGCTGTCGACTTTGGGAAGACGATCACATTTGCGGCGAAGATCAAATCTCCGCTCCCCATCCAGCAGGTTTCGCTTCTCTTTCGCGGAGTCCGCGAAGATGTGACACGTGTGGAGACCGTGCAGGTGGCAGAGGACGGCTCGGTGAGTTTTACTTATGATGCTTCGCTAAATGTGTTCCCGCCGTTCAGCCAAATTGTGTTTTGGTTTCAAGCCACACTTGCAGATAATCAAACTTACACAAGCGCGCCAATTACTTTCCCGTACAACGATAGCCGTTTTCCGTGGCGAGACACGACCCGCAGCAATGTGACCGTGCATTGGTACGCCGGTGATGATGCCTTCGGCGCCGCCGCGTTGGATGCCGCGGGCGCGGGAATGCTCGCGATGAATGAGTTCATTCCGATCTCGCTTACCGAACCTGTTAATATTTATATTTATTCGAATATTTCCGACCTGCAAAATACATTAATGCTGGGCGGCGAAGAATGGGTGGGCGGACATGCCAGCCCCGAGCTTGGGGTTGTGCTGGTTGCCGTTGCGCCCGGCACGAGCCAGTCGATGGAATTGGAAACAGAAATTCCGCACGAGTTGGCGCATGTGATGTTGTATCGTTCGCTGGGCAGTAAATATAACAACCAGCCTGCGTGGCTGCTTGAAGGCATTGCTTCAATGGTAGAACTTTATCCGAATCCAGACTACGCGCGCGCGCTGGAGATTGCAAGCGAAAATAATTCCCTGCTGGCATTTGACGATTTGTGCGCTTCCTTCCCCACTGACGCAGGGAACGCCTATTTGGCCTATGCCCAGTCCCAATCATTTGTGACCTACATCCGCGAGACGTACGGCACCACCGGTCTGGGTCGCCTGACCAATTCCTACGGCGACGGATTTCCGTGTGAGCTTGGCGCAACGAACGCGCTCGGCACCCCGCTTAGTCAACTGGATTCGCGTTGGCGTGAAAGCGTCCTGGGACAAAATACCACGGGCGTGGCCGCTCGCAACCTTTTCCCTTTTATCTTGTTAATGATATTAGTCCTGGTCGTGCCGATCTGGGGCGCAATTGACATGCTGCGCCAAAGGAGAAAACGTGCAAAAGAATCCGAATGAAAGTATCCGCGTACATATTTGGGTCAAAGGACGTGTGCAGGCTGTTGGCTTTCGGGCACATGTTGAATATTATGCATTGCAGATTGGGGTTTTAGGCTGGGTGCGTAACATAGGCTGGGACACAGTTGAATCAGTTGCCGAAGGCACACGCGAGCAAATTGACCAATTCATTGAGATGGTGAAAACAGGTCCGCCCTCCTCACGTGTAGACGAAGCGCGTGTGGAATATGAACCAACAACAGGGCGCTTAAGCGGGTTTAGCGTAAAGCATAGTTTGTAACGTTTGAACCAAAATTAGGCAAATCCCAGTCCGCGTTCTTTCAACGAAACCCATCTGCCCTGTCCAATGACCATGTGATCGAGCACGTCAATATCCAATAATTTACCCGCCTGCACAATGGCGCGCGTCACCGCCACATCATCGGGGCTGGGAGTTGGGTCGCCGCTGGGGTGGTTATGCACAACAATGATCGCAGATGCGTTCGTGCGGATGGCATCCTTGAACAATTCCCCGACTCTCACCTGCGAAGAATTGACCGAGCCTTTGTAAACTTCCACCGTTTCCAAAACGTGATTCCTTCTGTCCAATAGAATCACGCGCAAATGTTCCTGTTCCAGCGCAGACATTTCATATTGTACAAGCGCCGCCGCATCTGCGGGGCTGTTGATGGATGCGCGCTCTTCGGGGGCTTCAAGCGTCAGCCGTCTGCCCAACTCAATGGCGGCCTTGATCTGCGAGGCTTTGGCTTCGCCCATTCCATGCTGATTAATTAATTCTTTAATAGGCGCGCGATGCAAACCCGCCAACCCGCCGAATTTTTTCAACAAACGCTGTCCCACTTCCACGGCGTTCTCTCCCACCACACCCACGCGCAGCAAGATGGCGATCAGCTCGGCATTGGTCAACGCCTGCGGACCCAGCGCCGCCAGCCGTTCACGCGGGCGGTCTGATTCGTGCAAATCTGCGATGCGATAAATGGGTCTGGAATTGGCTTCTGTCATTGGATACCCTCACTTTGATTTTGACAATTTTACAATGGAAATGAAAATAAAAGAACGGTTGAAATGATTCGGGTCATGGCTTTTCCAAGGTCAGGAAAATCTTAACGCGAATGACGCGAAAAGGCGAATGACGCGAATATTTTATTGAGCTTCGCGAAAATTCGCCCAATTTGCGCTTTTCGCGTTAAGCCTTGCCGCAAAATTATGTGTCTGTCAACGGACTTTGCTACAACCATGTGATTCGGGTTAAAGGAAAAAGGCTGGAATAAAAAAACAGGCATGTCGCATGAACACGCCTGTTCGAGTCAGTCATCATTGCCGCGGTAATCTTCTTCATCATCCAACACACTTCCATACGGATAAACGGGACGATCCTGCTGTCCACTGCCGTGGAAGATGCCCGAGAAAAGCGGATGAACACACAGTTCATCATCCTGGCTTAATACCAATTCATGCGAAACGGTGTATTCAAAATTACCTTTGATATACAGGTCTTTTTCCTTGCCTTTAATCACTCTGCCGACTGCGCCAATTTCCAACAGCATACGTTGAAATTCAAAGAGATTGTCATTGCCAAAGACCGCCTTGCCGTAACGGGTGAAAACACGGTGCAGGTCGCCCATTGTAAATTTGTGTCCCAACTCAGGCAGGCAACGCTTGCAGGTTTCTTCGGCAGTGGGGTAAGTGGGATTGAAAGCTACAAAAATCTCGCCGATCATAAATTCCTCCACCTGCCGAATGCCGTTGATGATTCTATCTTCGCTAATAGGGAAAGGCTTCAACTTTTCGGAGGCGTTGGGGTTTTTGAAGATCGAATTCAACAGCATCAGGAAATGCCGCGGCAAAAGCTGGGTATGCCTCAGAATGTAGGACATGGTCTCTTCCTGAAACCCCGTCTGGTTGGTGATTTTTTCAGGAAGCACCGCCTGAAAAAGTTTTAACGCATCGGAGCGTTTGGTCAGGTCAAGCGGAAATATGGATTTCAGAAAATCCTGATAATACAAAGCCAGGTAAAACATCAAGCGCTGTGCGCCGAGCAGAACCATCTCGCTCGCCGTCCACTGAAGTTTGAGCGCGCGCCTAAAATCCTTGTTTGGATTGGAGGATATTTTCAAGAACCTATGGTATATCTCCGCGGGGATGCAAAACCGCACGTCCACCACATCCCTTGGCTTGTTCATTGAGCCGACAAGTTTAAGCAACCCTTGAAGAGAGCGGGCTACAGAATCCATATCCAGTTGAAAATCATCCAGTGAATCCATCAGGATCACAAAAGTTTTTTTGGATCGTTCAAAGCCGTCTATCACAACAGATTTGGCATTATCAAAAGTGATCCTGCCATGTCCTCTTAATATCTCAGAAGCCTCGCCATTTGGATTTTTGTTCATCGCATCGTCCAGCAAGGTGGCGAGGTTTAAAAGTACACCGTCCACACTGGCGCTGTCGTAAACATTTACACTTTCCAGGTAGGCGCTGATCATATACAGGTCGTCCTCTGACAATAACGAGGATTTTTTGATCTCAGAGAATACGCTGATCCATAAAACCATCTCCCAAAGTTCCGAAACCATTTCAGGAAAAACGGCATCCTTGGTCATCCGTTGTATGACCCGCGTCATTTGACCCAGCACGCGCGCGGTTCTGATCTCGGTATAAAAATCATATTGCTTGTCGAAGAATACACTTCGTAAATAATATGTTTTCCCCGACCCTCTGCGCCCAATAATAATCGACGGTCTGTTGCGGAGATTTTTATATGTCCAGTTGTGCTGTTCAAATAAAAGTTTCAAAGCGCTCAGATCATGCGAATCGATGTCAATTGAATCGATCGGACCAAATGGCTCGTCCTTGGTGATGTAAGGGCTGATGGCGTTTAGCAATGAATGTATCCTCCGTCACAGTTTGTTCTCATTCAAAAATTATACAACAAATGAAATTCAGCGCAATTCCAGACATGTGTTTTGGTGATACGGTCAATTCAGGTAACTCCTTATTTTTCACCCGCAATGACAGGGAAGTACCGATCTTTTAGACTGAGAAAGGGCTTCTCAATAAATTTATAAGTTAGCATTGCTAAAATAAATGAGAGGATAAGAGCCAAAAGCGTTGAGAGAGGCTTTACAAGCTCATCTTCAATCCCATAGTCCCGTATTCGGCTTGCAAACCAGATTGCGCCATTGTGATATACATAAAGACCATACGAGATCTTTCCAATGTATTTTATTATTCTGTTCTCTAATAAACCGATCAAAAAACCTTCGCGTGCAACTGCAAATATCAATGTAGCAAAGTAATAATTCAAAGCTGAATATCCCCAAATAAATTGATAGCCCACTGGCATAATAAATTGGAATCCTAAACTACCCCAAGCCCCAATCTTCCCAGAAGCCAGGTATTGCCAGAGAGATGCGGTTAGCGGCAATAAAAATGTAAGTCCGATCACCTGTAGTTTTGCTTTTGGAATTGGGTAACAAGCGATGAATGCGCCTAATCCAAACGCATCTATATGATTGAGAGTAAGCGGATAAAGTCCCATCGGCAGAGTCTCGTTCAAAAAAGGAACGAGAGAATATTTGTAGGCAAGTGCAACCAATATGCGAAACAACGGTCCCCCAAATATGATTCCGGTGAACACCCATTTACGATTTTTTTCAGAAGTCAAAAAGATTACCAATGGCCAGAAGATATAAAATTGCTCCTCCACTGATAGGGACCAAAAATGTACTAGAAAATAAAGGTGACGATAGCTTGAGCTTGCGTAATGAAAGTTATAGATATAGCCAAGCGCATAAGGAAGTTGAGTTTGAAACAGCTTCATCATATTGGGCTTGTATCCGCTGTAGATAAGAAGCATTGTGAGCCCCAGCATTAAAATCAGGTAGAAATAATATAAGGGAAAAACACGTAAAAGACGCCTGCCATAGAATTTTACAAAATAATCCCATGTCGATAGATTTTGTTTCATCTTAATAAGAATGCCTGTAATCAAAAAACCTGAAAGTACAAAAAAAAGTTGAACGCCCACCCAGCCAAACTCAAGATAGTCTGTGTGAAAGAAAAAGACCAGTAAAAATGCAATTGCCCGCAGTCCATCCAACCCAGGGATCATGAAATACTCCTAATACATATGAAAAATAGTCGGTTCTCGAACATCGATGTTCAAGTCGTCTGGAATTTAATGTCCTTATTGTACGTCAACTAAAAAAAGAACATCATCTAATTTTATAAAGAAGATGATGTTCTTTTAATTAAACACTTTAGCGTTTTCCTGCTACCCTACGTAATCGCACCAATCCTCGTACTTCTTGATCTTGCCGCGGATCGCATCGTGGTACACATCCTGGATTTGGCGCGTCACAGGACCGGTCTTGCCCTCACCAATCTTGCGGAAATCAACTTCGCTCAAGCCAATGCACTCGGCAGCCGTTCCGCAGACGAAGACTTCATCTGCAATGTAAAGCTGGTCACGGGAAATGGGCTGTTCCAAAATTTTATATCCCAAGTCCTGTGCGATGGTGTGAATGGAATGGCGGGTAATGCCTTCCAAAACGGGTGCAGTGGAAGGTGTGATGATCTTGCCGTGCCGCACCAGAAAAAGATTCTCGCCCGTACATTCGGCGATGTATCCCTGCGGGTCGAGCATGATCGCTTCTTCAAATCCCAATCGCATTGACTCGGTTTTGGCGAGAAAGCTATTTACATAGTTGCCCGCTACTTTTGCCTTGGTCATCATCACGTTTGGATGATGTCGTGTGAACGATGAAATATTAGCGCGGATGCCCTTTGCCATCGCTTCTTCGCCAAGATAATTGCCCCATTCCCAAACAGCAATTGCCAGCGAGGGTTTTCCGCCGTCCACGGTCAGGTTCCAGCCGCCGCCGTCGAGATACATCAACGGGCGGATGTAGCAATCTTTGAATCCGTTGGCGCGGACAGTGTCTTTCACAGCCTCGACTACTTGCTCCACGGTGAACGGCATTTCACGAAAACCAAAGATGTGCGCCGAGTCAAACAAACGCTCAATGTGTTCCTTCAAGCGAAAGACCGCAGGTCCCTTTGGTGTGTCGTAGGCGCGAATGCCTTCAAACACCGCCGCGCCATAATGCAGCGCAGGTGTCAGAAAATGCAGCGTCGCTTTTTCGTACGGCAACATTTCGCCGTTCATCCAGATGAATTTCGATTCCATGCCCATGACTTAATTTCTCCTTTTTTATTTTGGAGTGCAGGAGCTTGCTCCTGCATTTTCGACAGCAAGCTGTCGGACTCCAGAGTTTATAAATTCTTGATAATTTCATCCGCCATCTGACGGGTGGATAATTTACCGCCGATGTCTGCGGTGCGCGCGCCGGCGGTGATGGTTTCATCCACAGCTTTTTCGATTGCGGCGGCTTCGGCTTCCAATTTCAATGAATAACGCAGCAACATGGCGGTGGATAGAATTGTTCCTGTTGGATTTGCGATTCCCTTGCCTGCAATATCCGGTGCGGAGCCGTGAATCGGTTCATACAACCCGACGCCTGATTCTCCCAAACTGGCAGAGGGTAACATCCCCATCGAACCTGCCAGAACCGATGCTTCATCTGTCAGGATGTCGCCGAACATATTCTCAGTCACCACCACATCCATCCACGCGGGACCCGTTATCAGCCGCATGGATGCGGTATCGACCAGCATGTGATCGAGTTCTACATCCTTATTTTCCGCGCCAACTTTGGTTGCGATCTGACGCCACAAGCGGGAGGATTCCAGCACGTTGGCTTTATCCACCGAGGTTACTTTTTTCTTGCGACCTTTCGCCAGTTGGAAAGCCAGTTCCATCACGCGCCGAATTTCGTAATCGTAATATTCGAGCGTGTCCACGGCGCGCTCGCGTCCGTCTTTGATGTCGCGTCCCTTGGGCCAGCCGAAGTACAAGCCGCCCGTTAGTTCGCGCACCACGAGAATATCCACGCCTTGCAATTTTTCAGGCTTGAGCGGCGACCATTCCATCAGCGCGGGGTGTACTTTGACGGGGCGTAAATTTGCAAACACGCCGAGACCTTTTCGCAACGCGAGCAGGCCGCGCTCGGGGCGGTCTTTTGCGGCGGGGTCATCCCATTTGGGTCCGCCCACCGCGCCCAGCAAAACCGCATCTGCAGACTGGCAATCGGCGAGGGTTTCATCGGTGAGTGACGAACCGTATTTATCAATCGAACAGCCGCCCATCAGGCGTTCTTTGTATTCGAAAGTGTGATTGTATTTGCTGGCGATAAAGTCCAGTACGCGCACGGCTTCGCCGACCACTTCAGGTCCGATGCCGTCGCCGGGGAGGAGGGTGATTTTTGATTTCATAATTTCCGGTTTCCAATTTTGGATTTGCGGTTTGTGATTTTGGATTGTTTCATCCTTTATCCTTCATCATTCATCCTTTTTTTAATGCGCTACCATCAGCCCGTACTCCACCGAATCCGCCAGCGCGCGCCAGCTGGCTTCGATGATGTTTGCGCTTGCGCCGACGGTGCTCCAGCGGCTGGTGTCGTTGCGGGTGTCGATCAACACGCGGGTGATGGCGCCTGTGCCGTGATCTGAATCCAGAATGCGGACTTTGTAATCAGACAGATGAAAATTTGCCACTTGCGGATAATAGCCGACCAGCGCCTTGCGCAAAGCATTGTCCATAGCGTTGACGGGTCCGTTGCCTTCGGCGGCAGTGTGAAGCACTTCGCCCTGCACGCGGACTTTGACCATGGCTTCGGCGAAGATGCCGCGCTTGTCGCGGTGTTCAACATTGACAAAGAAATCGATCAATTCAAACGGAGGCTTGTAGCCGTATTCCTGTCGCTTCAACATGATCGTCACCGAGGCTTCGGCGGCTTCGAAGGAGAATCCGCGCGACTCAAGTTCCTTAATGTCGTTCAGCACGCCGACCACTTCCTCGCCTTCCACTTCCACGCCGTGCTCTTCGGCTTTGCTGAGCAGGTTGCCGCGCCCCGAAAGATCGGAGACCACCACGCGCATTTTGTTGCCGACGAGTTCAGGCTCTACGTGTTGATACGATTGCGCGCTGCGCCGCATGGCGGCCACATGCACGCCGCCTTTGTGCGCGAAAGCAGATTTGCCCACGAACGGTAAATGTTCATCGGGCGTGATGTTGGCTACTTCCGCCACGAAATGCGAAAGATCATATAAATGCTGGATGTTGCCTTTGGGCAGACATTCGTATCCCATCTTGAGTTCGAGATCAGCCATGATCGAAACGAGGTTGGCGTTGCCGCAGCGTTCGCCGACACCGTTGATCGTGCCCTGCACTTGGATTGCG
>JFJP01039629.1_pt1 | contig 13032 bp, 11 predicted proteins | sample 431651 | NCBI WGS metagenome assembly JFJP01 (sample SAMN02602958, study PRJNA72255) | Microbial mat metagenome, whole genome shotgun sequencing project. | biome: fresh water; feature: sink hole; material: water; isolation source: purple microbial (photo- and chemosynthetic) mats found in...
GCAAAGAATATCAATGCACAAACTGTCCATCTGTAGTTACCAATTTTCTTAATTTCCGGCATAATAGAATGGTTGTTTAGGGTTATACATTATAAGTTGTTGATGCAGTTGTTCCTCCTCTTCCTGTCCAGTTGGTGTGGAAAAATTCACCACGTGGTTTATCAGTACGTTCGTAAGTGTGAGCGCCAAAGTAGTCGCGCTGTGCCTGTAATAGATTTGCAGGTAGTTTTTCGCAGCGGTAACCGTCAAAATATCCGAGTGCCGATGAAATTGCAGGTACAGGAATTCCGTTTGTAACTGAAGCAGCTACAACATTTCTCCATCCTGCCTGTGCTTTTTCCACTTTTTCCTTAAAGAAAGGATCCAGAAGCAAGTTTGTAATTGCCGGATTATTATCAAATGCTTCCTTGATCTTGCCTAAGAATGCAGATCTGATAATGCAACCTCCCCTCCACATAAGCGCTATGCCTCCATAATTCAGTTTCCATTTGTACTCAACTGCAGCAGCCTGCATGAGTGCATACCCCTGCGCATATGATACTATCTTGGAAGCATATAGTGCATCTTTTATATCATTAATAAATCTGGCCCTGTCACCTGTGAATTTCGGGGCCGGACCGTGCAATATTTTCGAAGCCTTAACTCTTTCTTCCTTAACGGCAGATAGACATCTCGAAAAAACTGCTTCTCCGATAAGTGTGAGAGGAATACCCAGATCCAGAGCAGCAACGCCTGTCCATTTTCCGGTGCCTTTCTGTCCTGCAGTATCAAGGATCTTGTCAACAAGTGGCTTGCCGTCTGTGTCTTTATATGCAAGGATATCTCTTGTTATTTCAATAAGATAACTGTCAAGTTCTCCCTTGTTCCATTCTTTTAATACTTCATGCATCTCATCAGCGCTCATTCCAAGATAATCTCTCATTATCTGATAAGCTTCGCAGATAAGCTGCATATCGCCATACTCAATTCCATTATGTACCATCTTTACAAAATGACCCGCCCCATTTTCTCCTACCCAGTCGCAACATGGCGATCCGTCATCAACCTTGGCAGCTATTGCCTGAAAAATTGGCTTGACAAGTGGCCATGCAGCCTTTGATCCTCCCGGCATAATAGAAGGACCAAGAAGTGCACCTTCTTCACCACCTGATACTCCGGTGCCTATATAAAGAAGTCCCTTGCTTTCTACATAGGCTGTTCGCCTGTTTGTGTCGGGGAAATGTGTGTTGCCACCGTCAATTATAATGTCGCCCGGTGAAAGATGCGGAATGAGTGTCTCAATCATTTCATCAACTGCACTACCGGCTTTAATCATAAGCATTATTTTTCTTGGACGTTCAATTGAGGCAACAAGTTCTTCAATAGTACTGGTGCCAACAATTTTTTTTCCTAAGGCCCTGGCAGCAAGAAAATCATTTACCTTCTGCGCCGACCGGTTGTAAACTGATACCTGAAAACCTTTACTCTCCATGTTAAGTACAAGATTTTCACCCATTACAGCTAACCCGATTAATCCAATGTCTGATAGTTTGTTCATAATTACAGATTTGTTGTTATTTATCCCTTTATTAAATATCCGTCATTTACTTTGTGTCATTCGCTTCGCTGTCATTTGGCTTCGCCGTCATTCATTGTCATTTGCTTCGCGTCATTTGTTGTTATTATACCCCCTTTCCCGTTTCCCCCAGGGGGGAAAAGCTGCTGCTCCTTCCCCCCTGGGGGAAGGTTGGGAAGGGGGTTATATCCAGCCGAATGACTATCAATGAACCTTTTTTCCATAGTATTCCGCTACGACTTCCTCAAGCACCCAACTAGTCCTCGCCCCCGATATTCCCGTGCTTGGTGATTCTCCTTTTCCTTCAAGTGCCTGTACTACCTTGCTTATAAGATTATACTGAACATGTTCAGGACGCTCGTTAATTAATTCCTTACGGCCTGAACTGTTTACAAGGACTATTGGGTCAAAACTGAAAGTTGAAAAGCTGATTGTACCTTTATCTCCTGTTATCTCAATTATATCACGGTTGCTTTCTGCTGAAAGATTGAAACACCATGTGCCGGTCCCAACTATATCCTTATCAAAAACAAAATCTGATGTTACAAAATCTTCAGCTTTATATAGTCCCGACTGATTCAATACAATTGATTTTATCTGTCTTACAGGACCAAAAAGATAATCGAGATAATCAAGCTGGTGTGAAGCCAGATCAAAGAAGTGCCCTCCGCCGGCAATTTCAGGATCAACACGCCATGATAGTGCGCCAGATCTCTCCGCATCAGAAGGTGCTTTAAATAGTTGTATCTGAACGAGTTTTACATTTCCAATGGTTCCCGAATCGATTAATTCCTTAACTAACAAAAAACCGGGAAGTGCTCTTCTGTAGTAAGCTACGAAAACGGGGACTTTATACTTTTCAGCTGCGTTGTTTATTTCAACACACTCTTTATAGCTCGCAGCCATTGGCTTTTCAATATAGACAGGTTTCCCTGCCTTAATTGTTTCAATAGCATATTTCGCATGACTTCCGGGAGGGGTGGCAATGTATACTGCATTTACTTCACTGTCGTTAATAAGTTTGGATGCATCAGAATAAAACCGCGGAACCTTATGTCGTTTTGCATAATCCTCAGCCAGTTCCGCATTTCTGCGCATCACTGCAACAAGTTTTGAATCAGGTACTTTATTAAAGGCAGGACCGCTTTTTACCTCAGTAACATTTCCGCAGCCTATTATTCCCCAGTTTACCATCCTTTTCCTGTGAATCTATTATGTTAGTCTTTCTTTTGATGTCCAGAGTCCCAATGCCGGATTAGAGATATAGAATATTTCCTCACCGTCGTCAAGAATGTTAACCCCATCTTTAAGTTTCTCAGGATTATATTTTTTTATCATTTCTGACAGATCGCTGTATCTGAAATTTACAGATTCTATTTCCTGCCGTGTAAGATTCCCGGGGCAATATGTTATTGAAAATCTGCCTTCTGAGCTTCCGTGTATAAGATGAGCTGCTGCACTCAGATTGTTCTGGAGCTCCTCGTTTTCAGCGAGTGATTTAAGCGTTGCGGGTGTGCCGCGGTAGCCATATTTCCTTATAAGCCTGTCAATCTCCTTGTCTTCTCCGAATTCCTTTAGTCCGGGTGCAAGTACAATCAGTTCACCATTGTCGGCCATAGCCATACGTGTCCTGTATACACTTTTATTGCCAAGCCAGGTACTCCTGAATTCAGAAGGATCGAGAAATACAACAACTTTTTTCAAAGGCTTTTCAACGAGGGTGAAATTGACTTTTATTGAAAGATCAGCTGCAAGTTTGAATACCTCTTCGTCATCGCCAATATAGAGCCCGCGGATAACAAGCTTGCCCGATTCTTCGCGCCCGATAACAGTCTGTATGTATATAATAGGAAGGTGAGCCGTGAAGTTCTCCGATGCATAATTTAGCAGACTTCTTACCGGATTAACAGCCTTCCCCATTATTCGTTCCATGCCATAAACAGCTCCAACAAAATGACTCTTGTTTATTCCTTCCTGTCCGCCGGTTCCAACAAACAGATTCTTGTTATAGTTTGCCATGCCTATAACCTCATGAGGAACCACCTGTCCTACAGAAAGAATCAGATCGTGTCCGCCATTCCATACAAGTTTGTTTAGTTGAGCAGGCCAGTCGTAATTGAGAGCTCCATCGGTTATTTTCGAAATGAACTCAGAGGGCACTGTTCCAACTGTTACAACATCATTCCTCCAGTCATGAACACGGAAAAGTTCCTCTGGCACTCCCTTAAACATCTCTGCAATTTCTTTACCTGTCATAGGAGCATGAGTTCCCAATGCCGGAAGGATGTCTTTCAATCCGTCTTTATAGAACTTATATACCAGTGATGTTATATCACCTGACCTTGAGTGAAATCGCGTGAAATCAGGAGGAACAACAAGAACCTTCTTCCTTACACCCAGTTTTTCAAGTGCTGAAAACACTCCCGCCTCAAGCTCATTTGGCCCTATTACCGTACTTTCCGATCCCGATTTGTAGTATATCATGTGTATTTTTTTTACCACGGAGACCACGGATTTTCACGGAGTTACTCTGTGCTTTTCCTCCGTGTTACTCCGTGTACTCAGTGGTTAATTATTTCATCTCCAACACATCATCTATCATCTATCTTCTATAATAAATAATACATTCCTACTTCCAGTGCGGATGCTCAGGAAGATATGTTTCAAATTCTTTAATTAATCCATCTTCATAAGCACCTTTGTATGTGCCTGCAAAAAATCTGTCAAGTCCCTCTTTATATAGCTTCTCCCACGAAGCTTCCTCTTTGCCCGGATTGATAGGGAAGAAGAGCACACCGTTTGATTTGGCTGCCTTGAGGTCGCCATTGGCATCACCGATCATAAGAATTTTTTCGTCCGGGTATTTCCCTTTCGCTGCATACTTAAGATGCTCTGTCTTGGTGCCATGTTCCTGACCGGCAATCATTCTCAGATAATGGTCTATTTTGTTCTCTTCCCATTCACGTTTAAGAGCGTCATAAGGAGTCTGCGAGACAACCATAGCATCTGCCTTTGACTTCATTTTATCGAGACACTCTTTTACAAAAGGAAAAGGAGTTATTCCGAAGACCATTTTTTCAATATCTTCATTTACCTTTAAAGACCATTCAAGTGTTTGGCTGATAAATGGATCCTTTGCTTCTGCAGCATATGTCTTGAGGGTAGGATTTCCCAGTTTGGTTTCCTTTTTTGTCCAGTCGATAAGAGGACCGGCTGAAGGAACAGTGAAATTTCTTGCCTTTATTTCAGGACGGGTTGCCAAAAGTCGGAGAGTTTCGTTTACTGCCAGAAACCTGTTGCATCCCCTGTTAGTTGAATAGAGGTTTACAAATTCCCATGTTTCCCTTGCATATTTTGAAACAGGCTGCATTTTGAAATACTTAATGAAGTTAGGACAGAAACACTCTTTCTGTTTTATCTCCATAGTATCAAATGCGCAACCATCGGAATCGATGCCGATAAAAAATTCTTTTTCTGCCTTAAGGGCCAGTAATTGTTCTTGTGGGTTCATATTTATAAAGTCAAAAGTCTAAAGTTAAAAGTTAAAAGTCGGAAGACCGAAGTCGGAAGTCCGAAGTTATTTTTCATAAGCCTCAAGTTTGTATGGTGGAAGTTTCTTTTCAGCGAACTTCATTTCGAGTCTTGAAAAACGCTGACGTCCGTTTATCATCGGAACTGATGGCCAGTCTTCGCCGATAAGAGGTCTTACATATGCAAGAAACTCATCAGTAACGTCATAGCGGTTTGGAGCAATCCATTTCTCGGGAAAAGTTCTTTCAGAGAGAGCCACTTTCTCAAGAGGAACCTTGTCATATCTGACATTATATATGATTCCCGGCTCCCTGAGTATTGTTGCCATCCATCCGTTGCCCTCATGAAGTGCTATATCCACAGCTTTTTGACCAACCTTGTAAGCCTCATCAAGGTCTACAATAGATGCATAAGCTGTTGTGTGACGCTGATCGGTACCCATTACCTGTCCGCGGGCAGCGCCCCTGGTTTTTAAACCTTTTGTATTGAGGTAATTGACGACAGTCTGGAAAACTGAATTCTGACTAGATCCAAATGAAGTATGTCCGAATGCATCTTTTACTTCACCTATACTTCCAACATCAAAGCCCTCGCTTATGACAACAACGCATCTGCCATCCTTTTTAAGCTGATCATTAACATTATCAACCAGATTGTCGATTGATACATTCGATTCGGACATATAGATCTGAAGCGGCATTTCACGGTTAGGGTCAGCCAGACGTGCTGCTGCAGGAATATAACCGATCTTTCTGCCCATTGCCTGAACAACAAGTACAGGATCAGCAGGGGAGGACCCCATGTTTTCCTCGTTTGCATTCTGGATTATATGTGACCAGTATCTGGCTACGCTGCCATAACCAGGTGTATGATCGATAAGCTGGAATTCATTATCGCCCACATCATTGTCAATTGTTTTTGGGACACCAACAGCAATCAGGTCAAGTCCTCTGGTTTTTGCCAATTCGCTGACTTTAAATGCTGTATGCTGTGAGTCATTTCCTCCGATATAAAAGAAATACCCGATATCGTGTGCCCTGAATACATCCATAATACGCTGAAAGTCTTTCTGTTGTTTGTCTTTCAGTTTATATCGGCAGGTGCCAATACTGCCTGCTGCAGGTGTGTTTCTGAGAAGTGCTATTTCTTCTTCTTTCTGTGATGAAAGGTCGAGAAGCTCTTCAAGAAGAACACCTTCAATTCCATGCCATCCCCCGTATACTTTTCCGAAGGTATCAGGAAACATGCGGCATGTTTCAATAATCCCTCGAAGGGAACTGTTAATTACCGGTGATGGCCCGCCGGATTGTGCTACGATTACGTTTTTTGCCATAATTTATTATAATATTACGTTATACGTTGAGACGCGATTAATCGCGTCTCTAAACCCCCGAATATGCACTGAACCCTCCGTCAACAGGTATTACAACACCTGTAACAAACATTGAAAGATCAGATACCAGATAAAGGAGTGTGCCTGTAAGTTCCTCTGGTACGCAGTAGCGTTCCATTGGTGTACCTTTTATAATTTTATTTCCTCTGGCTGTAAGGTCGCCGGTTTTTTCATCAATAAGAAGAAACCTGTTCTGATTTGTGAGAAGAAAGCCAGGGGCAATTGCGTTGACCCTTATTCCTGTCTTGGAAAAATGAACTGCCAGCCACTGTGTGAAATTATTAACAGCAGCTTTTGCGGCAGAATATGCGGCAATCTTTGTCAGCGGCCTGTAGGAATTCATTGATGAAATATTTATTATGACCCCTGATTTATTCTTTACCATATCAGTAGCAAAAACCATCGATGGAAGCAGAGTACCTTTAAAGTTAAGATCAAAAACTTTATCAAAGCCTTCTATCTGAAGTCCAAAGAAGGTGTCTTCGGGATTCTCAGCGTCAGAGCCATCCATTTTTTCAATTTTTGTTGTAGCTGCAGGCGAGTTTCCTCCGGCGCCATTAACAAGAATATTGATAACTCCGAATTTGGCGTTTATCTCTTTTTTAGCTTCAAGAAGCGATGCTTTGTCAAGTACGCTGGCTGAGACTCCTATAGAAGGTGTCCCAAACTCTTTCTCAATTTCAGATGCTACTGCAACAGCTGCATCTTTATTCAGGTCGAGAATGACTGTTTTAACTCCCTGCGCTGCAAGTGACTTTGCCATCGTTGAGCATATTATACCGGCACCGCCGGTTATAATAGCTACTTTGCCTTTTAAGTTTAATTCGTTCATTATATGATATTTAAGATAGTTATCCTCAGTTCCATTACCCCCTTTCCTGTTTCCCCCAAGGGGGAAATGATTTGTTTTTACTCCTTCCCCCGTGGGGGAAGGTTGGGTAGGGGGTGTAGAAAAGTTAAAACCCAAAATAATTTTTTGCATTCTTGTATGAAACACCTTCAATAACAGTTTTCAGGATCTCTTCATCGTTTGGTATAAGTCCCTTTTCAACCTCGTCGCCAACATAATTACAGACAAGTCTTCTGAAGTACTCATGCCGTGGATAGGAGAGGAAGCTCCTTGAGTCGGTTACCATGCCAATGAACCTGCTTAATAGTCCAAGTGCCGACAAATCCTTAAGGTGTTTTTCCATTCCGCTTTTCTGATCGAGGAACCACCATGCCGCTCCGTACTGAACTTTAACAGCCGACGTGCCGTCGTTAAAGTTTCCGGCCATTGTTATCATCATTTCGTTGTCGGCAGGATTAAGGTTGTAAAGTATCGATTTTGCGAGAGTATCGGTATCGTCAAGAGCACTCAGGAATTTTGAAATCTTCGCAGGATCCTGCGAAAGGCCTATTGAATCCCAGCCTGTGTCAGGACCAAGTTGCCTGAACATACGTGCATTGTTGTTTCTTATGGCACCAACATGGAATTGTTGTGTCCAGCCTCTTTTGTGATTCATCCTGCATAACTCAAGCATTGTGGCTGTCTTATACTTTTCAGCTTCCTCTGCAGATATGATTTCACCCTTCATCAGTTTCTTGAATATTTTTTCAATCTCTGAGGCAGTATATGTAGCGAAATAGAACCTTTCCATCCCGTGGTCTGACAGTCTGCCACCTGTTTCGTGGAAAAATTTGTGTCTTCTGTCAGTAACCTCAATAAGGTTTTCAAAAGTTTTAATAGAAGCTCCGTCCGCTGTTTCCAGTTTTCTGATATAAGCTATGAATTTTTCAGGTTCCTCAGTTTTAATAAGATTGTCAGGTCGCCATGTCGGCAGTACTTTTACTTCGAAGGTTCCTTTTAATTTGAGGTGATGTTCGAGTGTATCAGTCGGATCATCTGTAGTGCAAATTACTTCTACATTCGCTTTACGAATCATCGACCTTGTCGAAAACTCCTTTGTTTGAAGCATCGCCGACGCTTTTTCATATATATCCATTGCGGTGGAAGGTGAGAGAAGATCGAAAATGCCGAAATACCTTGCCATCTCAAGTTGTGTCCAGTGATATAATGGATTGCCAACAGTAGCCGGTACTGTTTCAGCCCATTTCATAAATTTATCGGAATCAGATTCTTTTCCCGTGCAGTATTTTTCATTTATCCCGTTTGTTCTCATTGCCCTCCATTTGTAGTGGTCGCCTTCGAGCCAGGCCTGAGTGAGGTTGCCAAACTGCCTGTCATCTGCTATCATCGCAGGAGATAGATGACAATGAAAATCCACAATTGGTTGATTTTCAGAATATTTATGGTACAGATTTTCAGCAGTTTTACTGTTCAGCAAAAAATCTTTATTAATAAATGGTTTCATATTGCTCCAATGGATTATAAAATTGTATACTTTTGAAAACAGAGTTTCGTTAACGATCACGAAAATATGAAATTCAAATCAATATATCAAACAATATTGGCAGTGATTAATACTTATTAACTTTATTTATGTTTGATTCTATTGATACAAGATAACCCTTTTTGCTATACCAATTTTCCGAAGATATTGATATTTAGTAATATATATAAATCTTAAAAAAGTATGAGAATTAAAAGTCTGATAATCCGGTTTGTTTTTTTAGTGTTTTCTGTTTCAGCATATTCGCAGGATTCTCCAACAGCTGCTTTTAGCTCCGATCTGACTGTAAAGGAAATTCGTACTGTACTTGAAGCTGTTGCAGATTGGCAGCTTAAAACTCCTCTTAAGCATAATTTGGCAGACTGGACTAATGGAGCTTTATATGCAGGAATGGTTGAATGGGCAGGAATAGCAGGGAACGAGAAATATTATGTATGGCTAAAGGGAATTTCAGAACAGCTCTCCTGGGACTATTACAAACACGATAACGCACGTCGCAAATATCATGCAGATGATTACTGTGTCGGACAAACGTATATTGAACTTTACAGGAAATACAAGGATAAGGATATGATTAAACCCATGAGAACTTATCTTGATAATATACTGAAAAATCCTGCGAAGGGAGAACTTGATTTTGCAAAAAAAGTTGAGGGCTACTCTTCTCAGCAAAGATGGTCATGGTGCGATGCACTTTTCATGGCACCTACTGTATGGGCAAAGATGGGAAATGTAACCGGCAAAAAGAAATATTTCGATTTCATGTACCAGGAATATAAATTCACAACTGATTATCTATACGATAAGGATGAAGACCTTTATTTTCGCGATTCAAACTATTTTACAAGGAAAGAGGCTAACGGTGAAAAGGTATTCTGGGGACGAGGCAACGGCTGGGTGTTTGCAGGACTACCTATTATAATAAGGGAATTGCCGGCAAAATATGAGAAAAAGGATTACTTCGTTACTATTTACCGGGATATGGCAGCCAAACTTATTTCGCTTCAGTCTGCTGATGGATTCTGGCATGCGAGTCTTCTTGATCCGGCAAGTTATCCAAGTCCTGAGATGAGCGCAACAGCTTTCTTTGTATACGGTCTGGCATGGGGTATCAATAATGGCTACCTCGAGAAGGAGAAGTACCTTCCTGCAGTAATAAAAGGATGGAAGTCAATGGTTACATCGGTATGGCCCGACGGTAAGGTTGGTTTCATTCAGCCGATAGGTGCCGATCCAAAAGCAGTTACGAGGGAGATGACCGAAGTCTACGGTGTAGGAGGTTTCCTCATGGCAGGTACTGAAATTACACGATTAATTGAAAAAGGTATATTGTAGGGGACATCTGTAGAGACGCAATGCTTGCGTCTCCATACCCCCCCGGTTACAGATGTAAAGACGCAATTCATTGCGTCTCTACGATTAAAATGATAAACAAAACATAAATATATGAAGGTAGAATTACGATACGCATCACATCCCACAGATGTAAAAGCGTACGACACTGAAAGGTTAAGAAAAGAGTTTCTTATTGAAGAAGTTTTTATTGAAGATGAGATCTCACTGGTTTATTCATTGTACGACCGTTATATGGTGGGTGGCGCCATGCCGGTCAAAAAAGCATTAAAACTCGAAACTCCTGATGAATTGAAATCTGAACAGTTTCTCGACAGAAGGGAAATGGGAATCATAAATATAGGCGGCGATGCAACTATTGAAGGAGGAGGGAAAACTTACAATTTAGGATTCAAGGAAGCATTGTATCTTGGTAAGGGAACACATGATGTTGTCTTCAGGTCAGTTGATGCAAAAAATCCTGCTAAGCTTTATATTAACTCAGCGCCGGCGCACCATGCTTTCCCCTCTAAGAAAGTAACGAAAAAAGATGCTGAGATAATTACCCTCGGGACTCCTGAAACTGCAAATCACAGGATCCTTAATAAACTTCTTGTAAACAGTGTTGTTGAAACTTGTCAGTTGCAGATGGGTATGACCGAGTTGCAGCCTGGCAGTGTATGGAATACAATGCCGGTACATACTCATAACCGCAGAATGGAAGCCTATTTTTACTTTGAGGTTCCTCCGAAACAGGGGATCTGTCATTTTATGGGTGATCCTGATGAAACAAGGCATATCTGGATGAAAAATGAGCAGGCAGTTCTTTCTCCTTCGTGGAGTATTCACAGTGCAGCCGGAACTTCAAATTACACATTTATTTGGGGTATGGCTGGTGAGAACCTTGATTATGGTGATATGGATGTCCGTCAACCTGATACATTAAAGTAATTTATTCTCTGTGTAACTCTGTGCAGCCTGAGAGCGAAGCGTCGAAGGCCTCTGTGGATCTCTGTGTAAGTTCTTTTAAAAAAAAGTTACACAGAGGAACCGAGCGATAGCGAGCTCGGCGAAGCCAAATCCTGAGAAGACACAGAGAGACACAGAGAAAACAAAAAAAATGATATGAAAGACTTATTTGATTTAACAGGAAAAGTAGCCCTCGTAACAGGTGGCACACATGGTATTGGTCTGGCAGTCGGGTTATTGCTGGGAAAAGCCGGCGCAAAAGTCTGCGTGAATGATCTTCAGGATGATAAACTGAAGTCATGCAAGGAGAGCTTTCAAAAAGAGGGACTGGATGTCTTTACCCTCAAATTCAACGTTACCGACGAAGCTGATGTTGATAAGGGAATAACACTTATTGAAAAAACTCTTGGTCCGGTTGATATACTCGTTAATAATGCCGGTATAATTAAGAGAATTCCTATTCTTGATATGGCTATTGCTGATTATAAGCAGGTTATAGATGTTGATCTTGTTGCTCCCCTAATAATCTCCAAGCGTGTAGCCCCGAAAATGATTGAGAGGCGAAGCGGAAAGATAATAAACATGTGCTCCATGATGAGTGTTTATGGCCGCAATACAGTTTCAGCATATGCCTCTGCCAAGGGCGGACTTAAACTTCTTACCCAGAATATGACCTGCGAATGGGCTAAATATAATATCCAGATCAATGGCATCGGCCCGGGTTATATTGCTACCTCCCAGACAGCCCCGATAAGGGAGAATGGCCATCCTTTCAATGATCTCGTTATGACGAGGACACCTGCAGCCCGTTGGGGTGAGCCTGAAGATGTTGCAAATGCCGCACTCTTTCTTGCTTCTAAAGCCAGCAATTTTGTAAACGGACATATCCTTTACGTAGACGGCGGAATACTTGCCAACTTCGGATATGTTAAAGGGGAAAACGATATTTAAGTCAGAAGTCAGAAGTCAGAAGTCAGAAGACAGAAGAGGGAAGTAAGAAATCCGAAATCCACATTCCGAAATCCGAAATCATTTTGTCTCGGGATTATCCGGATGGTCATCCGAATATGGCTTGGCATAAAGATCTTCAACTCTTACCTTTCCCGGTTCGCCAGGTACTTCACTTACCTCAGTTTTCTGATTTTCACGTGCTATGCCATTGAAATAAAGTATGGCGGCAAATATTGGCATCAGCGGGAAAGTTAATCCGTTTGCAAGTGCAGAGAGTATCATAAAGACTGGATTCTTTGCCATATCAAAGACCGCCGTTGCCTCTTCCGGATTAAATAAAGTTTTCAGAAAGCTGCCTGTAAAAGGAATCAGAATAATTCCTGAGAGAATAACTGATATTACAATCAGGATTATTAGGAATACAGAAACCCATCCCATATTGGGCCAGAAGTTCCTGTGAGTGAGCTGGAATGATCTTTTTATTACATTCCCGATATTCATTCCTTCAACCATCATAAGAGGAAGGATAAACATATAAAGCGCCATCACGTAAATCAGGGCAAAAAACATACCTATAACAAGCATCAGGACCCCGAGAATCATCGCAATTATTCCGAAAGCAGCAAGTAGAATCATCACAATAAGATATGGGATGAAAAAGTAAAGTGACTTGTAAAAAGACACCAGTATAGTGTTGCTGCTGTCGACCGGTTTGAAAATAATATAATGCTGTAAAATTGTTGTAAACAGAAGATTGACAAGCATCGCAACAGTGAAAGGCACTATGTAGCCCTTCATCTTTTCAAGCATAACGAGAGGATCAGTTGTCTGCTGAATATCCTTCATGTCGATCATTGAAGAGAAATACTGTATGAAAAGTGACATGCCGGCAGAGACAATAAATAAAA
>JFJP01005758.1_pt1 | contig 13031 bp, 11 predicted proteins | sample 431651 | NCBI WGS metagenome assembly JFJP01 (sample SAMN02602958, study PRJNA72255) | Microbial mat metagenome, whole genome shotgun sequencing project. | biome: fresh water; feature: sink hole; material: water; isolation source: purple microbial (photo- and chemosynthetic) mats found in...
GTTGAACAGCGTGATGGCATCACCCGGCTGTAGCCGCAACACTTGCACATGGCGTGCGGCACCGGGTGGCAAATCCAGAACAGCACCGGTGAGCAAGGGCAGTGGGCAATAAAAGCGCGGCATGGCAGAAGACCAATCAGTCAAAAATAATAGCTGTTAGCGCTCATTCAGTAAGGGCTGGAGGCTAATTTCATACTTGACGTCCAAAACCAAACACAGCGGGCTCTTCGATACCCTCGACCTTGTCCACCAGGCGCAGCAGGGCTTTCAGCTCTCGGTAGCGCGCGCAGGTGCTGCGGATGTAGTGGATAAACCGCGGGGTGTCGGCTAGGTAATGCGGTTTGCCGTCGCGCAGCGTCAGGCGCGCGAAAATGCCGGCCACTTTCAGATGGCGCTGCAGGCCCATCCACTCCACGCCCCGGTAAAAATCGCCAAAATCGTCCCCCACGGGCAGGCCCGCCTTGCGTGCTTTGTCCCAGTAGCGAATGGTCACATCCAGGCAAAAATCTTCATCCCAACTCAAGAATGCGTCACGCATCAGGCTGGCGATGTCATAGGTGATGGGGCCATACACCGCGTCCTGAAAGTCCAGCACGCCCAGCGGACCGCCCGGGTGGGTCGGGGCCATCAGGTTGCGCGGCATGAAGTCGCGGTGCACAAAAACAGCGGGTTGCGCCAAGTTGGTGGTGACGATCTGGTCAAACGCTTTGTCCAGCGTGGCGCGCATCTCAGCGTCTATGGTCAAGCCTTTGTGTTGGGTCAGATACCAGTCGGGAAACAGCTCCAGTTCGCGGCGCAGCAGCGCTTCGTCATACGGGGGCAGCACACCGGGTCGCGAGGCCAATTGCCAGGCGATCAGGGTGTCCACCGCTTGCAGGTACATCGGCAAGTTAGCTTGCGCCTGGTTTTTGTCAATGATTTGCATCATGGTCTGGCCGCCCAGGTCGCTCAGCAGCATGAAGCCTTGGGGCTCGTCCCAGGCCAGGACCTTAGGTGCATGGATGCCAGCATCGTGCATGAGCTGTGCCACCTGTACAAAGGGCAGACAGTTTTCGCGCTCAGGCGGCGCGTCCATGATGATGCGGCTGTGGTGGTTAACGCCCGCCACGGCATCCACGCGGAAATAGCGCCTGAAACTGGCGTCGGCGCTGGCCAGGCGCAAGGATTCGGGGTGCAAGCCGTGTTCTGGGCTGATACGCGCTAACCAATTGGCAAACTGGCTGGCGCGGTGGGGTTCTGGCCAGACGATGTCGGCAACGGTCTGGGCTTGGGGAGATGGGGTGGGGGCAGCTTGGCTCATGGATAATCCATTCTACAAACCCCACTGGATGGACTCCTCTGCTTTTCATGGCTGCTGTTGCCTTTGCCCGATGCGTTTTTTGATGCGTGACCTGCTGGTTGGGCCTGTGGCGTGTCGCTTGCGGGGCGCTCGCATCTGCGTGGCAGGTGGATGGCTGGTGCCAGCACTGGTTCTGGCGCAAGGGCCAGTGCCGCCCGAGTTGCTGCAGCTCAGAATCAGCAACCAGCTCGAAGCCGCCATCAGCCCACTGACGCGCAGCGTGTTGCCCAGTTTTGTGTCGGGCGACACCATCTCCGGTCGTGCGGACCTGGAAACCGTGGTCGAAGGCCGCGCCATGCTGCGCAAGGGCGACATCGTCATCAAGGCCGACCGCTTGGAATACGACCAGCCGACGGACTTGGCCAAGGCCCGGGGTCATGTGCGCATCAATCGGGCGGGCAATGTCTACGAAGGCCCGCTGTTGGAGTTGCGGGTGGACGCCTTTGAGGGATTTTTCAACCAGCCCACCTATCATTTTTTGCGCAATGCGGCGCATGGGCAGGCCGACCGGGTCGATTTTCTGGATGAGCAGCGTGCGGTGATTCACAACGCCAGCTACACCACCTGCCAGCGCTTGCCCGGCCCAAGCTGGCTGCCGGACTGGATTTTGAAAGCCACCACCATCAGCCTGGACCATGAGGAAGACGTGGGCACGGCCGAGGGCGCTTTGCTGAGTTTCAAGGGCCTGCCTCTGCTACCGATTCCGTACTTGAGCTTTCCCTTGAGCGACCAGCGCAAGTCCGGGTTTTTGCCGCCCACCATTGGCCTGGACAACGTCAATGGTTTTGAGTTTGCCCAGCCCTATTACTGGAACATTGCCCCCAACCGCGATGCCACTTTCACCCCAACCGTGATGACCAAGCGTGGGCTGAACCTGGGCACCGAGTTTCGTTACCTGGAGCCGGGTTACACCGGCGCGGTGCGGCTGGACTGGATGCCCGCAGACCAGTTGCGCGATGCCAACCGCTGGGGCTTGAACACCAGCCATCAAGCCCGTCTGGCCAGTGCCTGGACCGACAGCGGTCTGGCGCTGAGCCTGAATTTGAACCGTGTCAGTGACGACAACTACTGGCGTGATTTCACACGCACCAACGGGTCTTTGACCCAGCGCCTGCTGGCCAACGATGCCACCCTGTCGTGGGCCAACGGCCCGTTCAACAGCAGTTTGCGCACCCTGAAATGGCAAACCCTGCAAGATGTCACGGCGCCGATCGTGCCGCCTTACGACCGCCTGCCGCAGTTGGTCACGCGATACGCGCGCTCCACCGCGCAGGGGTTCAATGTGTCAATGGTTGCGGACTACACACAGTTTCAGTCCGACAGCGTGCGCACCGGTCAGCCCAACGCGCGGCGTCTGTTTTCCCTGTTGCAAGTCAACCGGCCTTGGCAAACGTCGGCCGGCTACCTCACGCCCAAGCTGCAGTTGCACGCCACTCAATACCAGTTTGACGCCGCCTTGACCAATGGCGCAACCCAGGCCAGCCGAGTGGTGCCGACCTGGAGCCTGGACAGCGGCGTGGTGTTTGAGCGGGACACCCAGTTTTTTGGACGTGCCCTGCGCCAAACCCTGGAGCCCCGGGCCTTTTATGTCAACACGCCTTACCGGGACCAGAGCCTGCTGCCCAACTACGATTCGGGCGCCAATGACTTCAATTTGTCGACGGTTTATACCGAGAACGCCTTTGTGGGCAACGACCGCATTTCAGACAGCCAGCTACTGACTCTGGGAGTCACCAGCCGGCTGCTGGACCCCCGCACCGGCGCCGAAGCCGCGCGAGTGGGGGTTGCGCAGCGCTTGCGCCTGCGCGATCAGAACGTGACCCTGCCGGGCATTGCGGCGGTGACAGACCGCATCAGTGATGTCCTGCTCGGTGGCACTGTCCAGTGGGATCCGCGCTGGAGTGTGGAGGGTGCCGTGCAATTCAATCCGCACACCGAGCAATCTGTGCGCTCGACGTTGGGCGCGCGTTACAGCCCGGGGAGTTACCGCACGCTCACTGCGGCCTACCGTTATCAGCGCGATGCCAGCGAGCAGCTGGACATCGGTTGGCAATGGCCCTTGAATGACCTCTGGGGCGACCGCAGCCAGGGCAAAGGACCCGGTCAGGGGCTGGGCGAGGGCCGCTGGTACAGCGTGGGCCGGCTCAACTACAGCATGAACGAGAGCAAGCTGGTCGACTCGGTTCTCGGGTTTGAATATGATGCGGGATGCTGGCTGGGGCGCATGGTGTTTGAACGGCTGCAAACCAGTTCGGTGACAGCCACCCAGCGTCTGATGTTTCAGCTGGAGTTCGTTGGATTTTCGCGCCTGGGTGTGAACCCGCTCAAATCGCTCAAGAACAATATTCCCGGTTACCAGAACTTGCGTGAGCCGAGCGGCGCACCAAGTCGTTTCAGCCATTACGATTGACCCATCATGACCCATCGTCTATCCACTTTCACCCTGACCGCGCTGGCGCTCATTTCAAGCGTGACCGCTTTGGCTCAGAGCCAGCCGGCACCCGGGCGGCCCGGCACGTCTGCGGCCACGGCAGCTGCGCCACAGGCCACCACCGATTTCATCGTGGCGGTGGTCAACTCCGAACCCATCACCAACAACGATGTACGCAGTGAGACCCAGCGCGTGATGCAGCAGCTGGCGCAGCAGCGGCGACCGGTGTCGGACGCGGCTGCCTTGGCGGCCGAAGTGCTCGAGAATCTGATCAATCAAAAGGCGCAGTTGCAAGTGGCCCGCGAGATGGGCATGCGCGTGGAAGAATCCGCCGTTGACGAGGCCGAAAAGTCGATTGCGCTGCAAAATCAGTTTGACGTGGCCGAGTTGCGTCGCCGCGTCACGCGTGAGGGTCAGACTGTGGCCCAGTTTCGCAACCAATTGCGTGACCAGATCCTGATGCAGCGCCTGCGTGAGCGCGAAGTCGAATCCAGGGTGCGGGTCAGTGAGCTCGACATCGACCAGTACTTACGCGACCAGCAGGCCACTGAAAACGCGATGGATGCAGAAATCAATCTGGCGCAGATTTTGTTGTCGGTACCTGAATCCGCCACCCCCGTTCAGGTGGATGCCTTGAAAGCACGCGCCCAGAGAGCCTGGGAGCGCGCCCGCGCCGGGGAAGACTTTGCCAAACTGGTTCGGGAGTTTTCTGACGCCACAGCCGATCTGGTCGCAGGAGGCCAAATGGGCCTGCGCAGGGCCAGCCGTTATCCGGAGCTGTTTGTGCAGGCGACCCGGCAGCTTTCCGTGGGCGATGTGGCGGCCTTGGTGCGATCACCCGCAGGCTTTCACATTCTCAAGGTGATTGAAAAGGTCAAACCCGGTCTGCCCACCATGGCGGTGACGCAAAGCCATGCACGCCATATTTTGCTGGTGCCCAGTGCCCGCTTGACTGAGGCGCAAGCCCGGCAGAAATTGCTGGACATCAAAAAGCAGGTGCTGGCGCAGCAGGCTGACTTTGCCGTCGTGGCGCGCGAGCAGTCACAGGATGGCAGTGCGGAAAAGGGGGGTGATCTGGGTTGGGCCAGCCCGGGCATGTTTGTGCCAGAGTTTGAGCTGACCATGAACCGGCTGACCCCCGGTGAGATCAGTGACCCCTTGGTGTCCCGCTTTGGTGTGCACCTCATTCAACTGCTGGAGCGCCGCAAAGCCAGTTTGACCCCTGAGCAACAGCGTGAGGCAGTGCGTGCGATGTTGCGTGACAAGAAGTTTGACGAGGTGTATCGCAACTGGTCCCAAGATGTTCGCAACCGGGCGTTTGTGGAGCTGCGTGAGCCGCCTTTGTCCTGAGTCGCCCTTGTTGAGCGTCTCCCTTTGAAACCCGGCAAACACATCGCCCGCAAGCGCTTTGGCCAGCATTTTCTGGCCGATGGCGGCATCATCGACGCCATTGTGGAGGCCATCAACCCCCAGGCCGGCCAGCCCATGGTCGAAATTGGCCCCGGTTTGGCTGCGTTGACGCAACCCCTGGTGGAGCGGTTGGGTACCTTGACGGTGATTGAGCTGGACCGCGATCTGGCCCAACGCCTGCGTGCCCACGCGCAACTGCGGGTGATCGAGTCTGATGTGTTGAAAGTGGACTTTGCCCAGGTGGCGCAAGGGTTGGCAGCTACAAAATTAAGAGTCGTTGGAAATCTGCCTTACAACATCTCCACGCCGATTTTGTTTCATTTGCTGCAGTGTGTGGACGTGATTGAAGACCAGCACTTCATGCTGCAAAAAGAGGTCATTGACCGCATGGTGGCGCGTCCTGCCACGGCCGCGTATGGTCGTTTGAGTGTCATGTTGCAGTGGCGCTACGCCATGGAGAATGTGCTGCTGGTGCCACCCGAGAGCTTTGATCCGCCGCCGCGTGTGGACAGTGCGGTGGTTCGCATGGTGCCACGCCATCATCCACCTGCCATCCATGTGAATGTGCTCAGCGAGTTGGTCCAGGTGGCGTTCAGCCAGCGTCGCAAGCTGTTGCGTCACACCCTGGGCCAGTGGCTGCAGACCAAAAACTTTGCGGGTGATTTCAATGTGCAGCGCCGGGCCGAGGAAGTGCCTGTGGACGAATACATCGCGCTGGCCCTGGCGGTGCAGGCCATTTGATGGCTGACTTGTCGCCAGACTATGCCTTGCATGACGGGGCGTACCGCAAGCTTCGGCAGCAAGGGGCCCAAGGTTGGAACAATGAAGGGGCACAGGCCTACGCCGAGATGCTGGGGTTGGTTGCGCCAGGGTTGCCAGTGGTGACCTCTGGCGCGCGGGTGAATCTTCTGGAAATTGGGTGTGGTGCCGGAAACTTTTCGCAGCTCTTGGCCCGCCAAGGGTACAGCGTCACGGGCGTAGATATTTCACCCACGGCGATTGATTGGGCCACAGAACGCTCGCGAGCGGACTCTGCCCATCTAGATTTTCGAGTCGATAACGTTCTGGACTTGGCGAGTTGTGAAGCTGCAAGCTTTGATGGTGTGGTGGATGGTCATTGTTTGCACTGCATCATTGGCGATGACCGCGCGTGCTGCCTGGCGTCCGCCCACCGCGTGCTCAAAGAGGGTGGGGTGTTTGTGGTGTTGACCATGTGTGGTGATGTCAGCGCACCGCAATTGCTGAAAGCGTTTGATCCTGTTGAGCGGGTCACACGGTCTTCGGGGCGCCCAGTACGCTACATTGGTCATGTCGAATCAATCGTTGCTGAAGTCGAAGCCGCTGGTTTCTTCATAAACCAGGTGCGCGTGATTTCTCGTAAAGATGTCAACGATCAAGACGACTTGCTGATTTTTGCCACCAAGCCCGGCAAGCCGAAAAAAAAGCCTGAAGATTCAGGCTTTTAAATGGGCAGGGTGGCTAGACTGCTTATGCAGCTGTCCAGTAGCCGGCGTTGAAAGGGCTGCTCATGCGCAGCGCTTGGGGCGAAATGTCCAACAGTTTGTCGGTGGGCATTCTTTCGCCGTTTTCGGTCAGGAGTTCAATCGGATGGTTGCCCACAAGGGTCGCGCCATGGATGTTGCTTGCCTCGTTAGCCCGTTCTGCTTGGCTGGTGTGTGCAGAACGGGCTACAGAAAAGAATAGAAGCACCTGAAGGGTATTTTTCGGTCCCCCCAGTAGTCCGCCGTGTCCCGGAAAATATCCAGCAACTGCTCACGCGCTTCCTTGTCAAACTTGGCGTTGGCCGGAATATGCTCCAGCACCGAGATGAAACCCGGTTGCGGCCCGGATTTGTGCACCGGGTCGGTCATGCTGTCATACAGCGAGTCAAAGTTTTTGCCAACGGCAACGGCCAGCATGAACTGCTGACCAATCAGGTCGAGCACATCTTGCTTGCTCTGGGCGTTGGCCAGATTGGCATACAGGAAATGGTGACCCAGGGCCTGGGCGGCTTCCTGTAATTCTGGCACGCGAAACGCCCGGATCGATTGAACGATATTGGGGCGCACGCCACGCAGGGGTACCTCGGCCGTGCTGGCGGGTGGTTTGACAATGGTTTGAGCAAGTGACATGTTCAATCTCTTTTCACTTTTCAAAGTAAGGATTCAATTTCAAGGCACGATCCTGCGAAAACTCGCATAGTGATCGACGGTGTAGTAACAGACATCCGGTAACCTGGGCTGACCCCCGCACACAATCCGTTTCTTGCCCCGGTGGTTGAGACCCGGCGTCGGAACGGTGTATTCGCGGTAATAACCTCTGGTGCGAGCAGGGAGCAACCGTTCCCGGTTACCGAACACCACACCATCTTTTTCGGTTGCAAATGGGCCACCTTGGAAAATCAGGGTGTAAATTTGCTGGCCTTGCCGGGGTAATTCACCCAAGCTGACAGTGGTTTGTACGTCAATTGGTGCGGGCGCTCTGGCTTGCACCAACCCCACCGCCAGCGCCGCAGTGAAACATAAGCCAGCTAGGACTAACTTTATATTTTTAATTTGCGACACAGACCAATCCCTAAAAACACCCCGGGTTAACCCGGACATCCAAGGGCGCTAGTGTCGGTGATTTGACGAAAAAATGCAAGCCACCGCCTCCCAAGGGGGAGGAAGTTGCAAGGAAATAGCCGCTTAGCGGGTCACGTTGGCGTCGGCGACCGTCAATGCCGTCATGTTGACGATGCGCCGCACGGTGGTGCTGGCCGTCAGAATATGCACCGGTTTGGCGGCACCCAAGAGCACCGGGCCAATGGCGATGTTGCCGCCCGCTGTGGTTTTGAGCAGGTTGTAGGCGATGTTGGCCGCGTCAATATTGGGTAGCACCAGCAAGTTGGCGTCGCCCATCAGCGTGCTGTGGGGCATCAGTGCCGTGCGGGCCTTGCTGTCGAGCGCCAGGTCACCGTGCATTTCACCATCAACCTCCAGCCAAGGCGCATCGACGCGTAGCAGTTCCAGAGTTTTGCGCATCTTGAGCGCACTGGGCTGAGTGCTGGAGCCAAAATTGGAGTGGCTCAGCAAGGCAACACGGGGGCGCAGGCCAAAGCGCATCATTTCTTCGGCCGCCATGACGGTGATCTTGGCCAGCTCCTGCGCGGTGGGGTCGTAGTTGACATGGGTGTCCACCAAAAACAGCTGCCGGTCGGGCAGCATCAGCGCGTTCATGCCGGCGTAAACCGGCACATCCTGCTGCGCACCCGCGCCGCCGACGGACCGGCTACCAATGACCTGGTCAATGTAGTGCAGGTGCATGGAGGTGGTGCCCCAGGTGCCGCAGATCATGCCATCCACATCACCCTTATGTAACAACATGGCGCCAATCAGGGTCAGGCGCCGGCGCATCTCGATCTTGGCCACCTGAACGGTGACGCCCTTGCGCTCGGTCATCTGGTGATAGGTTTGCCAGAAATCGCGGTAGCGGCTGTCCAGCTCTACGTTGACCACGTCGTAATCGAGCTCTTCTTGCAGGCGCAGGCCAAATTTTTCGATACGCTGGGCAATCACACCCGGGCGACCGATCAGGGTCGGGCGGGCCAGGCCCTCATCCACGACGATTTGGCAGGCACGCAGAACACGTTCTTCTTCACCTTCGCAATAGGCCACGCGTTTCTTCAGGGCTTTTTTGGCTGCCGTGAAAATCGGTTTCATGATGGTGCCCGACGCATACACAAAACTTTGCAGCTGGTCGCGGTAAGCATCAAAATCAGCAACGGGACGGGTGGCAACACCGCTGTCCGCCGCCGCTTTGGCCACCGCGGGCGCAATTTTCATCATCAGGCGCGGGTCAAAGGGCTTGGGGATCAGGTATTCGGGGCCAAAGGCAAGCTGTTCCCCGGCATAGGCCGCAGCCACCACCTCGCTTTGCTCAGCTTGCGCCAATTCTGCAATGGCATGCACGGCAGCGATTTCCATCTCCAAGGTGATGGTGGACGCGCCAGCGTCGAGGGCGCCGCGAAAAATATACGGAAAGCACAACACGTTGTTGACCTGGTTGGGGTAGTCAGAGCGTCCTGTGGCAATGATGGCGTCATCACGCACCGCCTTGACTTCCTCGGGCAGGATTTCCGGGGTCGGGTTGGCCAACGCAAACACCAGCGGCCGTGCCGCCATTTTCTTGACCATCTCGGGTTTGAGCACGCCGCCGGCTGACAGGCCCAAAAAGACATCGGCACCTTCAATGATCTGGCCCAGTGTGCGGGCCTCGGTCTTTTGTGCAAAAAAGGCCTTGTCCTCGTCCATCAACTCGACCCGGCCCTCATACACCACACCTGCCAGGTCGGTGACAAAAATGTTCTCGCGCGGAATGCCGAGCTTCACCAGCAGTCCCAGGCAGGCCAGTGCCGCTGCGCCTGCACCCGAGGTGACCAGCTTGATTTTTTTGGGGTCCTTGCCAGCGACCTTCAGCCCGTTCAGGATGGCGGCGCCGACGCAGATGGCGGTGCCGTGCTGGTCATCGTGAAACACCGGGATCTTCATGCGCTCGCGCAGCTTGCGCTCCACATAAAAGCAGTCGGGTGCCTTGATGTCTTCCAGGTTGATGCCGCCAAAGGTGGGTTCCAGCGAGGCGATGATGTCCACCAGCTTGTCCAGATCGTGCTTTTCGTTGATCTCGATGTCAAACACATCGATGCCGGCAAATTTCTTGAACAACACGCCTTTGCCTTCCATCACCGGCTTGGCGGCCAGCGGGCCAATGTCGCCCAGCCCGAGCACGGCGGTGCCGTTGGTGATGACGGCCACCAGATTGCCACGGCTGGTGTATTTGAAGGCGTTGTTGGGGTCCTTGACGATCTCTTCGCAGGGCGCTGCCACACCGGGCGAGTAGGCCAGCGCCAAATCATGCTGGTTGGTCAGCTGCTTGGTCGCCGCGATGGCAATCTTGCCAGCGGTGGGAAACTGGTGATAGTCCAGTGCCGCACGGCGCAACTGGGCGCGTTTGTCGTCAGCCTGATGGAGGGTGTGGGGCATGGGTGTCTCCGGCGACTGGCACCGCAGCACATCTGCCGCGAAGTCAGGGTGTGTAAGGGAGCGGGATTGTAGGCCGCCTTTTATGCGGTCAGCAATTTGGCTTGTTCGGCGCGCCGGCGGGTCTGCGGACCTGTCAGTAAAAAGCCTTGGGGCTTGTCGTTGCTGCCAACAAAGTGCCATACACCCGCTTCCACACAGTGCCAGTTTCCAGGCGTGCCGGGTGCCGGCGCCGCCACCACAATGGGCAAGGCCGGGGTCTTGATGGCCACGGGCATCAGCGGAAACACCAGTTCGGTGGGCTGACCGGTGAGCGTGACGGCCAAGGCCTTGGCGGCATTCATGATGGGCATGACATAGGGCAAAGTCCGACCGTCGGGCAGCGGTGACCCGGTGGTGTCCCAGCGGCCGGGCGCGTATTGAGCGCAATCACCCAGTGCATAGATGTCTGCGGCGCTGGTTTGCAGGGTGGCATCCACCAACAATCCGCGCTCACAATACAGTCCAGCTTGCTGGGCCAGGGTGGTGTCTGCTCTGAGTCCGATAGCGCTTAGCACATGATCCACCTGGGCTAGATGCCCATTGGCCAACTCAACTTGTAACGCTGGCGTGTGCTCATCGGTGGTGGCCAGCTTGCGCCGTGAGACGGACTTGACGCTGGTGCCCAGATGCCAGTGCACCCCCAGGTCCGCCAGCGCATCGCGCAGCTCGCTACTGACTTGGATGGGCAGCAGGGCCGCAATCGGGCCAGCCGCCGGGTCGGCCACGCTGACCAGGTAGCCAGCTTGGGTCAGGTCGTTGGCAAATTCGCAACCGATCAGCCCGCCACCCATGATCAGGATGTGTTTGCGGCGCCGTGGCTCGGTAGCCACCGGGTCGGCCGGTTGGGGGTCGAGTTGCGTGTAAAAACGCTCGAAATCGTCCAGAGAGTTGATGGACTGCACCTGGTCTGCCGCATCACCTGCCACCGGCACGCGAATGGCCTGGGCGCCGTTGGCCAGCACCAGTTGCCGGTAGGTAAAGTCGCCCGCGCTGGTGTTAATGCTGTGGCTTTGCGGATGAATGGCGTTGACACGGGTGTGCGCCAGCAGCGTGACGTTCAGTGTTTTCGCCATGCTGGCGGCCGCCGTGGTGATCAATTGGGCCGGGCTGCGTTGTTGTGCAAAGGCGTTGGACAGCGATGGTTTGGCATAAAAATCGCCACTGTCCGCCGTGATCACCATCACCGGCGTGGTGGTGTCCTGCTTACGGAACTCACGGGCTGTGGTCCAGCCCGCCAGGCCGGCGCCGATGATGATGAGAGGGCTCGTCATGATGTGGATCGTTGCTCAGACTTCAACGGCTTCAAAGTCGGCCTTGGCCACGCCACAGTCCGGGCAGGCCCAGCTCTCGGGAACATCCGCCCAGCGAGTGCCCGGCGCAATGCCGTCTTCAGGGCGGCCAGCGGCCTCGTCATAAATGAAGCCGCAAACAATGCAAATATAGGTTTTCATGAGTTTTCCTGTTTAAAAAAATTAGGTGAAATAGGGCTCTAGCCTATAAATGATAAGCGCTAGTAGCTATGTAATATAGAGCAGTTGAACGTATGACATCAACCGACCACTTGGGCCAACTGCGCTTTGTAGTGGTTGGCATGGCGCTCTTCGACTTTGGCCAGGGCGGCAAAACGCTTCTGCGCTTTTTCCAGTGTGGCGCGAAACGCGGCAGCGTGCACCTTGCTTTCTTCGATCTGTTCGTTCATTTCGGCAACGGCTGCGGCGTGGCCTTCGGCTTCAGCGGTGGCACGAAAACCGGGGTACATCTCGGTGTACTCATAGGTTTCGCCGTCAATGGCAATTTGCAGGCATTTGGCCGGGGTCATGCTGGCCTTGGGGTAGAGCAGATCCAGGTGGCCAAAGGCATGCATGACTTCCTGGTCGGCGGTTTCTTCAAAGGTCCGGGCGGTCGCCTCGTCTCCCATCTCGCGCGCCAGTTTGGCGAAGTAGCGGTATTTGATGTGGGCCATCGATTCGCCGGCAAAGGCGGCTTCCAAATTGGCCAAGGTTTTGATCTCGGGGCGTTGCGATGTGGTCATGGTGAACTCCTGTGGTTTGAACAAGCTGCGCAATAGAGGGATTCGATTGGCACAGGACGCATGTTAGGGCGAATCTATGCATTTAACCAATTGGTTTTTGCTAATCAATTGATAGTTGCTATCAACACATGGGCACAATGGCGCTTCATCGACCCCAGGAGCCCGCCGTTATGTCCGTCACCGCCGCTGAAGATGTTTTGTTCCCGCCCATCGAACCCTACCGCAGCGGTCGCCTGGCTGTCGATGAACTGCACACGCTGTACTGGGAAGAATGTGGCAACCCCAACGGGGTGCCTGTCCTGTTTTTGCATGGTGGCCCGGGGGCAGGTTTGTCACCCAAGCACCGGCAGTTTTTTGACCCCGCCCATTACCGTATCGTGCTGTTTGACCAGCGGGGCGCAGGCCAGTCCACGCCCTTGGGCGAGTACCGTCAGAACACCACGCAGTTGTTGATTCAGGACATTGAGCGCCTGCGCCAGCTGATGGGCATTGACCAGTGGCTGGTGTTTGGTGGCTCCTGGGGCTCCACCCTGGCGTTGGCTTACGGCCAGGCACACCCCGAACGCTGTACCGGCTTTGTGCTGCGGGGTATTTTCTTGTGTACTCGACCAGAATTCGACTTCTTCTTGAACAGCATCAAGTGGTTTTTCCCGCAGGAACATGCACGATTTGTGGCTGACATTCCTGAGGCCGAGCGGGGTGATTTGTTGCAGGCCTATGTCCAGCGCCTGTTCAGTGACGACCCGGTTAAGAGCCTGC
>JFJP01023583.1_pt1 | contig 13031 bp, 7 predicted proteins | sample 431651 | NCBI WGS metagenome assembly JFJP01 (sample SAMN02602958, study PRJNA72255) | Microbial mat metagenome, whole genome shotgun sequencing project. | biome: fresh water; feature: sink hole; material: water; isolation source: purple microbial (photo- and chemosynthetic) mats found in...
TGTAAGGACCAGCTGGAGCGGGAGTTCTACATCCGCATGACCCGCAAGTTCGGCTGGTCCAAGAATGTGCTCATCCATCAAATCGACAACAAGACCACAAAATCCAGGCCCATTTTGTGTCCACGCTCAAAAAAATCAGCCGCCGATTGATATTTTCCCAAAACAATGAAACACAATACCAAACTCGACCCTCCCGGCATGGGTCTTGTATTGTTTTCGAAGCGTATTTTCCGATTCACTCACGAAGGGGGCGGCCCGCAGGCTGCTCCACCAACACCGTTTGCGAGACGCACATGCCCCCTCACCTCTCATCGGATGCCCGCAACGTGGCCGAAAATCCCGGACCAGGCAAAGACACCCTGTCCGCCCTGATCGGGGGGCTTCCCGGCATGGTCTTTCGCCGCCGCAACGACCTGGAACTCGGCATGGAGTTCGTTTCCGACGGCTGCCTGGAACTGACGGGATACAGCGCGGAGGAATTGCTGCACGGCGGACGGATCACGTTCAACGACCTCATCCTGCCCGGATACGTGGCCGAAATCCGGAAAAACTGGAAAGAAGGCATTGAAAACCGCGCCCAGGTGCAGCTGGAATTTGAAATCATGACCGCCGACGGACAGCCCAAATGGGTCTGGGAAGTGGGCACGCCGGTGCCAAACGGCGCGACCATGGTTCTCGAAGGGCTGATCATCGACATCACGCAGCGCAAATTGGCGAAAAAAAGCTCGCATTTGCGGGAAAAGGCCCTGGAGCTCGCGGCAGCGACCTCCCTTGAACTGCTCCTCGAACCCGACCTGGAGCAGTCCATGGTCAGGGTCCTGGCGCGCCTGGGGCAAGACACGGACACGGACCGGGTCTACGTCTTCAAAAACCATTGTGACGCGGATTCCGGCCAGGTGCTGACCAGCCAGATCTACGAATGGGCGCGACCGGGGATTCCCACCCAGATCGACAACCCCGCTCTCCAGAATCTGCCCATGAACGACCTGACCCCCCGCTGGCTGGAGGAGATGCGCTCCGGCCGCTCCATCCAGGGTTTGATCCGCGATTTTCCGGCACGGGAGCGGGAAATCCTCGAACCTCAAGGTATAGTAAGCATCCTGGTCGTGCCCATCCAACTGCACGGCAGATTGTGGGGATTCCTCGGTTTCGATTCGGTGCGTCTGCCCAGGCCGTGGACGCCGACCGAAGAACACATCCTCAGCATTGTCTCGGCAAGTCTCGGCGCGGCCATGGCCCGCAGACAGGCCCAGGAGGAGCTGGCCAACACCAACCGGACGCTGACCACCGTTCTCGACAGCCTCCCCGTGGACGTCTACGTGGCCGATCCCAAGACCTACCACGTCCTGTTCATGAACAGGCACATCAAGGAGAGCTTCGGCCGTGACTGCACAGGGGAGCTATGCCATACGGCCTTCAACCATGAGCCATCCCCCTGCGGCCATTGCACCAACGGCAGGCTGCTGGATGAGCACGGCCGCCCCGCAGGGGTCATCGCCTGGGAATGCTTCAATCCCGTGACCCGCAAATGGTATAAGAACTTCGACAAGCTCATCCCCTGGACCGACGGTCGCCTCGTGCGCATCGAAATCGCCATGGACTTGAGCGACCGCAAAAGGGCCGAAGACGAAATCATGCGGGCCAGGGATCTGGCGGAAGCCGCGAACTGCGCCAAGTCGGAATTCTTGGCCAACATGAGCCACGAGTTGCGTACTCCCTTGAACGGCATCATGGGCATGCTCCAGCTCCTGCAACTCACCGAGCTCAATCCCACCCAGGAAGACTATGCGGACACGGCGATCCAGTCCTGCAACCGTCTGGTGCGTCTCTTGACCGACATCCTGGATCTTTCGCGCATCGAGGCGGGCAAGCTCAACATCCAGAGCACGCCCCTGGAACTGTCCGAAGTCCTGCGGCAGACCAGCGACCTGTTCTCGCCCATTGCCAGGGAAAAAGGGCTCACGCTCCGCTTCAAAACTGATCCGGCCATCCCCGAGCGGGTTCTCGGCGACGCGACGCGCCTGCAACAGGTCCTGAGCAACATGGTGGGCAACGCCCTCAAATTCACCCACGCGGGCGGCGTCACCGTGGAAGCCTTCCTGCTGCCGGCCCTGCACGACAAGCAATGTCGTGTGCTCTTTTCCGTCACCGACACCGGCATCGGCATCCCCGACGACAAGCTGGACAGCCTTTTCAAACCCTTCTCCCAGATCACCGGCGGATACACCCGCAGCTACCAGGGGGCGGGACTGGGCCTGTCCATCTGCAAACGCCTGGTGGCCTTCATGGGCGGCAACATCTCCGTTGTCAGCGAAACCGAGACGGGCACGAGCATGTATTTCAGCGTGACCCTCGGTACGACGCCCCAGGACGCCATGATCTCCCCGAAACACGAATTTTCATTTGCTCAGGCCCTGGACGGCCTCAACGTGCTCATGGCCGAGGACGATCATTTCAGCGGCATCCTGGGCATGAAGCTTCTGGGCGGGTTCGGGGCCGCGGTCAGGCATGTGCAGAACGGGCGACAGGCCCTTGATGCCCTTGCAAACGAAACCTTTGATCTTGTGCTCATGGACGTGCAGATGCCGGTCATGGACGGAGTCGAGGCCACGCGCCTCATCCGCCAGGGATCGGCCGGAGAGCGCGCCAGAAACATCCCCATCATCGCCATGACCTCCTATGCCATGGACGGTGACCGGGAAAAATTTCTGCAGGCGGGCATGAACGCCTACGTGGCCAAACCCGTGGACATCAGGGAGCTGATGAGCGCCATCTCTGCAATGCTGCGCCGGGAAGTCGAAAAAAGGTCGGGTGAGGTTACGGACAGCCCCTGATCTCCAGCATCCCGCCCGACGCGCTGCGAGCGGAGACGGACTTTCGACAGACGACGCAAAATCAACGCGGATATTGCGACAAACCAAGTTGTATGAGAGAAAAAAACATGCGTCGCATAATCCAATCCCTTGCCATCCTCTTACTCCTTTCAGTGGTTTATCCTACGACCGTGAAAGCAAAAAACTATGCCGGCAGAAAGGTTCTCGTCGTGCACAGCTATGACCGCAATTTTGCCTGGACCGCCGACATCGACGCCGCCCTGCAGAGGATGTTCGCGAGGCAGAAAATCATTGTGCGCACAATCTTTCTGGACGCCAATATCCATCGCGGCCAGGCCGAGCTTGCCGCCGCCGGACAGGCCGCAGCCGAGGAAATGCGCAATTTCAAACCGGAAGTCGTCATCACCAGCGATGACGATGCGCAGCGATATTTCGCGGCGCAATTCGCGGGCGACAGTTCTGCCCCGGCCTTCGTCTTCTGCGGAGTAAACCAGGATCCGGGCCAGTACGGCTACCCTGCGTTCAACGTCACGGGCGTTGTCGAGAAGCTGGCCTGGAACGAAAGCGTCGAGCTGCTGCGCCGTCTGCGCCCGGAAACCCGCAAAATTCTCGTGGTTCTGGATGCGCGCCCTTCGAGTCTGGCTGGCGCCAAGAGAATGAGCGCCTCGACTCCAGAGGGCATCGAGGCCGAGTGGCTCATTATCGACACCTATGAAAAATGGCGGCAGGCCGTTCTCTCCTCCAGCTCCACCCACGACGCCATCGCAATCTTGAACTACCACAATCTGCTCGACTCCGACGGGCAACCGGTGCCCGACAGCGACGTCATGCGCTGGACCGGAGAAAACACAACCATTCCAAGCCTTGGCTTTTTCGACTACACTGTGGCTGACGGAGCACTCTGTGGCGTAATCCAGACCGGATTCGAGCACGGCACCCTGGCGGCGGGCATGGCCCTGCGCATCCTCGATGGCGAACGTGCGACGGACATCCCCATCGTGGACAAAACGCAGGGACTGACCATGCTCAACCTGAAGACAGCCAGAAAACTGCGCATCGGCATCCCGGACGCGCTCCTTCAGGAGGCAGCAGCACTTGTGGAATAAAGCCATTTCCCTCCTGGTGGCGATCCTGAGCCTGGGCATTTCCTGCGCACACGCCCAAACTGCCGCCAACATTCTCGTTCTTCATTCCTACAATCCGGGACTGAGCTGGACCGACGACATCCACCGGGGGATCGTCGAGACCCTGTCCCAATCCGACAGGCCATGGTCCTTAAGCGCCGAATATCTGGACGCCAAGCGCTACCCGCAGGAACCCATGTTCCGGATGCAGTCGGAACTGGTCGCGGCGCACCTGCGCGACCACCCCGCAAATGCGGTCATTGTTTCCGACGATGCGGCCTTCGGCTTTGTTTTGCAAAACCGCAAAGCGCTCTTTGACGGCGTGCCCATAATTTTCTGCGGCGTGAACAACTTCCAGCCGGAGATGCTTGGCGGCGAAACAGGCATCACGGGAGTTTCAGAAATAATCTCCGTGCGCGAGACCCTGGACGCGGCCCTGGCCCTGCATCCCGCCACGCGCGACGTGGTTGTCATCGGAGGCTCCCTTTCCAGCACCGACAGATCCAACCGCAGCCATTTCCTGCGCCTCATGCCCTCCTATGCCGGACAGTTGCGCTTTCACTTCTGGCAGGACATCCCCACCCCCGTTCTGCTGGAAAAAGTCGCTGCCTTAAGCCCGAAAACACTTGTCTTTCTGGCCAATGCCATTGCCGGACTGGACGGCCGCATGCTTGATTTCGGCCCCAGCGTGGCGCTGGTCAAAGCCAACACGCAGAGCCCGATTTACGGATTCTGGGATTTTTTCCTGGGCCACGGCATCGTCGGCGGCAAACTGGTCAACGGCTCCGAACACGGCAGAATAGCTGCCCGCATGGCCCTGCAAATTCTGGACGGGACATCTCCTGCGGAACTGCCCGTGGTCAGGGAGGTCGCCAATCGCTTTTTCTTCGACCATCGGGAGATGACCCGCTTCAATCTGAACGAAGATGCCTTGCCGGAAGGCTCGGTCATCGTGCACCGCCCCCAGAACATTTTCGCGGCCAACAAACGGCTCTTCCTGATATTTGGAAGCATCGTGATCACCCTCTTGGTCATCATCATCTCCCTGACCCTGGTCGTGCACATCCGCAAGCAGGCCCTGCTGGAATTACAGACCGCCAGGCACAAGGCCGACGAGGCCAACCAGGCCAAAAGCCTTTTCCTGGCGCACATGAGCCACGAGATCCGCACTCCCCTGACCGGCATCATGGGCCTGGCCGAACTGGCCCAGGGCAACCCAGGCAGCCCGGGCGTGCAGGAATATCTGGCCCTCATCCGCCAGTCCGGACAAAACCTGCTGCACATCATCAACGACATCCTTGATTTCTCCAAAGTCGAAGCCGGGAAGATCGAATTGCACAACACCAGCTTCAACGTGAAGAACATGCTCGAAGCGACCATCGCCTTCTTCAGGCCCAGCCTCCGGGAAAAAGGCGTTGCCCTGTCCCTTGTGCTGGACGCAGAGTTGCCGGAAATCGTGTGGGGGGATGAAAACAGGATCCGCCAGATTTTTTTCAATTTGCTGGGCAATGCGGTCAAATTCACGGAAAAAGGCGAAATTGAACTGCGCCTGACGGGGCTTGCGCCGGAAGAGAACAGCACGCGCACGGTGCTTCATTTCGAGATACGGGACACGGGATGCGGCATCCCCGAGGACAAGCTCGACAGCATCTTTGAACGCTTCATCCAGGCCGCGCATTTCCCGACCAGAATCTACCAAGGCACAGGGCTGGGACTGGCCATCGTCAAACAGCTCATCGAGGCCATGGGCGGGTCCATCCGGGCGCAAAGCACGGAAGACGAAGGTTCCACCTTCTTCTTCAGTATTCCGGTGGAGCGGGCGCGGGAGGAAGTAACAGCTCAGACCGGGACTCCCGTCAGAACCTGCGTGCGGAAACTTTCAATCCTGGTGGCCGAGGACAATCCCATCAACAGGCTCTTCCTGCAAAAGTCTCTGGAAAAACTCGGGCATCGCGTCGTCTGTGCCACCAACGGCCAGGAAGCACTTGATCATCTGGCAAAGAGCGTTGTGGACTGCGTGCTCATGGACATTCAGATGCCGGTAATGGACGGGAGCCAAGCCACGCGATATATTCGCGACAAATTCGGGCGCAGCCTGCCCGTCATCGCCCTCACAGCCCATGCCCTGCAAGGGGACAGAGAAAAGTATCTGCAGGGCGGGTTCGACGAATATCTGGCCAAGCCCGTTTCCATCGAAGAGCTGACCAAGGTCATCGCGAACATATGCGGCAAGAATTCACCTTAAATGGCCGAACTCGAGCGGCCGGCCGACGATAACCGTCGAGGGTCCATGCACCAGGCACGAAAAGCGAGCATCTCCAGTGCGTTTATGCGCTTTACGTCGGTCCTTTCGACCGTGAGCATCCTGTTGCTCGGCGCGCTCTGGATCGGAGACGCCATCTATCACTTCGACGAGGAAAGCGAGCTCTTGCGGCAGGAATTCATGGACGCCCGCAAAAAAGAGGTGCGACAGGAAGTCGATGTTTTCCTGGCCGAAGTCAGGGACCAGCGCTCCAGCCTGGAAAACTCCCTGCGCCGCGACATCCGCGCGCGGGTGAACGAAGCGTGGTCTGTGGCCGACAACCTCTACCGTCACAACACGGGACGGAAAAACAAAGACGAACTGGCCGAGATGATCCGCGAAGCCCTGCGTCCCATCCGCTACAACAACGACAGGGGGTATTTCTTCGCCACGGGGCTGGACGGAGTCGAGCAGCTCTTTTCGGACCGGCCGGAGCTTGAAGGAAAAAACCTGCTGGACATGAAAGACAGCCAAGGCAAACCCGTCATCCGCGACATGATCCGCATCGCCAGGGAAAAGGGAGAAGACTACTACGAATACCTTTGGACCAAGCCCGAATCCAAGGAAGATAGCCACCGCAAGCTGGCCTACGTCAAATATTTTCCCGGCCTCGACTGGCTCATCGGCACGGGCGAATATCTGGAAGACGTCGAGAACGATCTCAAGATGCGAGTGCTGCGCAATCTCGAGTACGAGCGCTTCGGCGACGGGGGCTACCTTTTTGCAGGAACCCTGGAAGGGGTATCCCTGGCAGGCCCGGCCAAAGGGCGAAACATGCTCGAAATCACAGACGCCAATGGGCTCAAAATCGTGCAGGAACTCATCCGCACCGCCCAAAACGGAGGCGGCTTCATCGAATACGTGATGCCCTCCTTTGAAAACAGCGTCCCCCACCGCAAACTGAGCTATGTCGCCCTGGTCGGAGACTGGAACTGGTATGTCGGGGCCGGGATCAACATCGACGCCATCGAAGAGGAGATCAGCCGCAGACATGCACGGCTCTGGAACAACACGTACAAACACTCCGCGGCCCTGCTCACCATTCTCGCCCTGATTCTCCTGATCCAGTACACGATCGCCAGACGGGCCATGGTCCGCCTGCGCAACGGTCTGTCCATGTTCATGACCTTTTTCAAGCAGGCGCAGGACATCGGAGAGGTGCTCATCCCCGAATCCCAGCCCTTCGCCGAAATGGAGGAGCTGGCCAGTTCGGCCAATGCCATGCTCAAAGGCCGGCTCCGTGCCGAAGCGGCCCTGCTCGGCAGCGAGGCCCGCTATCGGCGGCTGGTGAACAACGCCATGGACGCCATTTTTCTGGCCGATCAGGACGGGCGGATTGTCGACGCCAACGACCAGGCCTGTCGACAGCTCGGCTATAGCTATGAGGAAATCACGGCCGCGCATGTCTGTGACGTCGACGCAGCGGCCACTCCAGAGTCCTATGCCAGCCTGGTCTCCTCCCTCGGCGACACCAGCTCCGCTGTCATTTCGGGCATGCACCGCAGGAAAGACGGCTCCTCTTTTCCCGTGGAAATACGGGTAGCGATCTTCAAGGAGAACGGACAGACATTCTTGCTCGGCATCGCGCGCGACATGACTGAACGGATCATGGCCGAAGAGCGCCTGCGGCAGTCCGAAGCGAAATTCGTGCACCTGTTCCAATCATCTCCGGACGCGATTTTCCTCGTCCACCTGGAAAGCGGACTGCTCAGGGAAGTCAACGAAGCCTGTGTGCGCGTCTTTGGCCACCCCAGGAAAGAACTGTTGGGGCGGACCATCCGGGACCTCGGCATTTTCAGGGATCGGCACGACAGCGACTCGATCCTGGCCGCATTGCGCAAGGGACGCGGAGTCAAGAATCTCGAAGTCGGGATGCTGCACAAGGACGGCAAAACGCTCAGCTGCCTGATCTCGAGCGAGGTACTGAACATCGAAGAAGAGGCGTATTCCCTGACCGTATGCCACGACGTGACCGAACAGAAGAAAATCCAGGAAGTCATGATCCAGAGTGAAAAAATGATCTCCGTAGGCGGTATTGCCGCCGGCATCGCTCACGAAATCAACAACCCGCTGGGCATTGTCCTGCAGGCTTCACAAAACCTGATCAACAGAACCAGACCGGATTTCCCCAAAAACCTGGAAGTCGCCCGCAAGATCGGCCTCGATCTGGAATTGCTTGACCTGTACATGAAGGAACGCAAACTCCATGTCTTCATCGAGGACATCCGCGAAGCCGGCAAGCGCGCAGCGTTCATCGTGCGCAACATGCTCGACTTCAGCCGCCACAGCCAAACCGTGCGAGGGCTGTGCTGCATGCGCGACGTCGCGGAAAAGGCCCTGAGCCTGGCGGGCAGCGATTACGATCTGAAAAAACACTACGACTTCAGAAGAATCCAGGTCGAAATAACCCAGGACAAGGAAATCCCGCCCGTCTTCTGCAGCGAAACGGAGATCGAACAGGTCTTTCTGAACCTCTTCCGCAACTCGGCCCAGGCCATATCCAGCGCACCCGAACCCGTGCAGCATCCGCGTATCAGCGTACGCATTTCCAACGAGGACGACTGGGTGCGCATCGAGATCGATGACAACGGACCAGGAATCCCGCAGGAAGTTCAACGGCGCATCTTCGAGCCCTTCTTCACCACCAAAAAGCCGGGGGAGGGCACGGGTCTGGGCCTGTCGGTGAGTTACTTCATCATCACCCGCGGTCACGGAGGCAAAATTTACGCCTCGACCAACGAAACAGGCGGCACCCGCTTCACCATCGAGTTGCCGCTCAAGGCCGACCTGGCAGCGCCGGAAGATCCGCCCACGCCGGACCCGTGTTGAGGGAAGCCCTCATTCCCGACGGCGTGTTCGCGCACGTGCCGAAAAGACAGGCATGGCCCGTCAAAAAAATGCACTTCGCCGGGGAGAACGCGCCGGATGGGAAACGAAGCGAACAATTTCTCTTTGCAGAATGAAAAAAGCGCGTTAGGGCGCGAAAAACACCGGCCCCAAAGGCCTCCCGCCCAAACCTTCAGCCAGGAAAAGCAGTACATGCGGCCCAAGATCAAAACAGGCTATCCCGTGACCATCCACGGCCAAACCTTCACCAAGGTCGGCATCGTCTGCGACGCCTCCGCCTTCGACACGCGGGACACCCTGGAGGTGATTTATGTGGACGCGGCCTTCAAGGCACGGCGCACGATCGTGATCTGGCGAGACGACCGCTTCGAATGGAGCGAACCGTCCTACCCGGGCGTCAATGTCGAAAACGACCCCGACTACGAACTCTACGTGGCCACGGTCAAGAACGGCCGCTACTGATTCCCCCGCTCCAGGCGGCAGCGCTGCTCATAGTAGGCGCCGACCCCGCCCATGTCCGTCTCCACGAACCCGATGATCCGATTCACTCCTCCGCCGTGCATGCACCACTGTCCGCGGCGGTAGACCACACAGTCCGGATGCATGGCCTCGTCCGCCACGAACCGCACTGCAAGCCGCCCGAATTCCGTAACCAGCGCTCCCATCCCCGGGGGCAGCCCGAAACTTTCGAGGGTGCGCGGATGCACGGTCACGACAGGCCGCTCGCTCTGATCCTCGGGCAGGATCTGGGAGTGGACGAAGCGGCGATTGATGAGCGTCAGAAGCTGCAGGGGATAGTCAGTGGTGACCGCCACCGGCGGGTCCAGACGCGGCGGCAGGCGATAGAGCCCGTCCTCATGTCCGAAACGCAGATCCGCGAAGGCCACGGGTGCATGGGAGGAACGGACATAGCCCCTGCCGCGCAGTTCTTCGAGACTGGTGTTCAGGGTAGAGGAATTGAGCGCCTGAGCCAGAGCCTCTTGCGGTTCGGGCAGAGTCACGGGTGAAGAGAGCCTGTGACCCAGGTCGGCCAGAATTTCGTAATCCGTGCGCACTCCCGCCGGAGGCTCCACGGCCTTGGCGCTGAGCTGCACGTACTCGTGCAGAAAGGAGCCGACAACATCCTCCTGTTCGAGCATGAGCGCCACGGGCAGGATCAAATCCGCCACCTCGGCCGTGTCCGTCATGAAGGCGTCGGCCAGGACGACAAAATCGAGCCCGCTCAAGGCCTTGGCCACCTCTCCCGCCTCCGGGAACTGGTTGGCCGGGTTGGTGCATTCCACCCAGGCCATGCGCACGGGCGGATCGGCCCGGCGGATTTCCCGAGCCAGGTCGGGCATGAGCAGGGTCCGGCCATAACTTGTGGACGCCTTCCAGGGCAGATGAAAATTGCCCATGGAGCTCAGGTTGTAGTAGGCGCCGCCTCCGCTCGTGCCGACATGGCCGCCGAGCATGGCCAGGGCGTTGATGAAGCGCACGTTCTGCCCGCCGAAGCGGTAGCGCTGCAGCCCCCAGCCCAGGAGCGTAGCCACGGGCGTGAGCCCTGCGTAATGATCTGCCAGCAGCGCCACATCCGCGGACGCCACCCCGCACCACTCCAGAAGTTCCGGCCCGCACCCGGCAAGCAGCTCCTCGAACCCGGCCAGATCACGGCAAGCGGCCGCCACCTCCGGCGCAAACCCCTTGCGGCGCAGCACCTCTTTCAGCACGGCCACGGCCAGAAAACGGTCCGTTCCGGGCCGAATCCGCACGAAATGATCCGTGAAGCCCTGCGCCGTATCCGCCCCCGGAGCGATGGTCACCACGGGCTTTCCCTTTTTGCGCAAGGCGCGGACCATGGCCGCCGTGTGCACGGAACCGCGCGCCAGATCGCGGCCCCAGTTGATGAGCGCCGACGTGTTCAGGATGTCCGAAATGTCATTGGTGCGCAGACAGCCGAAATCTTCCGTACAGGCCGCTATCCCGGCCTCGTCGCACAAGGACCCATGCAGGCCGGAGGTTCCCAGGGTGCGGAAGAAGAGGTTCGACAGCGCCTTGACCACGCCCCGGTTGCCCGCGCCGCGCACGTGCAGGATGGAGCGGGGCTCGGCCCGGTACTGGTTAATTTTTTCGGCGCACAGCCCCAGGGCCTCGTCCCAGCCTATGTCCTGCCAGCGCCCGTTCACCTTGAGCCGGGGGGAGCACAGCCGGTGCGGGCTGGCGAGGCGTCTTCGATGCACATCGAGCTTGGGGCAGGCAAAGCCCCGCGTGAAGGGGTGATCCGGATTGCCGCGCAGACGCAGGCCGCCAGGGCCGGTTTCGGCCAGCAGGGAACAGGCGTCGGGGCAATCGAGGGTGCAGGCGGTGATGGTCATGTATTCTCCCAGGGAGCCAGCTACGCATGAACTCCCCATTCATATTCGTGTTTGTCCGGCACGCTTCTAACCCTGACGTTGACGGAAGCCAAGTCGGGGGGCAATGCTTTCCCCATGCCGAACCTTCTTGATTTTTGTCCTGCCCGCCACGAACGGGTCGAAATCCTGGGCCGGGCCGTCAGTGAATCGAGCCACGGTACGCCCCTGTACCTAGACCATATCTCCGCCGGGTTCCCCTCTCCGGCCGACGATTACATCGAAACCTCGCTCGACCTGAACACCTACCTCATCCGCAACCCGCCAGCCACGTTCATGGTTCGAGTCAGCGGAGACTCCATGACCGGGGCGGGCATAAACGACGGCGACGTCCTGGTCGTGGACCGCTCCGAGCAGCCCGCCCACGGCAGGGTCGTGGTCGCGGTGCTGGACGGGGAACTGACGGTCAAGCGCCTGGTCATGAAAGGCGGCCAGACCCTGCTCGCCCCGGAAAACCCGCGTTACCAGGCCATCGCCGTGGCTGCGGAGCAGGACCTGCACATCTGGGGAGTGGTCACTGGCGTGGTGCGAAAGCTCTAGATGCGCGACTTCTACCTCATGGTCGACTGCAACAATTTTTATGCGTCCTGCGAGCGGGTCTTCAACCCGAGCCTGGCGGGCAAGCCCGTGGTCGTGCTCTCCAACAACGACGGCTGCGTCATCGCACGCTCCAACGAGGCCAAGGCCATGGGCGTGGTCATGGGCGAGCCTGCCTACAAGCGGGAGGCATTTTTCAGGCAGAGCGGCGTGCATGTCTTCTCCTCGAACTACGCCCTCTACGGCGACATGTCCGCGCGGGTCATGCGCATTCTGGCAGGCTTCTCGGCGAAGACGGAGGTCTATTCCATCGATGAATGCTTTCTGCTGCTGCGAAACTTGAGCGCCGCCTCCCTCCTGCACACGGCGCAGGAGATCCGCCGCACGGTGCGGGAATGGACCGGCATTCCGGTCTGCGTAGGGCTGGCCCGCACCAAGACCCTGGCCAAGATCGCCAACCGGCTGGCCAAAAAGGACGGCGACGGGGTACGCCTGCTGGAGGACGAGGAGGACATCGACCGGGTCCTTGGTGGCATGGAGACAGGCGACATCTGGGGCATCGGCCGCAAAAGCGCGCGGCGTCTTTGCGATTGCGGGGTGCGCACCGCGCTCGAACTGAAGCGCCAGGACGATGACTGGGTCCGCCGCCATCTGACCGTGACGGGCCTTCGCACCGTGCTCGAACTGCGCCAGATCCCGTGCATCGCCCTGGAGGACGCCCCGCCCCCGGCCAGGTCACTGGTCTGCTCACGCTCCTTCGGCACGCGCATCGAGAGCCTGGCGAGCCTGGAAGAGGCGGTCTCGGCCTATGTGCAGCGAGCCGGGGAAAAGCTGCGCCGCAAGGGGCTTGTGGCCGGGGCCGTGCAGGTCTTTCTGGAAACAAACCGCTTCCAGCCGGAGCCCCAGTACGCGGGAAGCCGGTGCCGCGCCCTGCCCGCGCCCACGGCGAGCACCCTCGATCTGCACGGCCCGGCCCTTGAAATCCTGCGGGACATCC
>JFJP01039630.1_pt1 | contig 13031 bp, 22 predicted proteins | sample 431651 | NCBI WGS metagenome assembly JFJP01 (sample SAMN02602958, study PRJNA72255) | Microbial mat metagenome, whole genome shotgun sequencing project. | biome: fresh water; feature: sink hole; material: water; isolation source: purple microbial (photo- and chemosynthetic) mats found in...
TCGTTTTCTTTTCTTGCGTGATCCCGGTGCAAATTTTAAATTACTAAGTATATCTGCCATTGCTATCTCCTGTGAAGTACTAACGCTCCGGAGTCGGAGCTCGCATCTTCAAAAATATTATGATTTAACTTCTTCCACTGTTACAAGATGTTTTACCGTATTGATCATCCCAAGAATTTGCGGAGTCGCGGTATGAACTACCGAGTAGTTCGGTCTTCCAAGACCAAGCGCTTTGATCGTTGCCTTATGGTTCGCAAGCGTATCAATAATGCTGACCGTTTGTGTAATTTTAATTTTTTTCGGCGCTGCCATTGTCACTCACACTTAGTTTTAGTTTTGAAAAAGTTCTTGAACGGTAATTCCTCGCTCTGCAGCAATCATTCGTGCATCACGCATTGAAAGCAGCGCACGCAAGGTTGCTTTAACAACATTATGAGGATTTGCTGAACCCATTTGTTTTGTGAGAATATCCTTTACACCAGCCATTTCCAATACTGCACGTACGCCGCCGCCGGCAATCAGTCCTGTTCCGGGCGCTGCGGGGCGAAGCAAAACTTTTCCTGCACCAAATTTGCCAAGAGCATCATGCGGAACAGTTCCATTGATCAATGGAACCTTCACTACATTCTTTTTTGCATCATCGGTTCCTTTAGAAATCGCATCAGCAACTTCGTTCGCTTTACCGAGTCCAATGCCAACATATCCATTTCCATCACCGACGACAACGATAGCATTAAAACTAAAACGACGACCACCCTTCACAACTTTCGCTACGCGATTGATGTGAACAAGTTTGTCCTTCAGATCAAGATCACTTGTTTTAATTCGAGCCAAGATAAAACCTCACAATGATTGTATTATACATTTAGTTTTGCTGTCGGGAGAGGAGTCGAACCTCTACAGACGCCTCCAAAGGGCGTTGTCCTGCCATTAGACGACCCGACAAGCATTTAAAATTTTAATCCACCCTCACGAGCACCGTCAGCAAAAGCTTTCACTCTGCCATGATAGAGATACCCGTTCCGATCAAATACAACAGAACTTATATTTTTTTCGATCGCTTTTTTTGCAAGAAGTTTTCCAACAAGTGAGCTTTTTGCTACTTTTGTTTTTACCGCTGCAACTTCTTCTTTTAATTCTTTAGCATTTGATGAAAGCGAAACAAGAGTTTTCCCAGATACATCATCAATGATCTGACCGTAAATTTCATTCAAACTCCGAAATACGGTAAATCGTGGGCGCTCTACTGATCCGAAAATTCTTTTGCGGACTGTTTTTTTGATTCGTAAACGTCGTTTTGTTGTGTCTTTTTTAATCATAGTATCAATTCACAAATTTATTATTTCGAACTAGCTGCTGTTTTGCCTGCTTTGCGGCGAAGAATTTCACCTTCATATTTAATGCCCTTGCCTTTGTATGGCTCAGGAAGTTTGAATGAACGGATCTTTGCAGCAACAAGACCGACAAGTTGTTTGTCAAAACCACCAATGGCAATGCTCGTTGGTGTCGGTGTCTCAATTTTCACTGTTTCGGGAGCACGGAAAATAATTGCATGAGAAAATCCAAGAGCTAATGCCAGGTTCTTCCCCTTCATTTCAGCCTTATAACCAACTCCAACCAATTCCAATTTTTTTGCGAATCCTTCGGAAACACCTTTAACCATATTTGCAATGTTTGCTCGTGTCGTTCCATGGATCGCACGATTAGAACGACTTTCCGTCTGTCGTGTAATTGTTACTTCATTCCCTTTTATCTCAATACCAACAGTCGGATGAATTTTTTCTTTCAACTCTCCGTTTTTTCCCTTCACCGTAACAACACCGTTATTTGCGGAAATTGTCACACCTGTCGGAACTGTAATAAGTTTTTTACCAATACGTGACACGGTCTAAACTCCTTTTACCAAATAAGGCAGATAACTTCTCCGCCGACATTTTCTTTGCGTGCTTGTTTATCGGACATCAAACCTTTTGATGTAGATACAATTGCAAGTCCTAATCCATTACTGACGCGAGGAAGATTTTCTACCTCGCGATAGACACGACGACCCGGTGTACTGACACGACGAGAACCTTTGATGACATTTGCACCCTCGTAATATTTCAATGCAATACGGATCACTCCTTGTTTGTCGTCAGCAACAACGTCATATTTATTGATGAGCTTATTCTCAGAGAGAATACGGGTGATTTCTTTTTTTATATTTGAAGCAGGAATCTCAACTTTTTTATGCTTCGCTAATATCGCATTGCGAAGTCGAGTTAAATAATCTGCTATCGGATCTGAATGGGCCATTGTAAAAACCTTCTATTAAATTTTACCAGCTTGCTTTCGTTACACCGGGAATCTTACCTTCGTGCGCCAATTTTCGAAACGCTAAACGTCCAAGACCGAACTTGCGCAAAAAACCGCGCGGACGACCGGTCATAAAGCAGCGATTATGCAAACGTGTCGGGTTACTGTCGCGCGGAAGCAAACGCAAGCCTTCCACATCGCCGTTTTCGATTAACTCTTTACGTTTTGCAGCATATTTTGCTACTAATTTTTCGCGTCGTTTTTGACGCGCAATTGAACTGAGTTTTGCCATACTTTTCCTTTTAGCTTACTTTTGCAACCGGTTGTTCTCGTTTCACAAACGGAACGCCGAACTGTTTCAATAATTCCATTGCTTCCATATCTGTTTTAGCTGTAGTAACAAATGTGATATCCATACCATTTATCTTTGTCACTCTATCAGCATCGATCTCAGGAAAGATAATTTGTTCTTTGATTCCAAGCGTATAATTTCCGCGGCCGTCGAATGAACGATCTGAAATTCCACGGAAGTCACGAATCTGAGGCATCGCAAGACTGATGAGACGATCAAGGAATTCATACATCATTTTACTTCGCAGTGTAACTCGCGCACCAATTGCAAGGCCTTGACGAAGCTTGAAATTCGAAATTGCTTTCTTTGCTTTTGTTACTGCAACTTTTTGACCGACGATCAATTCCAATTCTGCAATTGCTACATCGAGCAGCTTTGCATCCTGTGTTGCTTGGCCAACACCAATGTTGACAGAAATTTTTTCAAGTTTCGGCACCTGCATCACGTTCTTGTAGTTGAACTGTTTCGTCATTGCAGGAACAATATCGGTTTTATATTTCGTAGCAAGACGGGGATATGAACCAGTATCACGTACTGCCGGACCTTTTTTCTTCTCTTCCTGTTTTTTTTCTTTTGCCATTGTCGTTTCTATTTATGTATTACGTTATTCGCGTAACACCGATTAAAAAATTAGAACATTTCACCGCTCTTCTGAGCAACGCGCATAACTTTTTTCTTACCACTGACGGAATCTTTTGTGCGGGAATATCCGATTCGGGTTTTTTCACCGGTCTTCGGATCTTTCAACATCACATTCGATGAGTGAATCGGAGCTTCTTTTTGAACAACGCCGCCCTGCGGATTGCTCTGCGAAGGTTTTGTGTGACGTTTTGCAAGATTAACGCCTTCAACAATCACTCTGTTCTTCTCAGGAATAACTTTCAACACTTTTCCTTCTTTGCCTTTGGAGTTTCCTGAGATCACGATTACAACATCATTTTTCTTTACGTGCATAACAATTCTCTTTCTGAGTTACAATACTTCGGGTGCTAGGGAAACAATTTTCATGAATTGACGTTCGCGAAGTTCGCGGGCTACCGGACCAAAGATACGGGTACCGCGCGGTTCATTCTGCGGATTAACAAGAACAACAGCGTTCTCATCAAAACGAATATATGATCCATCTTTCCGTCCAATTTCTTTTTTTGTGCGAACTACTACTGCACGTGAGACTTCACCTTTTTTTACGCCTGCACCGGGAATAGCAGATTTAACCGATACAACAACAAGGTCACCGACAGAGGCATAACGACGATCATGACCGCCTAGTACACGAATGCATCGTACTTTTTTTGCTCCTGAATTATCTGCAACCACTAAATTGGTTTCTTCTTGAATCATTATTTTCTCCGAACTATTCTATCGTTCTATTGTCAATGAACCGTTTATTTTGCTTTCTTGACAATTTCGACCAAGCGCCAGCGCTTTAGTTTGCTGAGCGGCCGTGTTTCCATAATTTTTACGGTATCACCAATTCCGGCTTCATTCTTCTCGTCATGCGCATAAAATTTTGTGGTGCGCTTGAAATACTTTTTATAAAGTGGATGAGCAACTTTGCGTTCAATCGCAACAACGATGCTTTTTTCCATTTGATTTTTGGTGACTTTTCCGGTTCTTGTCTTGCGATTATTTCTTGTTTCCATTAGTCTTCTCTTCTCTTACTGTGCTGCAACGGTTGATGTCTCAAGTTCACGCTCACGAATGATGGTTTTCATTCGAGCGATATCTTTACGAAGCACTGAAAATTTTGCGGAGTTCTCTACTTGACTGGTTGCTTTTTGAAATTTCATGGTTGCAATCACATCCAAATTTTCTTCGATGCGTTTTACAAGCTCTTCGTTTGTCAATTGACGTAATTCTAATGTTTTCATAGTATACTCCTTACGCTACCAAATCTATTCGTGAAACAAACTTCGTTTTGATCGGAAGTTTGTGTGTTGCAAGCTTCAACGCTTCCTGTGCAACTTCTTTTTTAACGCCGCCAACTTCAAACATGATGCAGCCTGGTTTAACAACTGCAACCCAAAATTCCGGTGCTCCTTTTCCGCTTCCCATTCGAGTTTCAGCCGGTTTTTTTGTGACAGGCTTGTCCGGGAAAATTCGGATCCACACTTTTCCTTCGCGTTTCATCAATCGAGTTAACGCTACACGAGCTGCTTCAATTTGTCGAGCCGATATCCAAGCCGGTTCCATCGCTTTCAAACCGTAATCACCAAACGCTATTGTTGCACCACGAGTTGCAACACCGCTCATCCGTCCGCGTTGCGCTTTCCTAAATTTTACTCTTTTTGGCATTAACATAATTTAAAACTCCAAATACAAATCAAAATTATTTTACTGACCGATCTAACACTTCACCTTTACAGATCCAAACTTTTACACCGATCTTCCCGTAAATTGTTGCTGCTTCGGCATGGGCATAATCAATATCGGCACGAAGCGTATGAAGTGGGATACGGCCTTCCTTGTATTGTTCTGTTCGAGCAATTTCAGCACCGCCTAAACGACCGCCGCATTTCACACGAATTCCCTCGGCACCCATTCTCATTGCAGCAGTGATCGCTTGTTTCATTGCTCGACGAAAAGCGATGCGTCCTTCAAGTTGTGATGCGATATTTTCTGCAACTAATTGCGCATCAAGTTCCGGGCGTTTTATCTCACTGATAAGAATCTTAATATCTTTGTTCGTTACTTTTTTCAGCTCTTCTTCTAACTGCCCGATCTCTTTACCGCTTTTTCCGATCACAACACCGGGACGCGATGTATTAATGGTGATCCGAGCATTTTTTGGAGTGCGTTCAATTAATATTTTTGAAACGCCGGCTTTTTTCAAACGGTTGCGAAGATAATTTCTGACAACCATATCTTCTTGAAGTTTTCCGGAAAAACTTTTTTCGTCGTACCAGTTTGAATCCCAACCTTTAATAACACCTAAACGAAAACCGACCGGATTAATTTTTTGTCCCAAAGTAACTCCTCAACTGAATTATTTTTTCTTATTTCGTTTGTCAACAATAATAGTTAAATGATGCGAACGTTTCAAAATTTTATATGCACGTCCCATTGGCGCCGGCAGAATGCGTTTCATCGATGCTCCGCCATTCACAAATACTTCTCGCACAATAACATCATCCGTGCTAACGCCAGCGTTAATATCTTTGTTCTGAAAATTTGATACGGCTGAACGAAGAACTTTTTCAGCGGATTTTGCTGCATGTTTTGGCAGGAAATGAAGGATATTCATTGCTTCACCAACCGACTTCCCTCGAATTAAATCGATAACGAGTCGCATTTTGCGTGGTGATGTTCCAACATATCTACTAACTGCTCTTGCTTCCATTATACTAGACTCCAATTAAAATGATTACGCCGTCGCTGCTTCGGTTCTCAGACCGGGATGCCCGCGGAAAATACGTGTCGGTGCAAATTCACCAAGTTTATGTCCAACCATTGACTCTTGAACATAGACTGGAATAAATTTATTTCCATTATGCACGGCAAAGGTATGCCCTACAAAATCCGGAGATATAGTGCACGACCGTGCCCACGTTTTAATCACTTGCTTTTTGTTTGATTTATTAAGCGTCTCAATTTTTTTGAGAAGACGCAAATCAATGTATGGACCTTTTTTGAGTGAACGACTCATAGTACTCTCTTAATTACTTACGACGCTTGACAATATATTGACTGGACTGTTTTTTACGCTTACGGGTTTTCAAACCTTTTGCTTTTTGACCCCACGGACTTACCGGATGACCACCGCCTGATGTTTTACCTTCTCCTCCGCCCATCGGATGATCGACAGGGTTCATTGCAACGCCTCGAACATATGGACGAATTCCAAACCAGCGCGATCGGCCTGCTTTACCAAAACTGATGTTTTCGTGATCAAGATTTCCAAGTTGACCAATTGTCGCATAACATTCCGAAAGTACATTTCGAGCTTCGCCGGATGGGAATTTTAAAAGAACAAACTTTCCTTCTTTTGCCTGAACGGTAGCAAAGTTTCCAGCGCTCCGAGCAACTTGTCCACCCTTACCCGGGCGTAATTCGATATTATGCACCTGAGTGTTTACAGGAATTAAACGCAATGGCATTGCATTTCCGGTAAGAATATCTGCCGTTTCGCTTGCTATAATTTTTGTTCCGACTTTCAAACCTTCAGGAGCAAGAATATATCGTTTGTCACCATTTACATAATGGATCAGAGCAATGTATGATGAACGATTTGGATCGTATTCAATTGAAAAAACAGTCCCTTCAATATTCCGATTATCACGTTTGAAGTCGATCGTACGGTACCGTCGTTTATGTCCGCCGCCTTTATGACGTGATGTTACTCGCCCGTGACTGTTACGACCGCCGGATTTACTGATTTTTTCAAGAAGAGATTTTTCAGGTGTTGACTTGGTTATCTCTTCAAATGTCGCAATCGAATAATATCGAGTTGCTGCTGTTGTTGGTTTTAATTTTCGTAATGCCATAACTCGCTCTTCTCGTTAAACGTTTGCTAGAAAATCAATTGTTTGTCCGTCTTTCAACGTGACGATAGCTTTTTTCCAATCGCTGCGTTTTCCAGCAATGCGTCCGCGTTTTGTCATTTGCGACTTGATCTTACCCTTTACATTCGCCGTACGCACGCTCGTAACATTAACGTTGAATTTTTTTTCAACGGCTTTCGCGATAGTAATTTTATTTGCGTTCAAGTCAACTTTGAATGCGTATTGACGTTTAGCGGTCAATTCCGTCATTTTCTCTGTCAACAAAGGTTGTATTAATGTTCCTGCCATAGTCGCTGCCGTTACAGTTTAGTTTGCAAATGTTTTATTGATGACATCAATGCCGCTTTTAAAGATTACGACAACATTATTGTTAAGAATATCGTATGTTGATGCTTTTGCTGCTTCAAGAACATTAAGTCTTGGAATATTTTGTCCTGATTTTAGAACACTTTGATCTGTTTTTGAAGTTAGCATCAGTACTTTTTTTCCGCCAATTTGCAGAGACTTCAAAATAGAAGTCATCTCTTTTGTTTTTGGAATCTCGAATGAAAAATCTTCAATAACAACGATCTGTCCATCTTTTGCTTTGTATGACCAAGCTGATTTTCGTGCAAGACGTTTTACTTTAGCCGGTAGTTTCACGACATAATCATGTGGTGTTGGTCCAAAAATAGAACCGCCGCCGGGCATCAGTGGTGAACGACTTGTACCTTGACGGGCACGACCCGTTTTCTTCTGTCCGAACGGTTTCTTTCCGCCGCCGCGAACTTCACTCCGAGTTTTTACTTTGTGTGTCCCTTGACGTTGGTTTGCCCAATATGAACGAACGGCTTGATAGATTGCATGGTCATTTGGTTCAATCCCAAAAATTTCCGGCTTTAACTCTACAGTTTCACCGGATTTTGTACCATCTTTTTTAAACACTTCAATATTCATAGCTGACGCTTCCTGCAATCAAATTACTTGGTAATTGTTACGTAAGTATTTTTTGCTCCTGGTATCGATCCTTTAACAAGGATCAAATTTGATTCTGGAATTATTTTTAATACTGTTAAATTTCTAACGGTGACATTATCAAATCCCATGCGACCCGCCATTCTCATTCCTTTGAATACGCGCGATGGATATGATGATCCTCCGATAGAACCGGGAGCTCGCTGACGATCTGATTGTCCATGCGTTTGACTGCCAACCCCGGCAAAATGATGTCTTCGAACAACGCCTTGAAATCCTTTTCCTTTTGAACGAGCTGACACATCAACTGTGTCACCTTGTGCAAACACGGTATCAACACGAAGTTCTTGACCGAGTTCAAATTTAACACCATTGAAATTTCGAAATTCACGAAGAAGCCGAAGAGCTTTTGCTCCTGCTTTTGCAAAGTGACCTTTCAATGGCTGATTGACAAGACGATCGGCTTTTTCATCATAGCCAAGCTGTACAGAATCGTAGCCGTCTTTATCTTTTGTTTTAATTTGAGTGACAAAACATGGACCTGCTTCAATGACGGTACACGGAACTGAAATTCCGTTATCATCAAAAACGCTTGTCATGCCTATCTTTTTTCCTAAAATTCCACTCACAGGTATATTCTCCTTGAGAACTATCAATTTGGTTGAACAACAGATCTAATAATTTCTTTGTAACTCTTGATCCGAAGCAACCGTTACACTTTAATTTCTACATCAACACCAGCCGGAAGATCAAGTTTCATTAATGCATCAACTGTTTTTGAACCTGATGAAAGAATGTCAATCAATCGCTTGTGTTTCTTAATTTGAAACTGCTCACGTGATTTCTTATCAACGTGTGGTGAACGGTTCACCGTAAATACCGTCCGACGAGTCGGAAGCGGAATCGGACCAGAGACAACAGCTCCGGTTGATTTAACCGTTTTGATTATTTTTTCTGCGGACTTATCGATCAGATTATGATCGAACGAACGCAATTTGATTCGAATTTTTTGACCAGCCAATGGTTCACTCCTTGTGCAATTTCCCGGTATGCAATCTTGCATACCGGAATCTTGACAGAATTATTTTTTACTCAATGATCTTTGTTACAACACCAGCACCAACTGTTCGTCCACCTTCGCGGATAGCGAAACGAAGTCCTTCATCCATTGCGATGGTTGTGATCAATTCAATCTGCATATTATCTACGTTATCACCAGGCATAACCATTTCAACACCCGCAGGCATTGTTACAAAACCGGTAACGTCAGTAGTACGGAAATAGAACTGAGGACGATATCCGTTAACAAACGGTGTGTGTCTTCCGCCTTCTTCTTTTTTCAGAACGTACACTTGAGCAGTAAATTTTTTATGCGGCGTGATAGAACCTGGTTTGGCAACAACCATTCCGCGTTCAAGATCATTTTTTTCAACTCCGCGTAAAAGAATACCGGCATTATCACCAGCACGAACTTCATCAAGTTCTTTGCGGAACATTTCAGCACCAGTGATAACAGTTTTTTTGTGAGCACCAAGACCGATAACTTCAACTTCATCGCCAACTTTCGCATGTCCACGTTCAACACGACCTGTTCCAACTGTACCGCGACCGGTAATAGAGAATACGTCTTCAATAGGCATCAAGAACGCTTTTTCAACATCGCGTGTGGGCACAGGAATGTAAGCATCAACAGCAGCCATCAAGTCGAGAATTGGTTTATAATCTGGGTCTGTAATCGGTTTGTTAGCGGCAAATGCTTCAAGAGCTTTTGTAGCTGAACCGCGGACGATTGGAATATCATCACCGGGAAATCCGTATGAAGTCAATAATTCGCGCAATTCCATTTCAACGAGGTCTAACAATTCCGGATCAGCAATATCAACTTTATTCAAAAAAACTACCATCCTCGGAACACCAACTTGACGAGCAAGAAGGATATGTTCTTTTGTCTGGGGCATCGGGCCATCTGTTCCTGCAACAACAAGAATAGCACCGTCCATTTGCGCGGCACCGGTGATCATATTCTTTACATAGTCAGCGTGACCAGGACAGTCAACGTGAGCGTAGTGTCTATTTTCTGTGGAGTATTCCACGTGAGCAGTAGCGATTGTGATACCACGTTCGCGTTCTTCAGGTGCATTATCAATCGAATCAAATGTTCGAACCGTTGATAATCCGCCGCCTTTTAGCGAAAGCGTCATTGTAATAGCTGCAGTCAATGATGTCTTACCATGATCGACGTGTCCAATCGTTCCGATGTTCACGTGCGGCTTACTGCGGTCAAATTTTTCTTTTGCCATGAGGATTTCTCCTAATTTAATGTGTGAATGATTTTTTCTAAATTTTCAAAACTAAGCGTTCTTACCTTTTACTTTTTCAATGATCTGTTCGGAAACGGACCGCGGTGTTTCATCATAATGATCGAACTGCATAGTGTAGAGGGCTCGACCTTGAGTCATTGATCGTAGCGATGTTGAATAACCAAACATTTCAGATAATGGAACCATTGATTTGATTACCTGCGCATCTTTACGAGGAGTAATACCCTCAATCTTACCGCGACGCGAACTCAAATCACCCATTACATCACCAAGATAATCTTCCGGAGAAACAACTTCGACAGCCATTATTGGTTCAAGAATAACCGGATCTGCTTTCCGTGCAGCTTCTTGGAATGCCATAGATCCGGCAATCTTAAAAGCCATTTCCGATGAATCAACATCATGATACGATCCATCAAATAACTTAACTTTTACATCTTCAATCGGATACCCGGCAAGAATACCATTCTTTAACGCTTCTTGAATTCCAGCGGAAACCGGTTTAATAAATTCGCGAGGAATTACACCACCAACGATTGCGTCCTCAAATTCATATCCTTTTCCTTTTTCATTCGGTTCAAGTTCAATCCACACGTGACCAAATTGACCTTTTCCACCTGATTGGCGTACGAATTTTCCTTCTGCAATAACTTTTTTGCGAACCGTTTCTTTATAGGCAACTTGTGGCTTCCCAACATTCGCTTCAACTTTGAACTCACGTTTCATGCGATCAACAATAATTTCCAAATGCAACTCACCCATACCGCCAATAATCGTTTGACCGGTTTCCTGATTTGTAGAAACACGAAACGTTGGATCTTCTTCAGCAAGCTTGGAGAGCGCTTCACCCATTTTCTCCTGGTCAACTTTTGTTTTGGGTTCTATCGCCTGATGAATAACCGGTTCTGGAAACACCATTTTTTCAAGTATAATCTGATCGTCTTCACCGCACAAGGTATCGCCAGTTCGTGTGTTTTTAAAACCAATTGCAGCAAGGATATCACCGGCATAACCTTCTTCAACATCTTCTCGATGATTTGCGTGCATACGTAAAACACGACCGATACGTTCTTTCTTTTCGCTTACAGAATTATACAGATACGAACCTGCTTTCACCGTTCCGCTATAAACGCGGAAAAATGTCAAACGACCAACGTATGGGTCAGTCATGATCTTAAATGCAAGACCAGTAAATTTTTCATTGTCAGCAATTTTACGACTGACAGTATCTTTCATATTGGGATGGTGTCCGGTGATCATTCCACCTTGAATATCAAGCGGCGAAGGTAAAAAATTTACGACCGAGTCAAGCAGCATTTGCACGCCTTTGTTCTTGAATGAAGAGCCGCATAAGACCGGAACAATCGAAACTTTCAAACAAGCTCTTCGCAGAACATCAATAATTTCTTTGTCGGAAATTTCTTTCCCTTCTAAATACTTTTCTAACAATGAGTCATCTTCATCAGAAACAGCTTCAAGCATTTTTATTCGATATTCCGCAGCTTGTTTTTGTAAATCATGAGGGATTTCAATTTCATCCCAAGTCATTCCGTTCGAATGATCATGAAAAACATGAGCTTTCATCGTTACAAGATCAATAATACCCTTAAACATTTCGCCCTGTCCAACGGGGAGTTGAATTGGAATTGCATTTGCTCCAAGTCGTTCTTTCATCATTTGAACCGCAGCAAGAAAATCTGCGCCGACACGATCCATCTTATTCACGAATGCAATCCTTGGAACTCCATACTTATCTGCTTGTCGCCAAACTGTTTCAGATTGGGGTTCTACACCACCAACCGAACAGAACAAAGCAACCGCACCATCAAGAACTCGCAGCGAACGCTCTACTTCAATTGTAAAATCTACGTGACCCGGTGTATCAATAATATTAATACGGTGTGCATTCCAAAAACATGTTGTAGCAGCAGAAGTAATCGTAATTCCACGTTCTTTCTCCTGCTCCATCCAATCCATTGTTGCAGCACCATCGTGCACTTCACCAACACGGTGCAAAACACCAGTATAAAAAAGTATACGCTCCGTCGTAGTAGTCTTACCGGCATCAATGTGAGCCATAATGCCGATATTACGCGTATGATCTAATGAAAATTTACGAGGCATACTTATTCCTAGAACTTAAAAAGTAGATTAATACACTACTTCAAAGTGAAATTTCTTATTAAAATTTAAAAGTCTTTATATTACCATTTAAAGTGAGCAAACGCTTTGTTTGCTTCAGCCATGCGATGTGTATCTTCTTTTTTCTTCACCGCATTGCCCTCGCCATTAGCAGCTGCAATAAATTCTGCAGCTAACTTTAATGACATAGACTTATCCGAACGTTCTTGCGAATAGTTTATTAACCAACGAATTGCGAGAGCGGTTCGTCGTTCGGGACGAACTTCTGTAGGAACCTGATAGGTTGCTCCGCCAACTCTCCGTGCACGAATTTCTATCACAGGAGAAACGTTATGAACAGCTTTTTTGAAAATATCAATCGGGGTTTGTGTTTTTGCACGTTCACCAATAATTTCAATTGCATCATATAAAATGGTCTGAGCCCTGTGCTTTTTCCCATCTTTCATGATATTATTAATGAATCGA
>JFJP01039631.1_pt1 | contig 13031 bp, 21 predicted proteins | sample 431651 | NCBI WGS metagenome assembly JFJP01 (sample SAMN02602958, study PRJNA72255) | Microbial mat metagenome, whole genome shotgun sequencing project. | biome: fresh water; feature: sink hole; material: water; isolation source: purple microbial (photo- and chemosynthetic) mats found in...
CGTAGCCTCTTTATGCAGAGAGGAAGCCGCTCGATACGGCGAGGGACGCCAAAGAGGTCAAATGAAAATATCCATAACAGAAATACAAAAACCCAAGTACGGCGAAAACCCCAGCTTTCACAGAATAGAATTTAGGGTAGAGTTCGACAAAAACAAAAGGTCGCTAGACTTCAAAAGAAGTGTGCGATTTGCACAGATGGTTAGAAGAATGAACGCCAATCCTGTGAGCAACGAAAAAAACTACGACACATACAAGTTGCGCGTTGAAGAAGAAGAGAAAATCGAAGATGTCGTACGTTCTTTGAAATCAATCTTTGATGAAGCGAATTTGTGGAATGACGACATTGAACAGGAAATTGATCCTGCTCAGTACAACGAAATATTAAATCCAACTCCATTTTAAGCGCAACAATGTGGGGCGGGTTTAGCGCGAACCCATTGGAAAAGCTGACGGAGTGATTAGCAGACAACGATTTCAGCATGAAGGTTCAAATCCTTCAGCCCTGTCCATTAAGGAGTTGCAATGCACAAATTCCTAGATTTTGTTTATGACGTTTTGAATTCAATCAAATCCTTCATCGAGTACCTGATGGGGATTATCGCAGACATCGAGTAAGGAGAAAAATGACAGACCTAACACCACTCATCTGCCCTCAATGTGGCGGAAAAATCGAAATCACGACAAAGAAATTTGAAGACGTCTTCGTTGAAAACTCAAAAGGCTCTTTCATCTTCATCGGCGAGAAAATCCAGTGCGCCAACTGCGGGACCGGATTTGAGCGAAAAAGCACGTTCAAGAAATTTTTGAACGTATCGGTGAAGATGGGTGATAGATCGAACGCGATTATCTTCAATGGAAGCGTTCAGGGCTCAAACATCCTCATCGGGAACGGAAACAAGATCGGCTAAATTCCTAACGGAAAAAGATTTTTATAGCCCAGGTGAAGGTTCAGAAGTGAACTCAATCTGATTGGACAAAAAGAGTACACCACTCTTTGAAGCGGGTCGGTTCCGCTCTGGGCTACTTGGCGTCGCGGTGTCTGCGACATACGCAGAAAGAAAAATCGAGCCTCACCGTTTACCTTCACGAGTAAGACGAAGGGTTTGTCTCGAACGCCAAAAGGACTGAGCCAAAGGACTTTATAAAGTAGGCAGCAGGCTTGAGAGAAGAGCTGGCGCACACTGTAAGCGTCAAATACATGGGGCGGGTCAGTCGACACCAACATGGCGAAAGAGACCACCACATCTCAAGACAGTTCGAGTCTGTCAGCCACACCTTTCTGACATCGGAGACTATTATGAGCGTAGAAAATGAAATCATAGAAGAAATCGTAAGGAAATGCCAAAACGAAGCCTATGAAACAAAACCTATAGGCTCAGATATGTTCGGAAAAATATTCGCGGTCATGTTTGACGGATCAATCATAGTGACCGGAAGAGACCATTACGAAGTCTCTAAAATATCAGCGATGCTGAATGGCGCAAGAAAAATCGCCATGATGCAGGCAGTTCCGATAGTGGCTGAGAAGGTTGCAAAAGAAGTTTCAAGCAACCTGAAGACAAAACGGAACGGAATTACCTTCCACTAAAACAAAAGACCCCAACCGCAACCCACCTGGCTTTGAGCCAACCACACCTCCTATTGTGACTAATACGGGTCTTGATAAATTTTTGAGACGTCAACCGCAACCAAACCCCTTCTAACCTTTGAATAGAAACCAAAAGGGCGTCTCGTGAAATCGTTGAGCAGGAACAGGGCGCAGTCAACAGCGCTGACGCGACAGAGTAGCCTTGTCGGTAAAACGGAGCAATCTTGGTGAAGCGTCAAACGGAACAATCCTGAGTAAGCAGCTGAAAAAGAACGCCACTGCGAAGAAGGTAAACGTACCGGCTCAAGTACAAAAAATAATAAGTCGCGCACAGCAACCAACTTACCTTTTGGAGGTCGATGTCGCTGGTTCGAGTCCAGCATCGCCAAACGGCGATTAGCTCAGTCGGCAGAGCGCGAATAAACGGGACTTGTTGAAATCAAGCTGGAAGGAGAAGACCACAGCACAGTGGCGCTTGTGACTTAGATCCCCGCAAGCAAACGGAATGAAGGAAATCTGCGCCGTAGGTACAAACGACGCCCCTATCGTACCGACCAGCACCGAAATCATTGAAGACGCTCACAGCAAAAAATCCTACTCATCTGAATAATGAAAGATGCGAAGTTCGATCCTTCGCCAACCGGAAACGGTTGTAGCTCAACGGTTAGAGCAATGGAAACGCGTCTTGATTAATTATTGACACTTACAGCAACCAAACCTTCTTCCCCCCTTCCTTTGGCAAAAAGAAACCAAAAGTGTCTAGTGCAATCATTTAGGCTCTAACAGCAACCAATAGACCACTCGATTAACCCTCGATTAAAGCCTATAAAGAGCCTCGTGAAATTTATTTGGAGAAATATCATGGCAAACAAACTCGTAAGCTCGTTCAACAAACCAGTCCCGCAGCGCAAGCCTCGCGTAACTCTTACAGAGAATGGGGCGCTGACCAACTCCTCGACATCCAACGCGGTGCTAGACTTCTTCTCGAAGTCTGGCGCTTTACGCGGAAGCGCTCTTGAGTTCGTAAAGATGTTTCGTGACGCCTACACCGAAGATCCGCAACTCGCGGTTCGCGCATTATTTCAAGCGCGTGACATTCGTGGCGGCAACGGAGAACGCAAGAATTTCCGTGAAGCCTTTCGGTGGCTCTCGAACAACACTTCAAGCGCGTGGAAAAAACTCATTTGCTTCGTGCCTGAATACGGGCGCTGGGATGATCTCTTCGAGTTTCTGACACCAGAAATCGAAGACTTCATCTGCAAACAATTCTGGGCAGACTTACGCGCTTTTGACAGCGGACAGCCCATCTCCCTCCTGGCAAAATGGATGCCCTCCGAAAATGCGTCCAGCCACGAAAGCAAGGTAATGGCGCAGCACTTCGCGGAAATTCTTGACCTCACACCACGCGAATATCGCAAGGCTTTGTCCTCGCTCCGCAATCGCATCAAAATCGTTGAGACACAAATGTCTCAAAACGAATGGCGCGAAATTGATTACGAACGCGTGCCGTCCCAAGCCTCTCGCATCTACCGCAACGCCTTCAAGCGCCACGACCAGGAGCGCTACACCTCGTATGTTGAAGCAGCCAAGCGCGGCGAGAAGAAAATCAACGCGGCGACAATTACTCCAGTCCAACTGGTGCGAGAAGCCTGGCACAAAGAAGACGCAACAATCGAAGCTCAGTGGCTCCAGCTCCCGAACTACATGACTGATGGATCACTTATCGCGGTTGCAGACACGTCTGGCTCAATGTCTGGCGCTCCACTCGAAACAGCGGTTTCCCTGGCTATCTACGCCGCAGAAAAAAGCAAAGGTCCTTTCAAGGGCAACTGGATGAACTTCAGTACCAAACCGAAATGGCAGACGCTGAAAGGGAAGACGCTTCACGAAAAAGTTTGCGGCATCGACACGCATGATTGGGAAATGTCAACAAATCTTGAAGCGGTGTTCAATCTAATCTTGAAGACGGCTGTAGCAAACGACGTCTCAGAAGAAGACATGCCGAAAATCGTCTGTATCATCTCCGATATGCAATTCGATGTCGGAACTGGAAGACAATCGTTCACAACTCACGAAGCCATCAAATCAAACTTCCGCGCACACGGTTATGAAATGCCGGTTCTGGTTTACTGGAACGTTCGCGCAAGCAATGGTCAGCCCGTGACAAAGAGCGACACAGGAACCATACTGGTCTCCGGCGAAAGCGCGTCAGCGTTCAAGGCTATCATGTCTTGCGACCTTGAGAAATTACAAGGCGCGACACCGTTGAGCCACATGCTCGACATCTTGAATGGCGAACGATACGCGCAAATCACTTTATAAAAATAAGCGGTGGCTTTGCCACAACGGTTGAAGGGTGAGCCTGAGCGAAAGCAGTGGAACCAATAACTATCTCCCGCTTATCAAGGAAACCTGTTGTAGTCTTCCTGGCAATTTCAAGGCACAGAGAACTGCAACGGGTTTCCGACATCAGAAATATGCCTGGATCGTTCAACGGAAGGACGTAGTGGAAACGTGTCACTCAACGATACACGGAGATCGCTAAGAAAGGAGTTCAATTCTCCCCCAGGCTCTACGGCGCAGGTACCAATTACGGAACCAGCGGAGAAACGACGCACTGAAACGCACGCTACCGAAGCCAGTAAGCAGTCTGGGAGCAGTAAAGGCGCGGCAGACGAATTGACCACCTGACTGTTAGCCGGGAATGGAAGTCTGACGTAAACACTCTCTGCGTGAATGAGAGCGAAGTGCTTGCGTGAGTAAGCAGAAAAGAACCCTGTCTGGAGCCGGATGGGGTTCATTTTATTTTTTTGGAGAATGATAATGGAATGTCCAGCCTGCGGTAAAGAAAAAGGAATATTCAAGAAAACAGTCAAACCAGGACAGCTCTGTGCAGACTGCGAAACAAAAGCCAAGCCGTGTATGGCTTTGGTGGAGAAAGGCGGGTTGCTGCTTGTTTGCGAGCAATGTAGCTCTTTTGGGGTGTTGGCGAAGAACGAAGCAACAGAAAGCGCCATACTTGAAGTTAGAAAAAAAGCAAATGTGCCTAACGGCTTTCTTTTGGTGAAAATGAAAATTTGTCCAAACTGCGAGGCGAAAAATGGTGACAGTGGAAGTGAGAACATTCCAGAAGCCAACCCTTCCTGATGGTTTTCTTACGACTCACGTAAGGGTTGAGGTAGACGAGAAACTTGCGCGTGTGTACGAAGAGAATGGATGGGGTGGAAAGGATTGCCCAAGACTTGCGCTGGAAAATGTAATCTCCAGCGTAAAAATTGACGCCAGCAAGATATTCCGAAGAACAGAATACGGGTACAGAAAGAAAATAAAGAACGTAGATGAAGTCATGAAAAAATTGAACATGAACGCATCTGCTGTCTACAAACCAAACGCGCACGAAATAAAGATGTGCGAAAAGATTGGAAAAGATAGTTACTTTGGAATTCAAGACTTCGTGGGGATGGTAGGGGCGGTTCTGATATGGAGGAAAAAAGATGTACAGTGACCTTTCTGACGTCAGAATAAAGCGCCAACCACACACGCTGGACGAAAACGAGCTGAGAAGGCTTAGAGGTCCTCAAGACCAAAAAGCGTTGTCGGCTCAATACTTCTACACGGGAACGATACACAAACCTGTAAAAAGAATGGTTGTTATATACCAATCAGGAGACTACGAGATTGCGTCAACAAAAAAAGGGCTGACGCCAATACAAGCGTCAGCCAGAGTTGAACTACTAAAGCAAAAAACGTCTATTCGGTCGGGACGACGACTTCGCTCGATTGGTCGTCGGTGCTGGTGCGGACTTCCGCATCGACTATGTCGGCACCCATTAGACGGCTAAAAGCCTTCTTGTACTCTTCTGGGATTGGAAGGTTTACGTTTACAACCAAATCGCCATCCACGGAAACTCCTCTCTGCTTCATGAAGTTGTTCATGGCTTGAGGGTCTTCCATAATAGGAAGGTCTTTCATTCCAACTGTTTCCCACAAAAGTTTTATCGCCGCGACAGCGGCAGTGTCTGCAACTCTGTCCCTCGTAAGCAGCGTGTGCATTTTGTTGTACGACAAAGGAAGCAAGTCCGGGAGAGAGGATTGCATGGCGAGAAGGCTTGGGTGATGCCCAAGACTCAACCTCGCTTCATCGTACACCCTCTGAAATTCAGGGCTCGTGGTCAGTCGTTTCAATGCAGAGACACTAATACCCATCTCTGCTGCAATTTGAGCTGAAGTTCTCGCCTGTTCAAGATCAAGAAACATCGAAACGGCGTGTTCAATCTGCTTCAGCTTCGCCAACCCTTCCCTCTCGGCAATCGTCAAATTCAAATGACGCCTTCCGTCAGAGTGGTTTTCCTTCAAAACAATATCCAATTTTTTAGCCATTATGCCTCACGGCGTAATTCTAGTTGAAACCAATTCAATTGTCAACCAATCGGTTGACAAATATTCCAACCGTGCTTATACTGCACACACAACAAGGAGAAAAACATGCCCCAGTTATTTGACGAACCCGAAAACGAAGATGCCGCAGAGATGCTCGAAAATCTCGAAGCCTTCCAGACCTCAGTACCCGACGGTCGCTACGTCACCATCCGCCACGAAGCCAATCCCCCGGTCTTCGTCGCCTTACTTCCTGACGAAAACACCATCACAATCAGCGAAGCAATCGAACGGCGCGGCTTGACCATCAATCGCTCGGTCACTGCCTACGTTGACAACCAAACAGTCGAATTGTCGCATCAACTCGCCCCTGGGCAGGTTGCGACACTGATCGGCGCTGTAAAGGGCGGATAGCCTGATAAAGAGGCTTAGGCAAAAACCTAAGCCTCTTTTTTTTGGAGCGAAAAATGGTCAAAATTGTAAAAAGAACGGAAGTGGCTGAAGACTTCAAAACTGCGATGATTTCCTCGTACATGCAGTGGCTGAAGCTCGTTAACAACGGAGACAGCTACGATAAATCCGCAAAATCCCAATCAATCGCAAGGCTTTTGCCAATCGTAAAGAAAGAGTCGCCAGAGCAGAGAAGCGGATACGACTACGAAGTCACGAGACTTCGATCAACTGAATACACCGAATTCTTCATGGAAAAACACGAAGACAAGTGGTTTATGTGCGGAACAACGCCGCACATTACGATCAAGGATTACAGAGGGTCACACAAAACCGTTGGAGAACTTGGGCGATACAACGTCTACATTCCAGTAAGCATCTTTGCTGATCCAGCCCTGAAAAGGATCCACATGATCCCGCTAAGAAACCCAAACGCGTCGAACAGGCACCCGCATCACTACGTAATGGGAACTGGACACCCTCTGGATAGACCAACTGGAAATTGCTACGGCTCGTACGCGGGAGTTTTGACGGGACTGCTTGACAACCCCGATTTGCCTGAATTGTTCCGCCAGATCATGCAGCACCTCCGAACGTACGGAGACAGACCGCCAAGAAAAATTGGTCAACTTGATTTCGACACAACGAGTAAACAATGAAAATAATCCTCTCAGAAAAAGCGCTCGTAAAACTTTCGATGTACAAAATCATATCCGGCGAGATGGAATTCTCTGGATTTGGAATTGTGGAAAAAGGCAAAGACCTTCTCATCGAAGACGTGGATCTCTTGAACATCGGCTCGTTCGGGTATACAGAAATCCCCGAACACAGACAGGTGAGTTTGCCGCTGAACCCGAAAAGAAAACTTTGGTTCCACAGGCACCCTATGGGCGATGGAATTCCAGGACCTCACAACTGGTCTGGCAGGGATAACCAAACTGCGGAAAGAGAGCCGTTTGGCGGAATACCAGAACTCGTTCAGTGGTCTGTGTCAATTGTGTTGACGCCAAGAGGATGGGTTGGGAGGTTGGACATTTATCTTCCGAAGCTCAAAACATTCCACCTTGAAGTAACTCCCCAGCCAACTCAGGAAACGTACGAAATCGCGAGAGGGTTGATAACCCCAAGTCTGACCAAGTACGCCGACGAATTGAGAGAAGAGTTCTTTCAAACATTCGGCAGGCTCGAAGATATTTACGACGAGTCAGAGCCAAAGAAGAAATTCAAGAAAATCAAAAAGCCAAAGAAAGATGAAGTTCCGAAGATAATTATTGACGGAATAAACATTTTCAGGCGCTTGAAGGAAAGACTATGAAACATACACGACACATGGACATCTACACATTCCCGCCAAACTTCTCAATCACACTGATTGGCGCGGGCGGAATTGGCGCGATCACCGGAATTGAACTGGCGAAGATGGGAGTTCCCAAACTCAACATCTACGACATGGACACGGTTGAGGAAGAAAACCTCACAGGGCAAATGCACAAACTTTCTGACATCGGAAAATCAAAGGCGATTGCCTTGTACAACACAATTCACTTGTTCGCAGACGACACGCGCATCAGTACGAGTGACGAGAAAATCACAGAAACGTCAATCCTTCCGAAATCAAATATCGTAATCTCAGCCGTTGATAGCATCACGGCGAGAAAAGAAATTTGGGAAGCCGTGATGCAGCTGAACTTAAATCACGACATTACTGCGTACATTGACGCTCGCATGGCGGCAGAACAATATCAACACTTTGCCGTGAATATGAAAAGCACGCTGTCAATGATGAAGTATTGGGAAATGCTTTCCTCAACAAATGAGGAAGATGTTGAAGAACTTCCATGCACGGCGAAGGCGACGTTCTACACCGGCGCAATCGCGGCTGGTCACATTGGCGCTGTCGTGCGTAACGTTCTTGAGGGCGAATTTGAGCCTCACCGAGTAATTCATTACATCCCACAGTTCAACCTGATCAAACTTCCGCTATGAGCGCGTTGTCCGAAGTAAGAAATCTTGTTCTCCTGCTTGAAGCCGCTGAAAATGGCGCGTTTCAAGCAGGTGAGCAATACCCCGAAAGAACTGAGCACAGAAATAAATTCCGAGCACTATATGAGCTTCTTGGAGGAAAAAAAGAAGAAGTGGAAAAGTTTCTCGGAGAAATGGAGCAGGAATGTTTAAAGTCAATTTTGCAGATGGATACTACATCGAACTTAATGGCGAAGGAGTTATCGACATCTCCATCCAAACCGAAGAATTCGCAAACTTCGTCTGTTCAGCTCTCAACAAAGCCGAAGCGGAAAACTACATCGAAAGACTGAAGATTGCCTACGACCCGCATGATTTACTAAGCAAAAGAGTCAAGGCTGTAACTCGAATATCGAAAGACATGGAAGAAAACGGCTACGACAAAGATCAAATCAAATCAGCTGCAAACGTGGCTAGAAAGTTCTGGAACCTGTCTCCAATTTAGTTCCGGCATCAGAAAATGGACATCAAAGACATCAGAAGGTTGTACGATATGAAAGCAATCCTGGGGATGCAAAGAAAAAACCAAATCGTATGCCCACTACCTCAACACAGCCACCACGATTACACGCCATCGTTTTCTGTTTACTGGTCAAAGAAGAACAACTGCCAGCTATTCAAATGTCATGGAGCGTGCGGGCTTGAAGGAGACGTAATTGATCTTACGGGATACACAAAGGTCAACGGGTATAACCCAAAGAACAGAGAACATACGAGAATGGCTATTTCTTTGTTAACCGGCGGTTTCAAAATATCTCCGCCAGTCCAGCCAAAAAAGACCGGTCTGCTAACAAACGACATGGTCTCGCGCTACAAAATAGGCGAAGAGGTTTCGAGTTACGCGAAGACAAGAGGGCTCGAACCCGCCACCATTGAGCGCTTCAAAATCGGTCAATTCAACACCCCTTCCACCTCCTGGATGACCATACCAACATTCACAGGAGAGAGACTGACAATGATGAAGATGCGAAATCTAAATTCGGTCGGCAAAAAAGACAGGTTCACCAATCTGCCTGGCGGCATGAATGGGATATTCAATATCAACGAAGTGAAAGAGAAGGGCGGGAAAGTCTTGATAGTTAAGGCTGAGATACCCTCAATGCTGCTCTCACAAAGAGGATTTCTGTCGTGCGCTCCAAACGCAGGGGAAGGCGCTCTTGACGAAAGCTGGTACAGAAATTTTGTCTTCTGCGAAAAAAGAATTGTAGTTGGAGATAATGACCCAGACTCGAAAATCCGCGAAAAGATGAATGAGTTTGCAGTAAAGAGAGCGGAAGCGTTGAAAGCGGGACTAAAGTTTCCGCCAGAAAACTACAAAGATATTGACGAATTCATGCTTGCTGAACCAAATGCAGCAAGCGAACTAATCAAAGGATGGTTGGCGTGAAAAAGCCTTAATAACTGTGTCGGCAATTTTGCTTGCCGCATTTTCGCTTTACGTGAATGTAAAGTCTTTAGCGGCTCACAAAGACTTTTTATTAACGTTTTTTCTTCTAGCACTCTATTGGCTATGGCGTACGCAGATAGCTCAAAGATAAAGGACTCAAATGGACGCACATAATTTAATTCGTGCTGGCGTTTTAGCGCAAAAGACATTCAACATGGCAGATGGTTTTCGCATTACGGAAGTCCCGCCTTGTACTTTTTCTTATCGCGTGCCAATAGACGGTAAAGGCGGATGCGATGAAGTTGAACTTCGGCGCATTGGTTTTGCTGGAACAGATGTAACGATGAGAATAGGATATTCAAAAACAGCAAACGTCTTGCTAATAGCAGGCGCGGACTAGCATCGCGTGCAGTTGACGTGTGACGGCGTCTGCCACACGCAACTAACACAAACCGCTAGGCTGCTTCATTGCAGGAGGAGATTATGAGATACATCATTGGCAACATTCTTGACCAAAAAGGAATTATCTGCCACCAGGTCAATTGCAAAAAAGTGGCTGGCGCTGGGCTGGCAAAGCAAATCCGGGAGAGGTATCAAAACTGGTATGAGGAATTCCGAAAAGCTCAACCGCGCATCGGAACAGTTAGTGATTTCTTTGCTGGCGACCAAATCATCTTCAATCTTTACGCACAAGACGGATTTGGTAGAGATAAGCGATACACCGACTACGAAGCGCTACGTAAATGCTTTTCGTGGGTTACTCGCTACAACGAATATCAAAAACTCCCAATTCACGTCCCGTACAAAATCGGCTGCGGTCTCGCTGGCGGCGATTGGAACGTGGTTCTGAAAATCATTGAAGAAGAATTACCGGACGCAATCATCGCAGTGCATCACAACATTCCAATTATGAAGATTGAGAGTGTTTGCGACGACATGAAGATTGATATATGGCGAGACGGCGAACAATGCAGCCACAAAGGATGCCGTTCTCACATCAGCCATCCATGCGAAGGATGCGGAAGATTTGGCGCAAACGGAATTGCGATAAAGGGATTTTCAGAAAGTAAGTTTCTGACACCGGAAACGCGGATAACTAAGGAGAAACCATGAATAGAACTCAGGAAGAAATTGCCAAAAGAATTGAAGAAGTGAAAGACAACGACTTTTTCGGGACAACAAGACAGGATATTGTTTGTTTTCTGGATTTCCAGAACGCCAAAAAATACGTAAGCAGCGAAACGCGAGAAGAGGATTGGAATAAATTCCACAAGGATTGCAAAGATCCAAAATTCTTGATGAAGCAATATATGGAGTTCGCTTGGGGTAAGGCAAATAACTGTCGCGGGTTATCAGCCGCCCGTTCACTGGATCACTACAAAGCGTGGCTGTGGCTCGACGGAAACGACGAGCTGTGCAAAGAACTTGACGAGTACGAGTTCTATGGAAAAGACCATCTCGTGAAGATCTGCGAATACCTCGGTCTTGACCACTCGCAATGGGATGACGGAGTTCGTCGAAATGAGTAAAGCGGAAAAAAGAAAACTTTGCGTTGGTTGTAGAAACAATCGCTACAACATGGGCAGAGGATTTGTTGAGAGAGCGGGAATTGACGCGGTTGTCGATGTTGACGAGTGCTGGAGCCTGAAGAGAGCTCGTGTGGTGATTAAGAAAAGAGTTTCCATCAGCCAAACACCTCCCTGGAGCCAATCTCCAACAAAAACGCTCGATTGCAAATCAGAGCCAGGATACGTGTACGTAGATAAAAACAGAACATCGTAGAGGAAGAATGAAGCAAAAAAATGAAGTCGGTATTGCGGAATTGCTTGTCAAATATGAATTCTCGATACAGTTAAACAACGGCATAAGTATCTTGAGAACGAAGAATGACTCAATTCTGTGGAAAGGCGAATACAACGACTGCCTGGATCAAATACAAAAAATTTATGGAGACGCGAAATTCTATTACGCGGTACTCCAAAATACCGTGTATGTGTGGAGAGACGAAGTAAAACATGAAACGCGTGAATACTACACAGTCTTCGTTATTATGGACGACACAGACGGAGTTCCGGTCGGCGTGGCGTGGATTGAGCAACTCGCAAAAGACGAAGCAAAAGAGCGCGAAGAAGATGATGGTCATTCATACAGCGTGAAGACTGTCGACATGGATGGCATCGCAACGCTGGTTGACGCCTACTTCAAATTTCGCGGTCTTACACATCCAGACGCCGCTCAGTCTTTCTTGTTTCTGACATCAGAAATGGGCGAGGTGGCGGACGCCATCGTCCAAGACCAGGCTCAGTGGACGCGCAATAACCCTCAAAACAAAGACGGATCAGTCCAGAAAATCCGCGAAGAGCTTGGCGACGTGTTGATGATGCTCACCAAAACGTCACAGGGATATAACGGAGACCCAATCTCGGACATGATCTCGAAATTCAAGAAAAAAGGTTTCACGCGATGACTTACACAGTATCTCATTTAGGCGAAAACAAATTCGCCGTTATTGATCAGAACACACTAAGAGAGGTGTGCGTCTGCACTGGAGGCAACGCGAAACTGCGGGCAGACAAAATATCAGGCTTGCTTGAAACCGCCAGCAACGTTTCCGCAGTCCACGCGCAGGCTTCTATTGAAGGATGGATGGCTGCGAAGGAGAGTAGCGGAAAAGAAATTACAGACCTTCGCCAAAAACTCAAAAAAGCTCTCGAAGCGCTAAAAGCCGTTGAGTACGTCAGTGGCTTAGATTTCTGGGGAGCAGACTTAATAAAAGAGCGCTGTCCGAGATGCGGAACACCAAAAGGCAAAGGGCATAAATACGACACAGACTGCTTGATCTACCAAGCGCTAAAGGATAGCGAATGAGAACTTCTGGAATTCACTGGTTTCACTCATGGCGGATATTTCCGATCAACCAGGAAGATGGAACCAAAAAGTTTGAACTTAAGATTGACGGCGAGGACAAGGGAGAGATGAAATCAACAAACATCTACGACGCAGTAAAAGAAGCGGAAAAAATGGTGGAAAAAATGATGGAGGAAAATCAGTAATGAGCGAACAAACCGTAATTGTTATTCTGGATCAAAACAAAAGTACAAGGAAGGTGTAACATGGAAAATAAAGGTTGTATGTCAATTGTTGTTGTAATCGCCATTATTCTTATCGGGCTCTTCGTTTTCGGGTATTTCCAAGTTCTCGAAGAA
>JFJP01005781.1_pt1 | contig 13030 bp, 11 predicted proteins | sample 431651 | NCBI WGS metagenome assembly JFJP01 (sample SAMN02602958, study PRJNA72255) | Microbial mat metagenome, whole genome shotgun sequencing project. | biome: fresh water; feature: sink hole; material: water; isolation source: purple microbial (photo- and chemosynthetic) mats found in...
GCAAAGCGGAACTGCTGTACCACGCGATTGATAATTCAGGTTTTTACGCCAATCCGGTGGATAAAACTTGCCGTTCTTGGATGAACGTGCCCTTTACCTTGGCCAATGCGGAACTGGATAAAACCTTTTTGGCGGAAGCCAAACAGGCCGGTTTAGTGACGCTGGCGGGACATCGTTCGGTGGGCGGTATGCGCGCCAGTATTTACAACGCCATGCCCGAAGAAGGCGTGCAAGCGCTGGTGACTTTCATGGCGGGATTTGAACAGAAATACGGCTAATTGTATTCCGTGTTTTGTAAACCGCAAAGAACGCACATTAAAACGTGGTTTGATGTTCTTTGCGGTACAAATAGCCGATTAACGCTTCATGGAATCGAAAAATTAATTCCATCGCCGTGAGTTCTTCCATAGGATGCAGGAGTTTGCGCAGAATCCAGATTTTTTGTAGCTCTTCTGGCGTCACCAAGAGTTCTTCACGGCGCGTGCCAGAACGATTGATATTGATGGCAGGATAGATGCGGCGCTCAGCGATTTTGCGCTCTAAATGGATTTCGTTGTTACCAGTGCCTTTGAATTCTTCATAAATCACATCGTCCATGCGCGATCCCGTGTCCACCAGCGCGGTGGCGACGATGGTCAAGCTCCCCCCTTCTTCCACATTACGCGCCGCCCCAAAAAAGCGTTTTGGGCGTTGTAAGGCGTTGGCATCTACCCCGCCGGTCAGCACTTTGCCAGACGCAGGCACCACCGTGTTGTAGGCGCGGGCAAGGCGCGTCACCGAATCGAGCAAAATCACCACATCGATCTTGTGTTCGACTAAGCGCTTGGCCTTTTCAATCACCATTTCAGCCACTTGCACATGACGGGTGGCGGGTTCATCGAAAGTGCTAGACACCACTTCGCCGCGCACTGAGCGTTCCATTTCGGTGACTTCTTCCGGGCGCTCGTCGATCAATAACACGATCAAATAGCATTCTGGGTAATTCGCCGCGATAGATTGGGCAATGTTTTGCAACATCATGGTCTTGCCGGATTTTGGCGGTGACACAATCAAGCTGCGTTGGCCTTTGCCGATGGGGGCAATCAGGTCGATAATACGGGGCGTGAGGTCTTCAGTGCTGCCATTGCCTTGCGCAAGCGAGAACCGGCTATTCGCAAACAGGGGCGTGAGATTCTCAAACAGGATTTTGTTTTTGGCATGTTCTGGCGCTTCAAAATTGATTTCGCTCACTTTCAGCAAGGCAAAATAACGCTCGCCTTCTTTGGGCGGACGAATTTTACCGGCTACGGTGTCGCCAGTGCGTAAATTAAAACGGCGAATTTGGCTGGGCGAGACATAGATGTCATCTGGGCCTGCCAGATAGGAACTGTCCGCAGATCGTAAAAATCCAAAGCCATCTTGTAAAATTTCCAAAACCCCATCGCCAAAAATATCCTCACCTTTTTTAGCATGTGCTTTCAATAAGGCAAAAATAATATCTTGCTTGCGAGACCGGGCAGTCCCTTCCAGATTTAACTCTTGCGCAACACGATTGAGTTCGATGGCGCTTTTCTTTTTCAGTTCAGTCAGGTTCATAAGATTTCAGGCGTTATGGCTTACGCAAGCAATGGGTGGAAAGGGGCAGGGTAATCGTCGCAATGACAAGGACGCCCTGAAACATAGATACGACGAAAGAAGACTCAATCAGAGGGGATTTGCCGAATTAAGGCGGATCTGCAAGCGCTCTGCTGGCATTTCTGCATTCAATTAAGGAACAAACGGGATAAACTCAACGGCGAAGCCAATGGAAGTGGCGTAGATTGTCTAACATATGCGTGCTAAATACAAGAGAAGCTGCAACAACAACACACGCTTAATGATTTGTGTTGCTGTTGCACCGGTTGATCAGAGATTACTGTCTAAGAAGGCGGTCAATTGAGACTTTGAAACCGCGCCCACTTTAGTGGCTTCAACCCGACCTTTTTTGAAGAGCATCAGCGTTGGAATACCGCGTATGCCGTATTTAGGTGGCGTGAGGGGACTTTCGTCGATGTTTAATTTAACAATCTTGAGCCGTTCCAGATACTCTGGGGCAATTTCATGTAAAACCGGCGCAATCATTTTACAAGGCCCACACCAATCTGCCCAGTAATCTACCAACACGGGTTTATCGGATTTCAAGACTTCTGTCTCAAAGCTCTCGTCTGTCACAGAGACGATATGTTCACTCATTTTACGTAATCTCCGTTTGCTTGCTTGTTTTCTGTCACACCTGACTTGAAAGTCAAGAGAAATGTGAATTCTAACAGTGACCCACGCGGGTGACATGGCTTATTAGTAGCCAGTCACCGATTAAATGTCAAGTGTTTTCACCTGCGCTTTAACTTTCATCCGTTTCTGGGCGAATCCCGCGTGTGGTTCGTGTCCCACTAGGGTTGGGCCGGGTTGTGCGCGGTAAGCTAGAAGGACTAATTTCTTCAGCCTTGGTCGCAAGCTCGGGCAGCACTGCCGGAGCGGGTGGCGTAATCGGCACATCCACAACTTCTGGAGGGGCTTCTTTAACGGCTGGCGGCTTGACCACCACTGGCTTGGGAGGAGCCGCCGCCGTGGTGGTGGTGCCGGAAGAACGTGGCTCAGGCTTAGGCGGGCTGGTAAAGCGTTGAAATAACGATTTAACCGCCATCATCAGCATAATAACCAGGGCGCGCAGCAAATAAAACACCAAGCTACTCAGCTCTACCCCTTTTTCCCAAGCACGCGCCAGCAAACCCGGCTCAGTCTCCACCACACGCTGAGCGTGGGGGTCAGCCGACAGGTCTGCCCCGCTCAAGCCGTTGCCGCCATCGTGTCCGCCATCTGGCGAAACCCCAGCTAACGCAAGCGGCCCGGCGCTGATGCAACCCAAGGGAATCACCACTAAAGTCAGCAAGGTAGAGACCAGCACACCGAATAGCAAGGAAATCGCCATCCCTTGGAAAATGGGGTCAAACAGGATCACACTGGAACCACCGACTAAAGCAAAAGCCGTGATCATAATGGGCCGAGTCCGGGTCTTGCAGGCAAGCACCACGGCATCTTGGATGGGAGTGCCTTTTTTGACTTCCTGAATGGAATAATCGACGAGCAGGATAGAGTTTCTCACAATAATTCCCGCCAGCGCAATCCAACCAATCATCGAGGTGGCCGTAAACTCAGCGCCTAAGAACCAATGCCCCGGTATAATTCCCAGCAACGTGAGCGGAATAGGAGCCATGATGATAGCAGGTATCAAAAAATTACCAAACAGCCACACCACTAACAAATAAATCAACACCATCGCTACGCCGAACGCCAAGCCCATGTCACGGAAGGTTTCGTAAGTGACAGTCCATTCGCCGGTCCATTCAAACGCCGAGCGCCCATCCATCGCTGGCGGGCCTATATAGTGACCGGATAACACCATGCCATCTGGGGTCGTGTAACTCTGTAGTAACTGTTCTACCTCCAGCATACCGTAAATTGCGGATGCCTGATGGTATTTGTTGTCGCCTTCATAAACCCCGACCGAATCCGCGACCACATATTCAACGCGGTGTAAATCTTTATGATAAATCGTGGCATCTTCAGGCTGATTGACAAAACGCCCTAACTCAGCCAGCGGCACCGTGCTGCGCCCGTCCATGCTCGGTATCGGCAAATCATATAAACGACTCAGTTGCGAGCGCACCTTGAGCGGAGCCTGGATGATGATGAAAGTGGGTTCCAATACCGGCCCGTGCTTGACATCGCCCAAGCGATACCCGCCCATCGCCATCGACAAATTGCGGTTAATCGCATCCACCGAAATGCCCCGCCGCACGGCCTTTTCGCTATCCACCTCAAAATGCCAAGCGGCATAGGGTTCGGCCATGTAATTGTCTACGTCATCAAGAATTTGCGAACGTTCAAAAATCTCGGTGAGTTTTGCTGTCACCTCGCGCCGCGTCTTATCATCCGGCCCGTAAACCTCGGCTACCACCGCCTGCAACACCGGTGGCCCTGGTGGCATTTCTACCACGGTGATCCGAGCGCGTGTATCGCCAATCAGGACTTTCAGCAGGCGGCGCGCTTCGGTGGCAATCTGGTGGCTGCTGCGGTGACGATCTTTTTTGTGCTGCAATTGCACATGTAAATCCGCCTGCCAAGGCTTACCGCGCAGATAATAATGACGCACCATGCCATTGAAATCAAAGGGTTGAGAAGTGCCCACATAGCTTTGAATCGCAGTCACCTCGGGGACTTCTCGCAGCTTTTCCACCATTTGGTAGGCAAGATTGGCGGTGACTGGCAAGGCAGTGCCTTCTGGCATGTCGATGAACACGTTAAACTCGGGCTTGTTGTCCAACGGCAACATTTTGACTTCTACAGCCCGCGTATAAAACATCGCTATCGCCAAAAAGAAACTGATCACGAGTGCGATCAGAAATAGCCAGCCTTTTTTCCGATCTGTGATCAGCGGCGTTAAGAGTTTGCGAAAAAACTTCTCTAATTTAACATTGTCGGCGTGTTCTTTTTGCTCAGCTTGGTGCAAGGCTTTCAAAGAAGGACGTAGCACCATCGCTAACCACGGAGTAAACACAAAGGCCGCGAATAATGAAAAGACCATAGCAACCGAGCCAAGCACTGGTATCGGCAGCATATACGGCCCCATCATCCCGCTGACAAATCCCATCGGTAACAACGCAGCAACCACCGTAAAGGTGGCTAGAATGGTGGGATTACCGACTTCACGCACCGCATCCACAGCAGTATCTGTGTCGGTTTCTCCTCTCAGTAACCAACGCCTATAAATATTTTCAATCACCACAATCGCATCGTCTACTAAAATCCCAATGGAGAAAATCAAAGCAAACAAACTCACGCGGTCTATGGTAAAACCCATCACAAAGGCAGAAAACACCGTCACCAGAATCACCACTGGAATCACGAGGGTGACTACCAGGGCAGGCCGCCAGCCCAAGGTGTATAACACCAGAATGGTCACTGCACCGGTTGCAATAAAGAGTTTTTTGATTAAATCATTCACCTTGTCATTGGCGCTTTCGCCATAGTTTCTGGTGACTTCTACGCGCACATTATCGGGAATAACTCGGCCTTTCAGTTGTTCTACTTTAGCCAATATCGCATTAGCCACCGTGACCCCATTAGTTCCGACTTTTTTTGCGATGGCGACGGTGACGGCAGAGGCTGAAATAGCTGCGGGCTTGGCACCGTTGCTTGGTTCGTTATAACCATAGGCAGGCCCGGTGTAATAAGAAACGATTTGACTGGTTTCTTCTGGGCCTTGAAATACTGTCGCAATATCACGGATATAAATAGGCAAATTGTTGTGAGTACCGACGACTAGACGGCCTAAATCATCCGCTTTGCGTAAGAAAGCTCCGCTATAAATGGTGAAGAAACCATCCCCTGTTTCGACAGAACCGGCTTTAATTTCACTGTTTGCAGTGCGAATGGTATTGGCAACTTGCTCTAAGCTCAAACCAAAACCAGACAAGCGCTCTGGCATGATTTCTACACGCATTTGTTCAGTACGCCCACCCACCACAAAGCCTTGTCCCGTATTGGGAATTTCTTTTAAGCCTTGTAACACATCAAAAGCGAGGGTACGCAGATTGCCGTCATCGACATCTTCTGACCACAGCGTCAGTGTGACCACTGGCACATCATCAATCCCTTTGGGTTTCACCATCGGCTGAGAAACACCGGGCGGGATTTTATCCAGATTAGATTGGAGTTTATCGTGTACCTTAAAAACCGATTTCTCCAGTTCTTCTCCCACTTTGAATTCAACCGTCACCATGCCTTGACCGCGCTCGGAGGCGGCATAAACATGTTTCACTGCGGGAATTTCGCTGAGAATACGCTGCAAAGGTTCCATTGCCAGCGTGGCCACTTCTTCAGAGGATGCGCCCGGATATTGCACAAACACATCCACCATGGGCACAGAAATCTGTGGGTCTTCCTGGCGCGGCGTCAGAATGAGTCCCATCACCCCCATGGCTAACATGGCTACGAAAAACAACGGTGATAGGGGGGAATGGATAAAGGATTTGGCCATTCCTCCAGCGATACCCAAATTGGATTGATCTGGGGCATCTGGTTCGGTAGGTGGCTGCTTATGCTCTGTCATTGTGTGCCTTTTGGAGAAGAAACCGCTCCAAACTTGGGTGGAAAATGGCGGCAAATCGGTGCCTGCCTGTGCGGGTCGTCACAGCTTTATTGATTCGGCGTGGGATTTCCAGGCGGATTAATCCAACCGGAACTGGTGCCTGGCTGTGGACTCAATTCAATGGTTTCTCCTGGTTTTAAACCACTCAATACGGTGACTTCAGAGCCATAGGTATTGCCCAAACGTAACAGTCGAAGTTCACGCTTGTTATTATTGAGTACATAGACACCTGGCAAACTACCGCGCCAGACAATGGCGGCACTCGGAATCACGGGTAAGTATTTGGCTGGCGTGCTGATGTCCTGAATTTCAACTTGGGCATACTGACCTGCACCAGTGCGGGTATTTTCGGGTAGATCGAGCTTAACTGTCACGGTGTGTCGGCTGGGATCGGCTATCGGGAAAATTTGTGCAACCCGTACCTGTACCCAACCGCCCACATCTAGCTTAGCGGGTAACACCATACCCACCTGGAGTCCAGGCACTAAGCGGGCTGGCACTTCGATCTGAATTTGCAAACCTTTCGTGTCCGCAAATTTGAGTAACGGCATACCCGGCTGCACGGCATCGCCGACTTCCACCAATTTTTTAACAATGACTCCGGCAAAGGGCGCTAAGCCTCGCGCATCGCGCAATTTAGCATCCAGTGCTTCAATTTGTGAACGGCTACGCATCAGGGCATTACGCGCCTGCTCCAACTGAGCATATTGACCATGCAAGGTAGAATAGCGATCCAGATTGCTGTCGGATTTACCAATCACATCGGCCATCGGTTCGGTAAACATTTCATCAAACATGTAAGGCAAGCCCATCCCGCCAGGAGCCTTGGTTTGCGGAGAATTAGGCGACATCAGTTCTTGTTGATAGCGTACCCCGGCATTGCGCACCGCCGAGTCTGCACTGGCAAATTCAGCCACTGCCGAGCGGCGCTGCGCCAATAATTCTTCGGTGTTTAATATCACAAGTACGGCAGATTCTTCAAAAGAATCCCCTTCCGAACCCGCGATCATTTCCACACGTCCAGGCACTTGTGCCGATAAGGTAACTTCCCTGGAAGGAATCACGGTTCCCCCTAAGGTCACTGCGGTTAAAATAGGCCGCGCTTGCACCACATAAGTGCCAAATCCGATGGGCTGGGCAAGCAGTGCCTGACCACTGAGCACCCACAGCAGGGTGGCCGCGCTAAAAGCTCTGAGCTTGATGGGTATTCGGTGAAGTGCTTGCATAATATTCAGCTATCTACTTGGAGGGGAATCCAGTGACACAGCAGAGAAAGCAGTCGCGATTGCCTAGTCACATCTGGTCACAACCACACAAGCGACACGCCGCTGAACGCACCAAAGACAGGGAGTTCAGGGGTGTCGCTCACAGTCTTAGGCTTTCACTTTACCCATCACAGTAAAGCTTTTCACAAAAGGCCCGGCCATCCGAGGGTCTTTAACCATTGCCATATAATCGCCTATTTCAAATTTGAGCTTGCGCGAAGTATAAGCCATGGTCAATCCCATCGCACCCAAGCCTTTATCGATCCATTTCTGCCAGCTTTCGGGAGAGGCGCGCAAATCCCAATTCACGGTTTCACCCGCATAAGCACCTGCCGCCACGGCCTTGCCTTCTTCGACGGTAAGCAAGCCGCGTGGTTGCGCTTCCCCTTCAAAACCGTAAGCAATCAGGCTGTTAAAATGAATCTTTGCCAAGGCATCTGACAAATCAGCTTCATTGTTCCATTCTTCCTGAAAGCGCTTCATCCAAGCATCCGAAAATAAATCAGCCATCTCAAGTTCTCCTTTGGTTTTGATTGTTACTACAGTAATGCGCTTACATTTCCAAAACACCCTGAGGCTAGGTCAGGGTTATCAAGGTACAGATCAGCATCCTACCCGGCTCCGCGTGTTTAGGGAAGCTGGCTACAAGGGGTTTAAGCGTAACATAGTCTGCTCGATCCAAGCTTCAACTTGCGTGTTGATTTCTCGGGCGGACTTGCCATACGGGTCGATGGCTGGGCCGATCACGATACGCACAGTGCCTGGCTTCTTGATAAAACCCTGGCGTGGCCAGAGCTTGCCTGCGTTATGCGCGATTGGCAAAACCGGATAATGGGTGTTTTCGGCCAGCAAGGCACCGCCTAAACCATAAGATTTGCGCTCACCCGGTGCGACACGAGTGCCTTCCGGGAAAATCACTACCCAATTGCCCGCTGCCAAGGTTTCTCGGCCTTGTTGAATAATTTGGCGGCGCGATTGATGAATCTTTTTGCGATTAATCGTAATTGGATTCAACAGCGCTAAAGCCCAGCCAAAAAAGGGAATCCAGGCCAATTCACGTTTCATCACCCACACCTGGCGTGGAAATATCACTTGAAACGCGATGGTTTCCCAGGCGGATTGGTGCTTGCTCAAAATAATTGTGGCGGTTTCAGGCACATGTTCTAAGCCTTCTACTTGATAACGCACACCGCAGGTCACGCTCAACCACCAGATAGTAAACCGTGCCCAATTGACTAAAATACGGTATCGGGTTGGATAAGGCAGCGGCCAAATCACCAAACTGAGCAAGCCCGCCAGCAACGTCACCGCCGCCAAGCCTATCGCAAATAAGAAAGAACGAAACCACAACACGGTTTATTTCTCCTGTCCTTGGAGCAAAAGATGGCTCACCGCAGCGGCCAAATCCTCGTATACCTCAACCTCAGCAAAACCCTTGTCGGCCAAGTGTACTTCCGTCATCCGCCCCTTACCGGTACGCACCAGCATCGGTCGTGCGCCCACAGCGGCAGCCGCCTGCAAATCGCGTAAGGAATCGCCAATCGCGGGCACACCCGTGAGATTTACCCCCAAACGTAACGCAATATCTTGAAACAACCCAGGTTTGGGTTTGCGACAGGCGCAAGCGGCCTTGGGCGCATGGGGACAAAAAAAGATCGCTTCCACACTGCTGCCGATCATACTCAGATGACGGTGCATTTTTTCATGTATTTTATTGAGCGCATCAATATTAAACAGACCGCGTGCCAAACCCGACTGATTGGTCGCCACCACCACGCGATAACCGGATTGCGTGAGGCGTGCGATAGCCTCTAAGCTGCCGGGAATGGCTTCCCACTCCTCTGGCGTTTTGATGTATTCGTCGGAGTCCTGATTAATGACGCCATCACGATCTAAAATAACCAATGGTTGCATGTGTTTAGTATCTGACCAGAGCTGTGCTGCGATTGTGTTTAGACATCTCTAAACTCTGACACCCGGATTCGACCATTGATCAATCGGCTCTTGCGCTGATCCAAGGTGGCCATTTTATGCCAAAACGCCTGTTTCAGGTCAAAATTGCCCGCAATCGCCGTTCCCAACACTAAAATAAACAGATCGGCCACTTCTTCGGCCAGGGCATCGGTGCTTTTGCCCTTAGTCACACAGGCAGAAATTTCTCCCAACTCTTCGGCCATCAACGCGACCCGATAAGTCAAGTCTTCGCCACCGGTGTTTTTAAAGTCATGCTTATGGTGAAAGGCTTGCACCGCCTCCAACATGGCCTGATAGGAGTCATTTTTATCCACGATTTTACCCAAGGCGAAAGTCAGCCTGTCTATTATCTATTAATTCAACTATAAGGCAAGCCTGAAAGTTGTATAGACCCATAAAAACAAGGCGTTATAATCATCTTATATTTTTCTATGGGTCTATCTGGTATTTTTTAGGATCGCCGATGACGAGAAAATGGAAGCCCGGTCTTAGCGATCTGACTCAATCTCTTTTTGCGCTTCCCGGCGCTAACCCGCATAATTTGGATATTCTTACCGCCCCTCTTAGGCAGCCTGCTGGCGCTTGAGAGGCTATGTACGCTCACAGGAGTGCCGCATGATGCCTCATCGTTACTTATCTAAGCCCCTGCTTTTACTGGCAAGCTGCCTACTGCTAGGCGGTTCTTGGCAGGCTGTTGCCTCCGAATTAACCAACCTTGTCGATAACCATAAAAAAACCGTGGTTAATATCCGCATTATCGGTCAACAAGCGGAAACCGACGATGCCGACGAACCCAGTGCTGAGGGACAAGAACCAGAGAGTGCGCAAGGTTCCGGCTTCATTATTTCCGCCGACGGCTACGTGATGACCAATGCGCATGTGGTTAAAGAGGCAGAAAAAATTCTGGTGGGCCTGCATGATCGCCGGGAACTGCCTGCGCAACTGATTGGCAGCGACCCGAAAAGCGATATTGCCTTATTGAAAATCGCGGCGGACCACCTACCCACGGTGCAGATCGGCGATGCCGATGCTTTGAAGGTGGGACAATGGGTAGTAGCCATCGGTGCCCCGTTTGGTTTTGAATACAGCGCAACCCAAGGCATAGTCAGCGCCCTCAGCCGCAGCCTGCCCGATGAAACCTACATCCCCTTTATTCAAACCGATGTGGCGGTCAACCCCGGCAACTCCGGCGGCCCCCTGTTTAATCTACAAGGCGAAGTGGTGGGCATCAACTCCCAAATCTACAGCCGCACTGGCGGCTACATGGGACTCTCGTTTGCAATTCCGATCAACATGGCGATGTATGTCACCGAACAACTCAAAACCCAAGGCAAAGTCAGCCGTGGCTGGTTGGGCGTGCTGATCCAAAACGTCAACTACGAACTGGCCCGCTCGTTTGGCTTAGAAAAACCCAACGGTGCCCTGGTTGCTAAAGTCACGCCCAACGGGCCAGCCGCCAAAGCGGGCATTCAAGCAGGCGACATCATCCTCATGTTTAACCAGAAAGCGATTGAACTTTATTCTGAACTGCCCAGATACGTGGGCACCACCCCAGTCGGCAGCGACAGTCAACTACAAATCCTGCGTCAAGGCAAAACCCAGATGCTGGCGGTCAAAATAGAAGAATTACCCGCAGAACTGGATGCTGATCACACCAGCCCCAGCCAAAGCCGCCTCAAATTGGTAGTCAAAGAACCCACGGATAAACAACGCAAAATTGCCGGTCACAGCCAAGGCGGCGTGGTGATAGAACAGGTGCTGCAAAGTCGCATCACCCACGGCAAACTGCGGGCAGGCGACATCCTGGCAAAAATCGACCATCAAACCATTAACGACTTGTCACACTTTGAAACACTGGTTGAAGCACTGCCCAGCGGCAAACCGATAGCACTCTTGGTGATGCGAGAACACAACCCGTTTTTCATGACCTTAAAACTCGCCGCTGAATAAATCCAGCGGCCACAATCCGACCTCAGCCGGGTAGCCGGGTAGGGTGCGTTAGGCGCGTCTTGCTTGTGCTGAGCGCAGCCGAAGCATTGGCTGGTTCCCAAGCTCCCAGCTTGGGAACCCGGTCTTGGAAGCTCCAGCTTCCTGTTATTCCGCCAAGCTGGAGCTTGGCTTACCGCATTCCCAATCTGGAGATTGGGAACGAGCCAACGAGCCAACGAGCCAAAAGTTAGCAAATTGTTTGGTTATGTCCCAAACTCTTGTAATCCCATATCTGCATCTGAAAGATACATCTTTTGTTCCTGAGTACCATATAAATGAACATTCTCAATTTTTAAATTAACAGGCTGCCCAAAGTTCCACTGAATAATACCTGCTAACACTGAATTCCCCCACGCTTGAGGTAATTTTGAAAGATTAAGCATAATAGATACATCTGCACTAGCATCTGACTTAATTACTTCAAGCTCAAGGTCAGAGTTTTTTTCAACTACAATATTTTCAGTTCTATAATTTTCTGGATGGTATCCACCATAAAAAGAAACAGATGGTATTTCTAGCTCTTCTTTAAATACATGAACTTCAGCTCTAATTTTTATACCTTCTAGTTTTCTATTACAAAGATACATATTGTGAGCTTCTGTTGTCCAGAAAATTGATAATGGATAATTAAAGTCTTTTTGTTTGTTCAGTTGATATTTGATGGCGTTAAAAAGAGCGTCAATAAAATCTGGTTTAGATTGTAACTCTTCTGCAACTGCAATTAAATTTAGTGTGGCATGATCTTTAAATAGCAATCTCATGCCAATGTTTAAAAATCCATAAAATGTCAGTGTTACTTTTGACTTTCTACCCCATTTCAGTATCTCATCATCAGTTAGTTCTCTCAAATTTCTAAGTATTATTTCATATCGCTTTGCTTTTTTAATAGCTCCTTCTGTAAAGCCTGAATCTGATACTGCTATCATGAAGTCAGCATTAAGACTAAGTTTTCTACCAATAAGCTCTTCAATCCATTTTACATCTTGGGGTTTGTTATGTGTTCTACATTCAACATGGGTTATGACATTTTCCCTTTTTATAAGAACGTCTATTTGCCGTAACTGAGACTCGTTATCTGGGTCAGGAATTTTCCCATTCCACGATACTTCTGCCTCATCATTTGATAGCAACTTATGGATTCTAAAAATCAGCCTTTCAAAATTATCTGACTTGCTCATGTCTAAATTTTTTCTGCTAACTTGTTTATAGACGGACGATTGTCCGTATGCCCCAATATCCACCGAATAGCCCGCGTAGGGCGGATAAGGCGCGTCTTTTTGCGCCGTCATCCACCATGATGGAATCCTCAAATGTCGCATGACGCTATCGCTTATGCGACCTATGCTTGCTTATTAATCCAAAATCAACACTTCTACCCGGCGATTTTTCTGCCGACCGGCTTCGGTTTCGTTGTCGGTGATGGGCAGCGTTTCGCCGTAGCCTTGGACGCTGATGAGTCCTGCATCGACACCGCGTGCGACCAGTGCGTCCATCACCGCATTGGCGCGCCGCTCGGATAATTTGAGGTTGTATTCCTCACCGCCGGTGTCGTCGGTGTGGCCTTCAACCAGAATTTGTTGTTTGTCGTGGGCTAAGATAAAGCGCACTAATTGCGCTAATTTTTCATTGGCCT
>JFJP01020517.1_pt1 | contig 13030 bp, 11 predicted proteins | sample 431651 | NCBI WGS metagenome assembly JFJP01 (sample SAMN02602958, study PRJNA72255) | Microbial mat metagenome, whole genome shotgun sequencing project. | biome: fresh water; feature: sink hole; material: water; isolation source: purple microbial (photo- and chemosynthetic) mats found in...
CGCATCGCCGTCGGCGATGGTCAGCGGGATGCGCTCGTGGCCCTGGTCGAGACGCACGATGACGAACTGGCCCGGCCTCCTGGCCTTGGCGATCTGCGGCGCCGCGATCACCAGCCGGTGCACGGCCGGGGCAAGCTGCTCGTTGGCGAGGATGCGGTACATGGCGGCTCCTGCGGCGGGACGAGGATCGTATATCATCCCGGCGTCGATCCAACCCCTCCACCGCGGTGGGTGCTAAGGCTGTGGTCGCAGCGCCGTCGCCAACCTGGCACGCAGATCGCGCAGGGCCAGGCCCAGGCCCTCGCCTTGGGCCGACGCGTCGGGCGGCGGCAGGTTATTGGCAAGATGGAAGGCGCGCACCGCCGCGACATCGAGGATGGGCAGTCCGGGCAGTCGCTTGCGCACCTGCTCGAGCCATGCTTCCCACAGGATCTGGTTGCGCGGTGTGGGTAGCCCGCCGAGCACGGGGATCAGCAGCGCACCGTGGCGCAGCGTCTCCTCGACCGCCAAGCACCAGTTGTCGGCGCGATGAGCGCCGCTCGGGACCTCGCTGGCATCGAGCAGGACGAAGCACCAGTGCGCACCGCCCTGGATCGCCTGGTTCATCGCCTCCCCCGTCTCACGGGCTTCGACCAGGAGCCCCTCCGGCGCCTGCCCCTGGACGAAGCTCTGGGCAATGTGCTGCTGGGCCACCTCGCCGAAGAGTCGCATGGCCAGCGGTCTGGCGATGAATGCGCACCTCGTAAAGTCGGTGGTCAGACTGCGACGCGCCAGCAGCTCGCGTAGGGGGGCGGCATCGGGTGCGATCAGCATGCTGGCGTCTACACCGAGATCCTGCCAGACCGGAGGGGTGCGCCCCGCAATCGCAGCAGCGCAGAAGAAGGGGCCGCCCGATGCGACCTCGAGGACGGCCTCGGAGCGCTTGCCGCTGAGGTTGACGAGCTGCCAGGCTTGCGGTCGGAGCACGACATTCCGGCCATCCAGGCGCAACTGACGTTCGCTGCCCCCCGGTCCCGGATGCAGGATCAGCAGGAGGTGCGGCGAATCCGACGGCAGCCGCAAGCGCAGCTTGCCAAGCTGACTCATCATCACCCGCGGAGCCTGGCCGTGGACGGCCGGGGCGCCGACCGGAGCAGCGGGATGACCGGCGACCAATTCAGCTCCGAGGATGCCGCTGCCGGCCAGCAAGGGCGTTGCGTGCGCGACTGGGACCGGCCTGCTCACGGGCGCGACCGACGGGCTGGGCGCTTTCGGGGGATCGATCGGCACTGCAACGGCCGGTTCGGCAGGCGGTGGTCGCCTGGCTTTGGCCACGCCGATGACGACGATCAGGCCGAGCAGTCCGACGACGATGCCGCCAAGCGCCAGGAGACGTCGTTGGACGGGGCTCAGGCCCTGTGGTGTGGCAACAACCGTGGCCTCCGTCGCTGCAGCAGCCGGCAGGAGTTTGGCCTGGCCCGGGGCGGAGGCGAGGGCGCCAGCCGGGAGGGCGCTGGCCATGGCTGCCAGCTCCCGCGCCAGCACCAGGGCGGTCGGCCTGGCCGTCGCCTCCTTGGCCAGGCAACGGACGAGCAGCGGTTCCAGGGCGGCTAGGTCCGGGCGTGTGGCGCTGAACGACGGCGGCGGGGCCGAGACATGCTGATGCAGGACCTGCAGCGTGCTGCTGGCGTGGTAGGGGGGGCGACCAGACAGGGTGTGGAAGATGCTGCAGGCCAGTCCGTAGATGTCCGAGGCGAAGACCGGTTCGTGGCCGAGCGAGGCTTCGGGCGACATGTAGGCGGGGCTGCCGACCAGCGCCCCGGTCGCGGTCACCTGGATCGAGTCGGCGGCGCGGGCGAGACCGAAGTCGGCCAGCTTGGCGGTGCCGTCACTGGTCACCATGATGTTGTCCGGCTTGATGTCGCGATGGACGATGCCCAGGCGGTGGGCGGAGGCCAGGGCATCAGCTGCCTGGCGGTACCACTCGACCACCTGACGCACCGGGAGGCGCTCCTCGCTGGCCATGCGACCGAGGCTGGAGCCGGACACGAACTCCATGACCATCACCAGCAGTTCCTCGCCATCCGGGCCAATGATTGGGCCGAAATCATGACAGGCGATGACATGAGGGTGTACCAGCCTGCCCATGGTCTGGGCTTCGCGACCGAATCGTTCACGATAACCTGGATCGGCGGCAAGATCAGGCTTGATCACCTTGATCGCGACCGGGCGGTCGAGGCGGATCTGCAGGCCACGGTACACCGCACCCATGCCGCCCCGGCCGAGCAGCACATCGAAACGCAGACTGTCGGTGGCGAAGCCAAGCAGCGGATCCCGCACAGGCATGGCACGACGGTACCGAGCCGGTTGATGGACCGCAATCGCCTCGGCTGTCACGCTTGCATATACGACGGATCGACCTGCCGGTTACCGGGTCGCGTCAACTGAAGCGCTGCGGCACCACTTGGTCATAGAGATCCATAGCCAGGGTGACGAAGCCACCTCAGATCCAGATGGCAGATCAGACCTGGAACGAGGAATATCCGGTGACAAGTGACGGCCAGCTCCATCGAACGGGGCCCGAGCGGAGTGCCCAGTCGTAGCGCGATTGGTATCGGGCCAACGATGAATGTCCGATAATGTATATTGTGTAACTATTAGAAGGACCGGAAGGCGGGAATTCGCAGCGAGATCGCCAATTGTGGAAAGCGGGATCGATTGGATGAGACAAGCGGGAGCCGGTCGGGGAGCGGGCTGTGCAACGATCGCGACGGTGAAGCGAGAACGGTCGGCCCGACGCGTAGAACCATTCGAGAACGGAAGGCAGTGTTCCATGCGCGTCCTCAGACCCGCCACCGAGCGGGGCCTCACCGAACTCGGCTGGCTGCACAGCCGACACAGCTTCGCTTTCGGCGATTACGTCGACGAGCGATGGTCTGGCTTCCGCGCCTTGCGCGTCATCAACGACGATGTGGTCGAACCCGGGCAGGGCTTCGGCACGCATGGCCACCGCGACATGGAGATCGTCACCTGGGTGCTCGGTGGCGGGCTGGAGCACCGTGATTCGCTTGGCAAAGGCGGACTCCTGCGTCACGGCGACGTTCAGGTGATGAGCGCAGGCACCGGCATCCGGCACAGCGAGTACAATGCCTCGCAGGATGCTGCGGTTCGCTTTCTGCAGCTATGGATCCATCCTGACGTCGCCGGGGGCAGGCCGAACTACGCGCAGGCCACCATCCCGATCGAGGCACGCCATGGCCGCTGGGCCGTGCTGGCGGCTGGGGCTGGCCGACCGGCTGCCGTCGCCATCGCCGCCGACGCGGCGGTGCTGGTCGCCAGCCTGGACGCGGGACGGGGACTCGACTACCCGCTTGCACATGGACGGCATGCCTGGCTGCAGGTCACCAGGGGTAGTCTGATGCTCGATGGCCGACCGCTTGGGGTCGGTGACGGGATCGCCATCAGCGACGAGGCCGGCATCCGTCTCATCGCCGATGCCGGCGGCGCCGAGGCAATGCTGTTCGACCTAGCCTGACCTCGACTCAGAACCCGATGCGCAGCATGAGGTACGGGCCTTCCTGGGTGAAATCCTCGACCCGGACGGATTCGTAGCCAAGGCCGATACCGAACCTGCCGGATTCGCCCCGGGTGACGGTCAGCACCGCCTCGGCCGCCCAGGTCCAGGCGAAACCGATTTCACTGTCGTCATCGATGGTGGTGTAGGCGAGTCCCGGTCCGATGCGGGCCGTGAGATCCGCCCGGCTCGTGTCATTGAATTCATTGAAGACGCCAGCGATGCCATAGGCGAACGGGGCGATGCAACGGACATCGACCTGGTCGTTGCCCCACCAGGTCTTCAGTCCGGCTCCGAGTCCCAGGATGGTGCCGAATGGCTGACCCTTGGACTTGTAGCCGGAGATCGCTCCCGCCGCGCCGCTCAGGTACAAGGCGTCCTGGTCGCGGTCGAGGCCATCGACATCCAGGCTGGTCCAGCCGAAGATGATCTCGCCGTGACGTTCGCTCCAATCCGCGCCGCCGAGGAGGTCGTACAAGCCGGCTCCGTCCTCGGCTGACAGGCACGACGCGGCGAGGAGGGCAAGGAGGCCAGATGCTGGGCGTATCATGCGTTGCTCCGCTGCGGGCGATACCAGGGCGGGGGGCTGCCGTCCAGGAGCCAGGGCAGGGCGAGCCTTTCCCAGCGGCGGGCCGTTGCGAATCCCGGGAACGAGCGTTCCCAGGCGCGGAATCGCGGCGAATGGACCCCCTCGCGGCGGACGGCCGGCGTCATCGCCTGACGATGATGGCAGTACTCGTGATGCAGCACGTGCTCGATGAATATGGCTGCGACCCAGGGCAGGGCGAGCCGCGGCGTGATCTCAATGCTGCGGCGTTGTCGGCGGTAGCATCCGAACCGCAGGTGGGTCAGGCGGCGCCCGGGCGGCTGCCGTCCCCAACTGACCGGCACCGGCGGCAGATCGGCGAACCAGGCCGCGTGGACTCGTTCCGCGAGAGAGGACAGGAGGGCCTGCGCATCGGCGCCCATCGTGTCGAGTCCCGCTGCCCAATCCGTCGAGGCGGCGGCGGTGCGATGGGCTATGCGCGATGAGGCCTGCTGCAGCAGATTCCGGAGCGGAGTTCCCGCTCCTCCACGTCCATAACGGTTGACCCACTCAGATATAGAAACCGGACAGTCGGGATCGTTAAGTAGCTCTGGGTGTACTCTGAGAACCAGGCCAATGCGGGGCACACGCCGCAATCCGAGCAGGCTCCGCCTCGTCCGACGGACAGTGACGTGCACCTGGGGCAGAGCGGCGCGCAGATCAGCCAGGACGACCGATGCAGACGCGTCGAGAGCTGGGGCTCCCAGGGCGCAGGATCCGGAAGCGGTGGTCACCCGACGCCCAGTATTGGCTGTTCAGACGCAGACATGGACGAATGACCCCACTCCAGGGTCATACGAACAGACGGGAGCCAACACGGACCATCGTGGCCCCCTCCTGGATGGCGATGGGCAGATCACCGGACATGCCCATGGACAGTCCAGGAAGACCATGGTCCACGGCAAGACGACGAAGACGGGCAAAGCAGGAACGGACGGACGCCTCATCCGCCTGAGGACCCAGTACGGGAGCCATGGTCATCAAGCCGACCAGTTCCAAGGCGGGTTGGGCGCGGATTGAGGTCAGCAGGCCGACCAGTCCGGAAGGATCGACTCCCGCCTTGGCGAGTTCCCCACTGACATTCACCTGCGCATAGACGGGAAGGCGCCGGCCGGACTGGATGCAGGAGCGGGCCAACCGGTCGACATGGTCGGGATCGCAAAGGCTGTGCAGGGCATCGACCAGCGGAGCGAGCTTGGCCAGTTGGCGTCCCTGGACGCGGCCGATGTAGTGCCAGCGGTCGCCATGCTGCCGGCTCGCAAGCATGTCGTGCAGGTGCTCAAGGCGGTTCTCGCCGAAATCGCTGATGCCGGCCTGACGCAGGGGACCGAGCACATCCGGAGCCTGGTTCTTGGTTACGGCCATCAGCGTCACGCCCGATGGATCGCGGCCGCAGCCGGCGCAGGCGTCGGCGATCTCCTGACGGACCGCGGCGACGTTGGCGGCGATGCGCAGCGGGTCGATCATGCCCTTGTCTATCCCGCTCCGCAGGCCCAGCCAGCCCGGGTCTATTTCGGGGCCGGCTCATCCTGCTCGATCGCCTCGCCGTCCGCCGCGACCAGACGCTCCTTCACCGCCCAGGCATGCCAGGCGTCGATGGCCTCGGATCGCTTGGCGTCATCACCGCGGGGGTCGAACTTGAAGTTCTGCTTGGTCGTCTCGAGCAGGATATCGTGGGCGCGGCGCCGGATCAGCGGATTCGGGCTGGCCAGGCCGTCGATCAGCGCCGCGACGGCCGACCGGCCACGTGAACGCAGCTTGGCCTCCGCCTCCTGGGATTCGCTGCCGTTCGTGCTGGAGAGGCGGTTGACCGCCTCGCGATCAGGGTCGACGGCGACCGTGGCGGCCACCGTGCCCTCCTCGGTGTCGGGGATGCCGGGCCAGCGGAAGCGGTTCTTCTCCTCTTTCCACCATTTCTCAGCCAATTCGATGCGCTTGGCGCGCTGGTCCTGCGGCAGCGCCACCGAGATGCCCCAATCGAGCGTGGTGGCGCGGCGCAGCACATCGATGGCGCGCTTGACCACCGTCGGATCGTCGCTGCGCAGCAGCTTGAACAGGACCTGGAATATCTCGGGATTGCGCATCTCGGCCAAGCCGGCCGCGGCCTCGACGGCGGTGGACTGGTCGCCACTGCGGAGCTGCTCGAGCAGCACGGCATCCTCGCTGGCCGACCAGTTGGCGTCCCACCAGGCCTTCGCCTTGTCCGGGGTGATGTCCTTGGCCGGCAGGCGCGTGATCGCCGACAGCGCCTCCCGGCTGTATTCCTGCACGTCCTTGTCGGCGTGGACGAGCATCTCCACCAGCCGCGGCACCGCCTTGCGTTCGCGCATCTGTACCGAGACCATCGCCAGGGTGGCGAGGTCGCCGGCGTCGGTGACGCCTTCGCTCGCCTTCATGATGAACGGATACAGTCGTTTCATCTCGCGTGTGCGCTTGGCTTTGGCCAGTTCCAGGAGAAGCCCGCAAGCACCGTAGACGTCACCATAGCCGGGCTTGGCCAGGGCGGCGCACAGGCGCGGGAATGCGGTCGGCCAGTTGTCCTCGCGGATCAGCGTGGCGATGGCGCGGTCCATCGGATCGGACTCGTTGGCGGCGGTGCGCATCCGCTCGATCAGGCCGTCGATGAAGTCGTTCTGGACCGGGTTGGGATCCTTGGGAATGGACAGCTCCCAGGCGACCTCCTTGGCCGCCGGACCCGCGCCGCCGGAGGAGCGCCTGCCGCCAGCCGCTTGGTCGCCGCCCGCATTTCCGCCCCCTCCGCCCCCACCCTTCGGCGCGAAGGCCTTGTTGACCCAACGGTCGCCGACCAGCACCTCGCCCCGGGCGGTGCGGGCGTCGTAGTGGTTGGGGTCGATCTTGATCACCTTGGTGTACAGCTGCGCCGCTTTGCTCGGTTTGCCGTTCTCGGCGCACCATTTGGCCAGGGTGTACACCGAATCGGCATTGGTCATGTCGGTCTGCTTCTCCATCTCCTCATAGGTTTCGGCCCAGGCGGAGACGGACATCAGGACCAGCAGCAGGGTTGACAGCAGGGTTCGTAGCATGGCTTTTCCGGTGAACGTCCATGGTCGCAGGCGGTTCGCGGCAGGCATCCGACCGTTCCCGACCACCTGTCCGTCCGTATCACCTGCCGGGGCGGATGGGCTTGGCTGGCGGATCCCGGCCCTAGCATGCACGAACGGACAACACATGCCCATACCTTACGTCATCGAGAAGGACTCGCGCGGCGAGCGCACCTACGACATCTACTCGCGCCTGCTCAAGGACCGCATCATCTTCCTCGGCGAGCCGATCGACGACTTCGTCGCCAACGTCGTCGTCGCCCAGCTCCTCTTCCTGCAGAGCCAGAAGCGCGACGCCGACATCACCCTCTACATCAACAGCCCCGGCGGCATCATCAGCTCGGGCTTCGCCATCTACGACACGATGCAGTACCTGACCTGCGACGTGGCGACGGTGTGCATCGGCCAGGCCGCCAGCATGGGGTCGTTCCTGCTCGCCGCCGGCACCAAGGGCAAGCGCTTCGCCCTGCCGCACAGCCGCATCATGATCCATCAGCCGATGGGCGGCACCTCCGGCCAGGCCAGCGACATCGAGATCCAGGCGCGCGAGCTGATCCGGCTGAAGAAGGAGCTGAACCGCATCCTCTCGGAGACCACCGGCAAGCCGATCGAGCGCGTGACCAAGGACAGCGAGCGCGACCACTACATGAGCGCCGACGAGGCGTGCGCCTACGGCATCGTCGACAAGGTCGTGACCAAGCCGGCGGCGGAGAAGTGACACCGTGAGCAAGCGCAAGGGAGACACCGGCCTCGACTCCTGCTCGTTCTGCGGCCGCCACAGCGGGCAGGTCGACCGGCTCATCCAGGGTCCGCCCGGCACCTACATCTGCAACGAATGCGTCGACGTCTGCTCGACCCTGATCCGCGACCAGAAGACGGAGAAGAAGAGCGCGATCAAGGACGCCGCAGCCCCCCGTCCCGGTCCGAAGCTGTCGAGCCCGCAGGACATCAAGGCCCATCTCGACCAGTACATCATCGGCCAGGAGAAGGCGAAGCGCGTCATCTCGGTAGCTGTGTACAACCACTACAAGCGCCTGCGCCACAACCAGGTCGGCTCGGGGGTGGAGCTCGAGAAGTCCAACATCCTCCTGCTGGGCCCCACCGGCAGCGGCAAGACGGCAATCGCCCGCTGCCTGGCCAAGCTGCTCAACGTGCCCTTCGCCATCGGCGACGCGACCACGCTGACCGAGGCCGGCTACGTCGGCGAGGATGTCGAGAATCTCATCCTGCGCCTGCTGCAGAGCGCCGACTTCGACGTCGCGCGCTGCGAGACCGGCATCATCTACGTCGACGAGATCGATAAGATCGCGCGTAGCGCCGGCAACGTCTCGATCACCCGCGACGTCAGCGGCGAGGGCGTGCAGCAGGCCCTGCTCAAGCTGATCGAGGGCACCGTCGCCAACGTCCCGCCGGGCGGCGGCCGCAAGCATCCCGAGCAGAAGTACATCCAGGTCAACACCGAGAGCATCCTGTTCATCGTCGGCGGCGCGTTCAGCGGCCTGCCCGAGATCGTCGGCCGGCGCCTGGGTGACAAGCAGGTCGGCTTCCGCATCTCGCAGGTCGACGCCGCCCGCACCGCGCTGGAGGCCGACGACGCCGAATATGCCCTGCTGCAGCACGTGCAACCGCAGGATCTCGTCGATTTCGGCATGATCCCGGAATTCATCGGCCGCCTGCCGGTGGTCTGCGCCCTGACCCCGCTGGCCGAAGAGGCGCTGATCAGCATCCTCTCCGAGCCGAAGAACGCCCTGGTCAAGCAGTACCAGGCGCTCTTCGCCATGGAGGGAGCGTCGCTCTCGTTCACCGAGGACGCCCTGCGCGTGGTCGCTCGCCGCGCCCACGAGCGCAAGACCGGGGCCCGTGCCTTGCGCGCCATTCTCGAGGAGATCATGCTCGATCTCATGTTCGAGGTGCCGGTGCTGGTCAAGACCCAGAAGGAGTTCCTGGTCGACGCCGACTTCATCGAGGGCCGTCGCCGCATCACCGATCCGCCGGCCTCGCGCAAGTCCGCCTGAGACCGATGGCAGGCCGCCGCGCCGACCTCGCCCATCCCGACAGGCCGGAGCGCCTCGCAGCGCTCGCCGCGCTGCACGCCACCACACCTGCGACCCCGCGTCGCGGTTGCGACCTGCTGCTGCGCAGCGACCACTCGTTCGGCCCCTTCCTCTCCGCCTGCGAGGCGGTGTGGGAGGCACGGCTGGCCGGGCTGGAGTTCGCGGGCATCGCCGACCTCCTCAGCACCGCTGGTCACGGTGAATTCGCCGAGGCTGGCGCGGTCGTCAACCTGCCCGCCATACTCGGCCTGGAGATCGCGGCTGCCGATGGGGTGCGCCTGATGGGGCTCGGCGTCAGCCGACCAGCGGATGCGACGGCCCAGTCGGCGCTAGCCCGGTTGCGCGATCTGCACGAGACCCACTGCCGGACGCTGACGGCGCGCCTGGGCGAGCGCTTCCGTTCCACGGTCGGGGCCGCCGGCCCCTCCTGGAACGATGTCGTCGGTCTCACCCCGGTCGGCAACGTCCTGGAACGCCACGTCGCCTGGGCGGCGGTCGGGCGGGTCCGCGAGGTCGCCGTCGAACGCAGCATGCCCGCCGCCGACGCCTGGCAGCGCGTGGTCGGCCGTCCGCCCGCTGGCGACGACGGCGAGCAGTTCCGCCTGGTCCTCGACCGCCTGTTCCAGGCCGGCGGCCCGTGCCACGTGCCCGGACCGGCCGCCCCTGCCGTGTCCGAGGCGGTCGCCATCTGCCACGGCCTTGGCGCCCTGCCGGCCGCCATCGTTCCTGGGCCGACGCCCAGCGGTCTGCGCGGCTGGTGCGATCGGATGGCGGCCGCGGGCGTCCGCGCCCTCGCCGTGCTGCCGGCGCGTCACGACGAGGAACTGATCGCCTCCGCCGTCGCCGAGGCCGATCGCCGCGACTGGCCGATCATCGATGGCAGCGCCCTGGACGGTCCAGAGTCGGCGCCGCTGACCTCGCGCCGGAGCCTGGACGACCGTTTCCTGCCGGCCTTCCGCGCCGGGGCCGAGGCCGCGCTCGCGCAGCAGCGCTCCGCCATAGCATCCCCAGCCAACTCCGAGGCCTGAACCATGCTCATCGCAGCCCGCTCCAAGCTCCTCTTCATCGGCGACTCGATCACTGACGCCGGACGCAACCGGCCGGTGGCCGAGGGGCTTTTCGATCCGCTCGGCAAGGGCTATGTCACGCAGGTCTCGGCCCTGCTCGGTGCTGCCTATCCCGACCGCCCGGTGCGCGTGGCCAACACCGGTTGCTCGGGCAACACCGTGCGCGACCTCAAGGGCCGCTGGCAGACCGACGTCCTCGACCTCAAGCCGGACTGGCTGTCGATCATGATCGGCACCAACGACGTGTGGCGCCAGTTCGACTCTCCCCTGTTCCCCGAGGCCGCCGTGCAGCCCGAGGAGTACGAGACGACCCTCGACGCGCTGGTCGGCACGACCAAGCCGCTGCTCAAGGGGATGGTGCTGATGACCCCCTTCCACATCGAGGCCAATCCGGCCGACGCGATGCGTGCGCGCATGGACCAGTACGGCAAGATCGTCCTGGCGGTGGCCAAGAAGCACGGCGTCATCGGCGTCGACACCCAGGCCGCCTTCGACCGGGCGCTGAAACACCAGCACTCCTGCAATCTCGCCTGGGATCGGGTCCATCCGAACCTAGTCGGTCACATGATCCTGGCTCGCGCCTTCCTCGATGCGGTCGGTTTCGTCTGGAGCCCTGTCCGCCGCGAGAAGTAGTCAGTCGCGCATCCGCTGACCACCGTATCGCCGTCCTGGCGACAAGGTGGTCAGATCCCATGATCGCCAAGGCCGTTCCCGCGTTGAACATGGAGCCATGACTTCCCGCGACTGGTCCTTCGGCGTCGATTTCCGGTTCCCGGTCGTCTTCACCCGGGACGTCTTCGCGGCTGACAACGCCGTTCTGGCCGAGTTGATGGATCCGGGGGCGGAATCGCCGATCGCCAGGGCCGTGGTCTTCATCGACTCCGCCGTCCTCGCCAGCCGCCCTGGCCTGGTGCGCGACATCCATGCCTGGTTCGCCGCCCACGCCGGCCATCGCATAGCCCTGGCTGCGGCTCCTGAGCCGATCAGCGGCGGCGAGGCCGCCAAGCAGGGACTGGCGGTGGTCGAACGCGTCGCCCGCGTCGGTGTCGACCTCGGCCTGTGCCGGCACTCCTACGTCCTGATCATCGGCGGTGGAGCGGTCGTCGATGCGGTCGGCCTGGGCGCGTCGCTGTTCCACCGCGGCCTGCGCCAGATCCGCCTGCCCAGCACCACCCTCGGCCAGTGCGATGCCGGCCTGGGGGTGAAGAACGCGGTCAATCTCTTCGGCCTGAAGAACCTCATCGGCACCTTCACCCCCCCCTGGGCGGTGGTCGATGACAGCCGCTTCCTCGAATCCCAGGACGACCGCAGCTGGCGCGCCGGTCTGGCCGAGGCGGTCAAGGTGGCCGTGATCAAGGACGCCGCGTTCCTCGAGCGTATCGAAAACCTCGCTCCCGCCCTGGCGCGACGCGACCTGCTGGCCATGGAGGAGGTGGTCGAGCGCTGCGCGCGGTTGCACCTCGAGCACATCACCACCTCGGGCGACCCGTTCGAGCATGGTTCGTCGCGTCCGCTCGACTTCGGACATTGGTCGGCGCACCGTCTGGAGGCGCTGTCGAAGCACCGTCTGCAGCATGGCGAAGCGGTCGCGATCGGTGTCGCTCTCGACGCCCTCTACGCTGTCCGCATCGGTCGTCTGACCACGGCTGAAGCCGAGCGCGTCGTCAGGACCCTGTCGACTCTCGGTTTCCGCCTGTGGGACGCCACATTCGACCTGCTTGATGCTGATGGCCGCAGGCAGATCTACGCCGGCCTGGCCCAGTTCCGCGAACACCTTGGCGGTCGCCTCACGCTCGCCATGCCAAGTGGCCTGGGATGCCGCGCCGACATCGGGGATTTCGACGAAAACGTGTGCGAGGCCGCCCTGGCGGATCTGCGCCAAGTGGCCCGCCAAGGTGTCCAAGCGTCCCCGACGCAACGGCAATAACCTCAGGCCCTGCGCCTGGCATAGCTGCTGGGACGCCTGCCGTCGCTCAGCCCCAGCACCAGCTTCGCCGCCATCTGCACTGCGGGCGTCCAGCAAAGGTGATCCCGTTGTCATGCGCGTGCTATCGTGCCCTGATCATGCCATTGTTGCGCGCGCCTGTCAGGCACCTTTGATTTCATGAACTCGACACCCTGGCGTCTGCCGGTCCTCGCCCTCGTCGTCTGCGCGTCCTGCCTCCAGGCGCAAGTAGGCGGCGGTTACACCGACGGCGGGCTCCGTGGTGAATATTTTGCGAATGCCGACCTGAAGGGCCCGCCAGCCTTCACTCGACGTGAGCTGCGCCTCGACTGCGACTGGGGCACCGTCCTGCCCATCGGCGGCTCGAACGATCCCCGCTACCGGTCCTTCCCCCTCGACAGCTTCTCCGCCCGCTACACCGGCAGGATCATCGCCGCCTTCACCGAGACCTACACCGTCAAGGCCATCGCCAACGACGGGGTGCGGGTCTTCGTGAAGGCGGAAGGCGCATCGACCTGGACCACCCTGATCGACGCCTGGGGCGCTGCCGCCACCACCACGGGCTCGACCGCCCTGGTCGCCGGCAAGCCTTATGAGGTGCGGATCGAATACCGTGAACTGGCCGGGGCCGCCGTCCTCCGCCTGCTGTGGTCGAGCCCCAGCACGCCCGAAGAGGTCATCGATCCGTTGATGCACCAGGGCTTCAACGTCAACTTCTGGGGCGAAGGCTACGCCGATCTCGCCAAGAGCGGACGCCCCGAAT
>JFJP01039633.1_pt1 | contig 13030 bp, 9 predicted proteins | sample 431651 | NCBI WGS metagenome assembly JFJP01 (sample SAMN02602958, study PRJNA72255) | Microbial mat metagenome, whole genome shotgun sequencing project. | biome: fresh water; feature: sink hole; material: water; isolation source: purple microbial (photo- and chemosynthetic) mats found in...
TAATTAGCCACTACTATAACCTTTCAATGGCCATAACTTTGTGAATAAGAAAACTCTTTGAAGTCTGAAAAATCATCTACTTCATTTACAACATAATAAGAATTCCCAGCATATTTGTGTATTTTAGATTCAATTGTTACATGTGTTATCATTACACATAACTTTTTGGTTTGGAAAATCAATAATGTGTAATGAACATTTGGTGTGGAGAATTGATATTCAGGCACTGCTATAAAACTTTCAATGACCATAACTTCATGAGTACAAAAGCTTTTTGAGGTATGAACAATGCCATTTACTTTATTTTACAACATGATAAAACTTTTCTGAGCAGTTCCAGTGGTTTAGATTCAATAATTTGCAATGATAGCATTACACAATCTGGTGTGGAAAATCAATAGTCATGCACTACTGTAAAAATTTAATGACCAAAACTTCATCAGTACAGAAGCTCTCTGATGTCTGCAAAAAGCCATTTACTTTGTTCACTATTTACTATTAATTTCTTGAGCCATTCCAGTATTTAGATATAATGATTTACAGTGATGTCATTATAAAGCATAAGTTTGGGTGTGGTAATCAATAATCTACTACTACTATCAAACTTTTAATGAGAATAACTACAAATACAAAAGCATTTTAGGTCTGAAAAAGTTATTTACTTTATTTATAACATAATAAAACTTTCCTGAGCAGTTCCAGCTATTTAGATTCATCATTACATGTGTTATCATTGCACACCATGATAAGTTTTGTGTGAAAAATCAATAATCAAGCAGTACTGTCAAATTTTCAATGACCATGGCTTTATGAATACAAAATCTTTCTGATGTCAGCAAAAAGTCTTTTTATTGTTTTAAAAACAAAGCAAAACTGTCCTAAGCAGTTCCAGTAATTTAGAATTATTGCTTTAAAGTGATATCATCATTACACAGCATGATATTTTGGTGTGGAAAATCACTTTTCTGATCTCTGGCGGTGCTAAGTTATGTAGTACATGGTCCTATGCATTTTTTACATGGAAATACCAACCTCTGCCAACCCCACCATGAGGGTCACCATCATTGATGGTGACCACCCCCAATTCTCTACAATACCTTATATCATCCTCATTTTGACATGCCCACCCAGGTGAGGAAGATGGAAACAAAAATCCTGCTGCCTCATTCATTCTCTCCCCTGCCCCCTGGTACTTACCATGATATACAATCTACCATTGCAAAACTCAATGGCCAACAAATTATCAACCATGCAGCCACAGCAGCAACCTACACTTACACTACCTCCCACATTTCCCACCTCCAACCACTGAGTGGCCACCCTTGTACCTACAACATGCACCAACCTGGATGCACTTCTGGCTAGCATCTGATCAATGGTTACTATGCCAGGGCCACTCCTTCTATGCCTAAATGATGATGATGATGCAATGACAATTAATACACATGATGTTACCACAACTGCCATACAGCCCTGCAAGCCCCATCTCTCCAATCTTGTTCCACCATCATGCTTTGATCTAAAAGTGCATACAGCCAGACTACATCAACAATACACAGAATACACACCTGGCACCAATAACACAATGACAATGGCATCACCACCACACTCCCTGAAAGATATACACATTTTCTTGCCAACTTGGATCCCACCTACAACTAACCCCAGCCCCCAACTCCCAGCAACCCTCCCCAGCCATCCCTTCCACTTACCCCAGCCCCTTGACAAACCCCACACTCCATGGCACATGGTGTCATGGAACTTCCACCAGCCAGACATGCACCCAACCATGCACACACACCACCAGAGACACCCATGGCAATCACAGCTGTGGACATAATGCAATAATCCTCAGCCCACAACAATGCCACCAGACCTATGCCACCAATGACACCTTACCCTGACCATCAAAACCCATTATCCCCTAACTTCCCTGGCCCACCCCACCCCAGAAACAACCTGGACAGACCCAAAGACCTGGATTCAAACCCCAACATTACTGCCTGGCAATGCAAGGGCTAGGACCCTGGTTTAATAATAATTGCCTGCTTAGAAGTTATGGTGAAAGGCCTCTGTAATGCCATACTTCAGCTACATGACAATCACCATCTAGCAACACACCACAACTGTACCTCCACACAATGAAATAACACCAGCCTCATATGGCATGGTTGACCACTCCTACCACTTCCAGTTTCTAGCACAAAATTACTGTCCACCCTAAACTTGTCACAGACAGCCAACAACAACCCCTGATTCAACATCCAACCAACAGCTACCATGCCACACTCATTCTTGCTGACCTTAATCAGCAAACCTGGCCAGGCCCCTTCACCACAGGAGTGGTAAACTCTGGCATGGTGGCTAACTATAAAGTGCTTAGCACAGTAGGTAATCACCTATTAATCATTTATTTATTTATTTAGTTATTTTGGTGTGGAAAATCAAATAATCAGACACTACTGTAAAACTTTCAGTGAGCGTAACTTCATCAATGCAAAAGCTTTGAGGCCTGAAAAAAGCCATTTACTTTATTTACAAGGTATTAAAAATTTCCTGAGCAATTCCAGTATTTTAGATTCAATGATTTGCAGTGAAATCATTGCACAACATGAATTATTGGTGTGGAAAATCAATAACCAGGCACTTCAATGGCCATAACTTCATGAATACAAAAGCTTTTGAGGTATGAACAATGTTGTTTACTTTACAACATAATAAACTTTTCTGAGCAGTTCCAGTGTTTCAGATTCAATGATTTATGTGATGATATCATTACAGAACATAAATTTTTGGTGTGATAAATCAATAATCAGTCACTACTATAAAATTTATAAACTTTACAAATACAAAATCTTTTTTATGTCTGGAAAATGTCATTTACTTTATTTATAACATAACAACAGTTCCTTGCATGTTCAAATATTTTAGGTCCAATTGTTATATGTGTTATCTTTACACAACATGATTTTTGGTCTGGAAAATCAATAATTAGGCAGTACTGTAAAACTTTCAATGACCATAGCTTTATGCATACAAAAGTTTTTGAGGTCTAAAAAGTCATTTACTTTATTCACAACATAATAAAACTATCCTGAGCAGTTCCAGTATTTTAGATACAATGGTTAGATGTGATATCATTGCACAACATGAAGTTTTGTGTGGAAGGTCAATAATCAGTTGCTGCTATAAAACTTTCAATGACCATAACATTATGAATAAAAATGCTTTTTGAGACCTGAAAATCATTCACTTTATTTACAACATAATATTTTTTGAGCAGTTTCCAGTATTCTAGATTCATGTGTTATAATTTTACAACATGATTTTTTGGTGTGGAAAATTAATAATCAGGCAACTGTTATAAAGCTTTAATGACCATAACATTATGAAAGCTCAGGCTTGTTGAGTCATTTACTTATTCAAAACTAATAAAACTTTCCTGAGCAGCTCAAGTATATTAAATTCTATTATATATGTGATATCATTACACAAAAGGATTCTTGGTGTTGAACCTCAATAGTCAGGCACTATTATAAAATTTTCAATGACTATAACTTCATGAATACAAAAGCTTTTTGAGGTCTGAGCAATGTCTTTTACTTCATCTACAACCTAATAAATTTCTGAGTAGTCCTGGTATGTTAGATTCAATGATTTGCAATGTATCATTACAAAACATGAATTATTGGTGTGGAAAATCAATATCCAGGCACTACTATAAAAATGTCAATGACCATAACTTCATGAATACAAAAGCTTTCTGAGGTATGAAAAAGTCATTTACTTCATTTTTATGTTTTAGATTCAATGATATTTATATCATTACAAAACATGAATTTTTGGTGTAGTAACTAATTAGTCACCACTATAAAACTTTCAATGACCATAACTTTTTGAATACAAAAGCCTTTTTAGGTTGGAAAAAACTCATGAATGTTGAAAAAGCTCATTGATTTTACATTATAAAACTTCCCTTCATGTTCAAGTATTTAGATTTAATCATTACATGTGTTATCTCTACACAACATGAACTTTTGGTTTGGATTTCAGGCACTACCACTGTAAAACTTTCAATGAGCATAGCTTAATGAATACAAAAGCTTTGTGAGGTTTATAAAGTCATTTACTTTATTCACAACATAATAAAACTTTCCTGAGCAGTTCCAGTATTTTAGCTTCAATGATTTGCAATGATATCATTATGCAGCATGAATTCTTGGTGAGGAAAATCAATAAGAAAAGGCACTACTGTAAAATTTCAATGACCATAACTTCACGAATACTAAGCTTTTTGAGGTCTGGAAAAAGCCATTTACTTTATTCACAACATAATAAATTTTTTGAGCAATTCCAGTATTTTAGAATCAATGATTTACAGTGATATCATTACAAAGCATAATTTTTGGTGTGGTAAATCAATAATCAGCCACTACTATAAAACTGACAATAAATTTACAAATACAAAAGCATTCATTTGGTCTGAGAAAGTCATTTACTTTATTTACAACATAATAAAATTTCCTGAGCTGTTCCAGTATTTTGGATTAAATGATTTACAGTGATATGATTGCACAACATGAATTTTGGGTGTGAGGGAAACATCAATAGTCAGGCACAACTATGAAACTTTTGAATTGCCAATATGTTATGCACTCAAAAGATTTTGGAGGTCTGTAAAATGCCTTTTACTTTATTTACAATATAGCAATATTGTTTTGAGCAGTTTCAGTATTTTACAATCATTGATTTACAGTGATATATCATGACACAACATATTTTTTTGGTGTGGTAGATCACAAATTGGTCACTATCAAAAACTTTAAAAGACCATAACTTTACAAATACAAAAGTTTTTTGGGTCTGAAAATGCCACTTACTTTATTTACAACATAGTAGTCATTCCTGAGAAGTTTCAGTATTTTAGATTCAATGATTTACAGTGCTATTGTTGCACAACAACATGAAATTTTTCATGTGAAAAATCAATAATCAGGCACTACTATAAAACTTTCAATGACCCATAACTTTATGAATACAAAGCTTTTTGAGGTTTGAAAATTCATTTACTTTATTTACAATATAATAAAACTTTCCCAAGCAGTTCAATTATTTTAGATTGAACAATTTGTAGTGATATCATTACACAACTTGAATTGATTGTGGAAAGTCAATAATCAGGCACTACTATAAAACTTTGAAAGACCATAACTTTATGAATACAAAAACTTTTTGAGGTTTAAAAAGTTATTTAATACTTTTACAAATGCTATAACTTTCCTGAGCAGTTTCAATATTTTAGAATTAATGATCTACAGTGCTATCATTGCACAACATGAATTTTTATGTGGAAAATTAATAATCAGGCACTACCATAAAAATTCCCATGACCATAAGTTTATGTATAAACTTTTCTGAGCAATTTCAGTATTTTAGTATCAATCATTTACAGTGATATCATTGTGCAAGATGAATATTTGGTGTGAAAAATCATGCCATTACTATAAAACTTGCATTGATGATAACATTATGAATACAGATGCTTTTTGAGGTCTGAAAAGTGTCCTTTATTTACACCATAATAAAACTTTGCTTAGCAGTATTTTTAAATGCAATGATTACATGTGTGATCATTGCACAACATTGATTTTGTATACTATACTCATTTAACAGTAGCAACTAAGAAATCCTTTACCATTTATTTAATTAATAAAAAAGATTTTTATGTCCTGAAAAAGAGTTTTTGAAATGAAACTATCCTAAGTTTTTGTACAGTTTAAGGTTGAATGATTTCATATCTAATCAAACATTAGCTTGGGATACAATCATACCATGTACTGAAAAATACATGTTATTGCTAAATATACATCCAGGGTCATAATAAACATCCTAAGAATTTGGGAAATAATGCATGGGAATAACAAATACAAAACTGGAATAATGCATTCATTCCATAACCAAATCTAAACATAACATTATTTCAATAAAAAATTGAAATTTTTACTCACTCTCAGAATAATCCAAATATTTATTGTCATTCTTTTGCTTCCTGTAATATGCATATGCAAGTTCAAAAGTATTTGTGTAACTTCAGACTTGCAATGATTCTGACTTGACCCATTGCTGATATCTTCACACTCCTTCTCATTGCTAGTCTAATGCTCCAGCCCATGATGAACTTTCAGTGTTTTGATAAGACAGCATCATTGAGAAGCTTGGTCAGCATGTTGGCAGGCTGGTTCTTGGCATTGATAGCATGAAGAGATATCTCACATCTGTCCACAAAGTCCTTGAAGTGATGGTACTTTATGCTGATGTGCTTGGTTCTAGGTTTCATTTTGGGAACTTTGGCAATTTCCAATGCACCACTGTTGTCTTCAAAGACTCTGCAGTGTACAGTTGGTTTGGTTGAAAACATGTTGAATCCCACTGCCTTGAGTTCCTTTACCAGCTCCATCATTGGGATGGAAGTTCAAAGAGCCATGGTAAGACTGATAAACTCACTCTCTATGGAGCTTAAAGCAATTTCAGTCTGCAGCTGTGAAGCCCAAGTGATCAAATTGCTCAGAATGGATATCCTGCCTTATTAGGTTTCCAGAGACATCAAAGTATCATGTTCAGGTGTATCTCCCATGAAAAATGCCACAAGTATCTTCATAGAATAAGATTTATTTTTATTTGTCATCCACAGCTGCATGGATTCATCCCAGTAGTATATTTTTGAATTCCTATAATTTTTCTCTAAGAACACCACATCTTCACTGTGCATAGAGTTAAATCCTTGTTTCCTGGACTTGTGGATATTATAATTCTGCCTGGTACCTGTTTCCTTCAATTACATTTCTTCTTTGTAAATTAAGTTGATGAGATATTTTGACACATCCCAAAAGTGTCATACTGAAGGTAGTGCTCTCACATGTTGTCTGAAAATACCCAATGTAAATGATAAAGGTTCCATGGAGTTTTCATGGAACCATTGGCAACAGTGTCATCTCAGAAAAATCATAGGAATAATCTGAGTGTCTGGATTTTGGTCCTCATATGATTTATATGCTGACCAGTGAATATTTCTCCCAATACATCAGGCATGCCAGGGTCAATGATGCTCAGATTTTTCTTTTAAATATAAGATTCTGGAATCAAGTTATCCTTGTTGGAAAGAGAACATTTTTTGATGTTTATATCCAGATCAGATATTCTACCTGGTATTGGGAGCAACCCTCCAAACTGGGCCCTGTACACAACACAATGATGTGGTCAGTGGTTGGAAATGCCATGAAAAAATGACCCTAACACATTATAATTGGCTTTTTTAATCATGATGGGATGGTTACCTGTTGGGAAAATATGAAATGATGGAACCAATGGATAAGTGATGAATGCCTCAGTTGCCACAACAATAGGAAGGAGGGTGGAAACTTCCCATCTGCTGGTAGGCACCCATTCTGATCAAGTTCACCTCCATGACAAATGTATCCTGTTATTGGAACAAAACTTATGTGCTCATAAAGTACCACCATTGGTTGTCAGTACCCTGTTAGAAACCATGTTCCCTGAAAATTATGCAAAAATGGCTGGAACACAAGAACCTACTGGCCTCTGTGCACAACTGGTGCAACTTCAATCACCAATTCTGATGGTTGCCACATGGGTACATGCTTTACACATATTGTACCATATATGATATTCACAAGAATTCATCACAATGATGGCTTACTGCTTTCTTACAGCAACTTTGGAACATGACCTGAGATTTGTGGCATTATCAAAATGGAGTGGTGCATCAAGAAGCCTCAACTGCTGCAACCAGACATTTACTTAGCTGTGTGCAAGAAAGATATGCTAAAGTTACAGCAATGCTACAACCATCTGATCACCATTGGGTACAGAAACCTCTTGATCATCTTGTCAAATAACCAGTGGCATATTTGGTCAGTTGGTTAACCATGGTCCAGGCAATTTGACAATGGGGAAACGACAGTTTATTTATTTATTTAAATATATGATTCCAAGGGTGCATGAGCAATTCATCTGTAAACAATAGTACAACAATGATGACAAGAACCTTTTCCAATGACTTCATAACTTTAATTTATTGTGGGGCTTCCAGCATTTGAATTTGTGAGGCTGGATACATTCCAAACAATACTAGTGACCTAAAACATTGTTTACTGCTTCCTGAGAAGGTGGCTTTCTTTTCCAACATAATTCTTTTTAATATAATATTGTTTGATCCATTTTACAATTTTGGTATATATATATATAGACTAGCATTTGATTCCCTCAATGCAGAAAGCAACTCAATTGCAGCTTCCATTTCAATTGGTATTCTGTTTTTGTTGGGTTTTCTGCATAATAATTGTCTATTAACTTTTGCAACATATCTAAACCAAACTGCATGATCAGGTTCATTATAAATTACTTCTGCATATTCAAGAATAATTTATCCAATTCTACTACATGGTCACCATTCATATTCATATCTAGCCCATCTTCATCCTCCCCATTGCTAGAATCATATCTATTTCTTCTTCTTCCCCAGCAGCAGAAACATATTCTATTTCTTCTTCATTCTACAAAAGATTTTGTTATCTGTCCCAGGATCAATATTTTCATTGACTGATACACTAGCTTCTTCCAAGTTATTAATAATTTTCTATTGTTTGTGAGCCAGAGACTGCAAGTCACCATTCTCCTATGGAATATTACTAATTTCAGAAATGGAATCAGGATCAAATGTGAGGTCAATATTCAGACAACAAAAACCTGCACTGTGCTCCTTTGAAATATGCACACCAAGACCTGCAGCCATCATAAAACTCCTTCCAGATAGATTCAAATGATTTTCCTCCATTTTTAACCAATTCCAACCAATTCCAACCAATTCTGGTTACAAACAAAAAACAATTCTATCAAACTGATCACAACCCAGCACCCTTCACTAGTAGGGGGGTTTTATTCTTCAAAATCTGAATTATTTCACAATGCACTTGTTCCCAGGGACACCAACTATCTATATATATTGAAAAATATGTATGCTTTGTATCATACACATGCCAGCATAATACAAGGATTATATTTTAAACTTTTAAAGTCAATTTGCCAAAAAATAACAGGAATATATAAAATAAATTTTTATTGTATATAATGAAATAAATAATAACTTTGCTTGCTTCCTGTACTTACTTACTTACTTACTTACTTTTAAAAATTAACAATGATTCTTTATTTAAGCCATGATAGGTTTTCTCACCTATGACAATGGTAAGCCAACAAAAAATACTAGTAGTATAACAGATTTAGTGACATCAAAACTCACTATTTTGAACAGCCATCATTTCATTAACAATAACATGCCACCAAATTCATTGATTACTTTGAAAAGCAAAGACAAAAGGAAACAAAGAAAAGTAATAAAACTGCAAAGAGCATGTAAAATAAATCACAATGATGCTATAGATGAGGAAGACCTGTACTTTGCCCTAGTCAGAAAACCAGATGAAGAGGGTGAAGAAGTAGATGATGACAAAGATGATCAAGAAGAAAATAAAAAAATGACAATGACAATGGCAATGACAGTGATGATGAGGAAAAGAAGTATATAAAGACAATGAGTCCCACTCTGCTTCCAGTCTAATTTTGGAGACACCAACAGAAAAACAGAGTGAGAAGGAAAAAGAAATGGACTGTGTCACACCAAATAAACCAATGGCAGCCAACATGTTTGTAGAAGATGCCTGGTAGAAGAATTATCCATCACTATCAAGACCTCATGAATGGTGTGGTAGAAAATGCATTATTCATGCAAGTCAATTTCTACTGGTCACCCCAAGAATAAATCATGTTATGGGGTATGTATTTTTTAGGATTGGAAACATTTGAAAAGGCATTCTGTAAATTAGAGAGAACAAGACTCTGGGCAGCCAGATGTGAATATATTTCAACCTGGACATGTGAATTGCATCAGCATTTATATGACTGGTGGTATGTTGTTGGCCATGGTTAGTGTGTCTTTCTATTTTGTTTCAACAATTGCAGCATTACCGTGTCATTTTTGATTTGAATATGCATTATAACACACATTTATTGAAGTAAAAAATGTCCAGATCCCTCAAGTATCTTAAAAATTATTAGACAGCTATCAAGGTGGCTGGAACAGGTACCCAAGCAAAACTACTCTATTTCCCTTAGTCCAAGCCCCCCAGGCCTTGACCCCCTTGTCCAAGCCCCATTGAATAATTTAGCATAACTAGCATGTCTGCTAAGACAAATGAGGACTTGCACCTTGTCCAGTTCCCATGCTGTTTTTCACATAGAATACCCTGCCATTGAAAAATATGTTACAGCCCATATTATCATACTGTAAATTTTCTTCAGTGTGTACTCCATACATGCCTTGCACAACATGGAACACCATCTTGGGATTTTGGATCATCATCACAGAAATGTCCTTCTTTCTGAAAGCATTATTTAGTGAATCATGTTGAATGTTGTGATTTTTTGTCAAAGTAAATTTTTTCAGAAGAATCACCTAAATATTTTGACAAAAATATGTTGACCCCTTTGTCCAATCCCCTGCAACACTCCTGTGACAAACATTTGCCTGGGGCTTGGACTAAGGGAAATATGGTAATCTGCTTAAGTGATACCAGCAGTCTAGAAGCAATGGAAAGCTTTCCAGACAAGTGACACCAGCAATATTGCAAAATATTATGACACCATTACCACATTGGATGAAGCATATGGATTGTTTCTGCTAAAATACTACACAGAAATTCAATCATTTCCAAGAAACTGGGCAGAAGAAACAAACAACCATAAGAAGGACAACTGAAATCAAGAAGGAGCAACTGTCTGGGAAAATTGAAAGATGCCATGTTGGATTATGACAAGTGGTACCAGCAGTTAAGTAATTTGCAATAGGAACATGATCCTAGCCAGTCTATTTCTTGCCTGAGACATTGAAGACCATTGCTGCCAGGAAAATGAAAACAGAGACAAAGATAAAAATGGAAAGACAGCATATTACTTGCACACAGACACAATGGAATAAGCATTGACATCTCTCCCTATGTTTTAGTTACAAATAATCAGTATTTGTCTATGCCATGACAAACATTTTTCTAACAAATATTAGCTTTGCCTTACATCAATAGAAATATTCATTCATTCTGCTTTTGGTATTAAATAAATTCACCCTCCCAGGAAGTCAGATGGCTATTAATTCAATCCAGTCACTGTTTGGGGACTGGAAAAATGGGAAAAGGAAGAATAAAAAGGGTGAAACAACCTTGAAAAAACTAATAAAACACACAAAAAAGTTGCATCAGCCAAAAAACAGATTTATTAAGAAGTATTTCACTTGACATTTTATATGTAACCTGGGACTGCTGTAACATATATTGTATATGTAAATGGATTTTCTAGGAGACAGTTACTAAACAGAAAAGCAATGCAGAAGTACTGCAACCATTGTTAAGTCGCACCAAAAATGGACTTACTCAATATAACACTGACAAAAATGACCAATAAGATACATACTGGCAACAAAAATATCCATTAAACATTATCATCTGGAACAGAAATCATTGCTAACATATATTGTCAAGGACAAAATTACCAATATTGCAATTAAAAACTAATTTACTACCCATATGGTGTGTATAATATCTCCATTAGTTTCTTAGGCATTTGGGTTGCCATAACATAGAATCATTAACACCACAAAGTGTACATGACCTCACATAAGTAGAATATATGAATCATAAGGTAATGATGGCCCAGGAAAATTTTGACAATTCATACATAACCTGGGTACATCTTATTCTCACCCATTACCTATTCTACAAAGGGTGATATAGATTCAACAAAAACATTAGTCTGGAGATAAAAGCCTGGACAAAAAACACTCCAGAAAATTCCAACTCCAAGGGTTTCCTGGCACTTTTATTGATGTGATCATGCTACTGCATTCAACTTCAGGACAGATTAAACTTGTGCAGCCCTGGCCTGGTCTTGCCCTGCCTTGAGTTAATGATAGCCCTGCAGTGCATCATGAAAGATGATTCCCTAAAAATAATTAGGTTTCTTGCATGTATATGAATTCTAGTTCACTCATTCATCTTTATCATTGTGATAGCTGATATACTCATACATGAACTGACAGGATACTGATATGCCAGTTGCCATTTATAATGCCATATACTTCTGGAAAGTCTTGGACAAGCATTTTTCTCATAATGAATTGACTGTTGTTATTTAGCTGCAAAACATGCTTATGTGAGAATTACAGAAGAACTAAGGTAATAGAAATGTAATGCTGACAAGAAATAGCTATTAATTGATCCAATATTAGCCTAAGCCATGGCCTGAACCAGTTCTTAGAGTCCAAGCAATGTTGTGGGCTTTGTGGGAAGGCCACTGGGAGCAACAAAAGTAGGAGTGAGCACAGTTGGGACTGCATTGATTACTGTTGGTAGGATTGGTGATGGAACTTGTGCAGTAGTTGGAAGGCTTGGTGTGGGGAGTTGTGCTGCTGTTGGAAGAATTGCTGTGGGCAGTTGTGCAGCTGTTGGAAGAATTGCTGTGGGAAGCTGTGCAGCTGTTGGCAGAATTGGTGTGGGGAATTGCACAGCTGTTGGGATGATTGCTGTGGGGAGCTCTGCAGCTGTTGGAAGAATTAGTGTAGGGACTGTTGGGAAAATTGGTGTGGGGAGTTGCACAGCTGTTGGGAGAATTGATGTAGGCAGTTGCACAGCTGTTGGGAGAATTGGTGTGGGAATTTGTGCTACTGTTGGAACAACTGCTGTGGGCAGTGGCAAAGCTGTTGGAATAGGTGAGGGGACTTGTGCAGCTGTTGGAAGGACTGGTGTGGGCAGTTGTGCAGCTGTTGGAAAGGTTACTGTGGGAAGTTGTACAGCTGTGGGAAGGATTGCTGTGGGGAGCTGCACAGTTGTTGGAATTGGTGTAGGGAGATTAATAGCTGTTGGAAAAATTGGTGTTGGAAGTTCTGTAGCTGTTGGAAGGATTG
>JFJP01005759.1_pt1 | contig 13029 bp, 16 predicted proteins | sample 431651 | NCBI WGS metagenome assembly JFJP01 (sample SAMN02602958, study PRJNA72255) | Microbial mat metagenome, whole genome shotgun sequencing project. | biome: fresh water; feature: sink hole; material: water; isolation source: purple microbial (photo- and chemosynthetic) mats found in...
GCGCCTTTGGCACGGTGATCGAGGCCGACATCGAAGCCGGGCCCTGGCCATTGAACCAACCCGATGGGGCGCCACGCCAGTTTGACGTGGTGGTGGTCACAAACTATCTGTGGCGCGCCCTGTGGCCCAATCTGCTGAGCAGTGTTCGGCCAGGCGGCCTGCTGCTGTATGAGACTTTCGCGCAGGGACAGGAGCAGTTTGGCAGGCCCAGTCGCAGCGATTTTCTGCTGCAGGAAGGCGAGTTGTTACAGGTGTGCCGGGGCTTTTACATCGTGGCCTACGAGCACGGTTTGCAAGCGCCACCACCACGCGTACTGCAACGCATTGCAGCACTGCGACCGCCCCTGCCAGCGCCCGCGCCCGCGCTGCAGGCCAGCCAGGGTGCGGTCTGGCTAGAATAGCCGGCTACTTTGTACCCGCCCCAACCATGACGCGCCAACCGCCCTCCATTACCGGCAGCATTGTTGCCCTGATCACCCCGATGTTGCCCGATGGTGGCATTGACTATCCCGGTCTGCGCAAGCTGATCGACTGGCACATCGAGCAAGGCACTGATTGCATCGGTGTGGTCGGCACCACCGGCGAGTCACCCACGGTCAGCATGGCCGAAAACTGTGAAGTCATCCGTGTGTCCGTCGAACAGGCGGCGGGGCGTGTGCCCATCATGGCCGGTTGCGGCTCCAACTGCACCGCCGAGGCAATCGAGTTGGCCACCTTTGCCAGGCAGGTCGGCGCCGATTGCCAGTTGCAGGTCGTCCCCTACTACAACAAGCCCACGCAAGAAGGCCAGTACCAGCACTTCAAGGCCATTGCCGAAGCGGTGGACTTGCCCATGGTGTTGTACAACGTGCCCGGGCGTTCGGTGGCCGACATGAGCGTTGAGACTGCGCTGCGTCTGGCGCAGGTGCCAGGTGTCATCGGCATCAAGGAGGCCACTGGCAACATCGACCGGGCACAGTGGCTGATCCGCGAGGCGCCCGAAGGTTTTGCCATTTACTCGGGTGACGACCCGACCGCCGTGGCCCTGATGCTGTGCGGTGGCCACGGCAACATCAGCGTCACCGCCAATGTGGCGCCCCGTCTGATGCATGAGCTGTGCCGTGCCGCGATGGCAGGTGACATCAAGGCCGCCATGGCGATCCAGTTCCGGCTGATGCCCCTGCACAAGCACCTGTTTGTTGAAGCCAACCCGATTCCGGTGAAGTGGGCCATGGCTCGGCTTGGACATTGCGGCCCGGCACTGCGCCTGCCGCTGACAAGCTTGAGCGAGCCGAGCCAAGGCATCGTCGAATTGGCGCTGCGTGAAACCGGCTTGCTGTAAACCCCCTTGCCCCAGGCACCCCCTCTTACCCAAAAAGGATTTTTGTGAATCTTGCCTCCAAAACCCTGCTGCTTGGTCTGTCGGTAGCGCTGGCCGCCTGCTCCACGACGTCGCTGGACAGCGACAAGATTGACTACAAAAGCGCCACCAAGGCGCCGACTCTTGAGGTTCCGCCCGATCTAAGCCAACTCTCACGCGACAACCGCTATGTGGTGCCAGGTGCCGCTGTCACGGCCTCAGGCTTTCAGGCAGGGCAGGCAACCACACAGACCCTGCCCACCAGCCTGACGCAGTTAGGGGATGTACGGATCGAACGTGCGGGCAGCCAGCGCTGGTTGGTGATCGATCGTCCGGCAGAAAAGCTGTGGGAACCGGTGCGGGATTTTTGGCAGGAAAGCGGTTTCTTGTTGACCATGGATCAGGCCGACCTGGGCATCATGGAAACCGACTGGGCGGAAAACCGCGCCAAACTGCCGCAGGACTTCATCCGCAGCAGTCTGGGCCGCTTGATCGAAAACCTGTATTCCACTGGCGAGCGTGACAAGTTCCGCACCCGTCTGGAGCGCAACGGCAAAGGTGGCACTGAGATTTTTATCAGCCATCGCGGCATGATCGAGGTGTACGACAGCAAACAGCAGGACCGCACGGTCTGGCAGCCACGCGCCGCCGACCCGGAGCTCGAAACCGAGTTTTTGCGTCGCCTGATGGTCAAACTGGGTGTCGCGCAGGAGCAATCGCTGGCGCTGGTGGCCGCCAGTGTGCCCAAGAAGGCATCGCAGGTGGTGAGCATCAATGGCCAGCCCGGTGTGCAGATCGACGATGGGTTTGACCGTGCCTGGCGTCGCGTCGGCTTGTCGCTGGACCGCACCAACTTCACTGTCGAAGACCGTGACCGCAGCAAGGGCATTTACTTTGTCCGCTATGTGGCGCCTTCTGCCGACAAGGCTGAGCCTGGCTTTTTCGGCAAGTTGTTTGGCTCAGCCGCACCCGACAGCAAGCCGCAGAAGTTCCGGGTCAACGTGATCAGCCAGGGTGACAAAACCCAGGTGACGGTGCAAAACGCCGATGGCACGGCTGCTGCCGATGCCGACGCCTCACGCATTGCCAAGTTGCTGGCTGACGACTTGCAATGATCTCCTGCGGGCAGGGTGCGCAGGGCACTCTGTCAAAGGTCCGGCTGAGCCGTCACCGGGCTTTTTTCTTGCGCAAGCGGCCCAGGTCAGCGTCAGGCACCGCCCAAGGCAAAGCGCGTTCCAGCCAGTTTGATGCCCCACATCAGTTCCACCAAGGCCGGGCTGTTGAGCAGGGGCTCACCGGCAATGACCAGCCAATAGCCGGCAGAATCAACCCAAAAAGGCACAAAGGCGTGGCTGGGCAGCAAGAACTCAGGGTCGGCATGAAACGCAATGTAGCGTGCCGCCCCCTGCCAACCCCGACGCGCCTGCCGCGCGGCGAAGTCGCCAAAGTCGGCTGCCGCCGCACTCAACACATCGGCCTCGTCCTGCTCCATTCCGGCTCGACCCAGGCAAAAGCCGCCGTCCGACGCCAGCACAACCTGGCGCTGGCTGGACAGCCCGGCAATCACATGCTGTACAAAGTCATCCAACTGGGCATCTGGCCCCTGCAGTCGGCGCGGCAAGACCTGGACCCAAGCCTGTGACTGCAGGTGCGCCACATCGCTTGCTTGCAGCGGCGGTGCCTTGTCGGCCCATTGGCTGGCGTCCAGACTGTGCTCGGCGGTCAACAAGGCCTGCATTTGCCGGGCCGGCTCATCAGGATGGGGATCGCCGAAGGCGCGCAAAGCACCTGCCGGGGTCAAGGTAAACCACTCGCGAGTGTCGGTGTTCATGGTGCTGTGTCGGTCGGCAGGGTGTGCTCAAGCAAGGAAGGTGGAACAAGTGCCTGCAAGAAACCATGCAGGTCGTGCGCTTCGGCGCCAATTTGGTGCAGGCGCAGGTCAAGCTGCGTGGCATCGAGCACATGGCGGGTCACGGCCGATGCCAGCACATCGCTGCCCACCACCCGCTTCAGCACGGCCAGGGGGGTGTTGCTGGCAACCCATCCATCCTGCGGATGCACCAGCAACACATGCTGCATGGTAAAGCGCATCTCAAACGGCTGTGCCTGCTGCAACCCGGCCAACAATGCGCGCAACAAGATCTGGCTGTCAGGCGCCACCGGGGCCAAACAGGCCGCCAATTGCAGTGGCCCGAAATCGCTCACAGCACCCTCGCCAGCACCCGGCGCTGGCGACACATCCATCCTGGATTGAGCCGGCGCAACTGCAGGTGGCGGCGTCAGCACATCCGGCACGGGTGATGAACTGGCCGTGGCAGGCGTCCACTTGGCCGAACTTTGGTTGCGCTGCACCTGCTGCAAGGCTTCGCGCAGGGTTTCGGCCCGATAGGGCTTGCTCAACCACACCCACCGTGGCATCTGACACGAGGCGGCTGCCGCTGCCCAACTGGCATCGGTGCCCGACACCAGCAGCAGCGCAGCCTGGGTTGGCGACAATTGTCCAAGTGCCGTGCAAGCGGCATGACTGTACTGGGCCCAGCCGTGCGCAGCCAGGTCAATCAGCACCAGATCGGCCGGCGGCAGGGACATCAACCCACGCTGCGCCGGCAGCGCCTGCCATGACCAATGCGGGTGGTAGCGCTTCAGAAACAGCGCAAAGGCCGCCTCATCGCGCGCTGTGAATCCCAGCAGCAGCAGATTCATGCCGAGGCCACGCCTTGTTCAAGCTGTGCACTGACCTGCTCCCAGGCGGGCGACAGTTGCTCTTGCGTCTTCAGCAGTTGCCGGCGCGCCAGCATGAAAGCCAGGTTGTCATGGCAGGTCAGGCAGTGGTGCAAAAAAAGTTGCTCGCCTGGCTGGTCGCCTTGCGCCACTGCCACAACGGCCCGCGCGGCCAGCGCACGCGAATCGTCCACACTGCAACGCCGGGCCCGTGTGGAGATGTCGGCAGAGGGCAGCGTCAAGACACTCCAGCGCGTGGCCAGCGGACTGATGCGAGGCACTTGTTCAGCCGCCACCAATGCATCAAACCAGGCCGCCACATGGGCGCTCAGTCGCGCCCGACACAACTGCAACGCGGCCCGCCTGGTCGCCTGCTGATCGCTTCCCAGCGCCAGAAACAAGTCAGACAACACACCTTGAACCGGCTCAGCCCCCGACAAGGCCAAAGCCGCCTGCACCCGTGCGAGATGCAGCGTCGCATCATTGCGTTGGCGCAAAAGTTGACGCGACAGGCGACGCAGTGCCAGGCGCTGGGGCTGAGGCGCAACAGGAACACTCACCTGAGCTGCTCCAGGATACCCGGCAAGTTCCACCGCAGATGCAGGTCCACCATGTCAGGCACATCAATCCAACAGCGTATCCATCAGGTCGATCATGAATTCGGCCTGTTCCTGTGTCATCACCTCAAAGCCCTGAGTCAAGCCAAGCGAGGCCAGAACATCCTGGCCCGAGGCTGCATCCGACACCCCGATGAACGCATCTTTGATAGCATCCAGCGCAATACCAGCCTGGGGTTTCAGCAATAAAACATGCGAAATATCGTGAATGGCGCTTTCCACCAACACATGCATCTGGCTGCGCGTTAACCGCGACAGGCTGGCAAAAGCGTCAGCCAGAAAGAAACCAGCATCCACCTCGCCCCTGATCACCTTGCGTGCGCCTGCCTGGTAGCTGTCCACCTCAACCCATTCGATCAACTCAGCCGTCAGATCGGCCGGCTCCAGCAAGCGCAAACCAATCAGGCGCACATCGCGGTTGTCTGTCACGGCAATGCGGCAACCAGCTTGCAGTGCCTCCAGCGCTTGCAGCCCCGACTCGGCCGCGGTGGCAATCACCATTTCGTCATAACGCTGGGCCGGGCGGGCAAAGGGCAGATAGCCCTGATTGCGGATCATGTCGGTGGCATCAAACGGGTTGGCATACACGATGTCGGCCTGTCCGCTGGCCAGCATGTCGGCCTGCTCCTGAGCGCTCGCCGGCGTCACCAGATGCAGTGGCATCCCAAGGCGGCGCTGCAACAGGGTGTTGAGCAGGTGCCAACCGGCAAAATGTTCGGGCGAAAAATCAGGTGCTATCAGAAAGTTGAGCTTCATGCGCCCTCCCCGTCTGCGTCAGACGGCGCGGCTTGCTCCTGCGCCAACCACTGCTGATAGACCGGAATCAGGCCATTGACCTTGCTGCGCGAGGGTTTGCGCCGAACCGAGGTGTAGCCGACGATGACACCGTTGCGGATATTGGGCACGGCCGTGGCATAGACCCAGTAAAAAGCGCCGTCCTTGCGCAAATTCTTGACATAACCATGCCATTTCTTGCCGGCGGCAATGTCATCCCAAAGCCCCTTGAAGGCGACTTTGGGCATGTCCGGATGACGCAAGATGTGGTGCGGCGTGCCGATCAGTTCGTCTCGGCTGTAGCCGCTCATCTCGACAAAAGCGTCATTGGCATGGGTGATGATGCCGGCCAGGTCGGTACGCGAGACAATCAGCCGTCCCAGTGGAAATGGCACCTCGATCTCACTGGCATAGACGCGCCGGGTACTGCCATCGGTGTAAGTGAGGTCGCTGGCCCGCGCAGGCTCGGCGGGCTCTTGCATGTCGGCGAGCTTCATGATCGCCATGCCCTCAAATCAGCTTGGACAGCGTCTCGGCCGCCCGTTTGATGTCCAGAAAGATCAAACCGAGCTTGGCGTTGGACTTGGCCAGCACCGTCAGCACCGCCTCGGGTCCGGCCGCACTCATGATCACATAGCCGCGCTCACCCTGGATCAACACCCGTTCGAGCTTGCCACGCGCGAGTTCGCGTGCGGTGCGCTCGCCCAGCGACAGCAGGGCAGCCGACATGGCGCCAATGCGGTCTTCGTCCATGCCTTGCGGCAGCGCCGAGGCGATCATCAGTCCATCGGTCGAGATCAGGGCAGACGCCTCGATGTCGGCAGTGGAGCCATTCAGGTCTTCCAGCGACTGCTGGAACATATCGGTACGCATGGGGCGACTCCGGTTCAGATCAAATCAGTCTCACACCCTGGCTGGTGCAGCATCAGACAGGTGCCACATCATAGCCAGCGGGTGAACGCCTGCACTGACTCGCGTGGGGTGGCAAAACGGTTCACCACCGCCTGCTCATCGGCGTAACCCAGCGCCATGGCACAGACCATCATTTCGTCTGCACCGGCACCAATGTGCGGACAGACGATGCTGGCAAAGCCGTTCCAGGCCGCCTGCGGACAGGTGTGCAGGCCGTGCGCCTGCGCCGCAATCATCAGGTTTTGCAAAAACATGCCGTAGTCCAACAGCGAACCACGCCCCAGCACCCGGTCGATGGTAAACACCAGACCCACCGGGGCGTCAAAAAACCGGTAATTGCGCTGATGCTGCGCGTGCATCTTGTCCTTGTCACCCTTGCCAATGCCAAGCAGGCCATACAGGCTCCAGCCGTTTTCGCGGCGGCGGTCGATGTAGGGGCTGACCCATTTTTCAGGGTAGTAGTCGTATTCCTCTCGGTATCGCTCTGCCAGTGTCGGCTCCTGGCGCAGCGCATCGTGCGCGGCACAGACCTGGTCGCACAAACTGACCAGACGCTCGCCTTGCAGCACATACACCCGCCAGGGCTGGGTGTTGGTGCCAGAGGGCGCGCGACTGGCCAACTGCAGCAGATGCTCAAGCAAAGGACGTGGCACCGGCTGCCCGGTAAAGGCGCGGGTGGACATGCGCTGCGTGATGGCAGCGTCCACTGCGGCGGCGGCTTGGTTGCAGGGGGCAGAGTCATTCATACGAGAAACAGAGCGAATCAGAACACGTTGAGAAAAACAACTTGGGGGCCAACAGGCCAACATTGTGCGCCATCAGGGCGCACGGTCTTTCAGCAGGTCGCGCAGGCGCCGGGGTGCTGGCACCAGCGGCGTGCGGCTGTGCGTCCAGGCCCCCTGGTCGGACGGTGACAAGGCCCGGCCCCGGCTCATGAACCAGGACGCCAGCTTGTACAGCCCCAAGCGGCTGTACACCTGTGCCCAGGCACGCCACACCACCGACACCGTGGCACGACGTGCCGCACCACTGCCACGCAAGCGGGCATCTTCGGTGTCCGGACGCGCCTGTGCCTCGTTGCGCAGCCGCACCAGGATGTCAGTGATCGGGATCTTCACGGGGCAAACCTCGGCACAGGCGCCACACAGCGTCGAGGCAAACGCCAACGGATAGGTGGTTTCCAGCCCCAACATGTGCGGCGAGACAATGGCACCGATCGGACCCGGATAGGTGGTGCCGTAAGCATGGCCGCCAACGCGGGCATAGACCGGACAGTGATTCATACAGGCGCCGCAGCGGATGCACTGCAAGGTGGCGCGCAACTGCGCATCGGCATAGGCCTGGGTACGGCCGTTGTCCAAAAGGATCAGGTGGACCTCTTGCGGCCCGTCAAGTTCGCCAGGCTGGCGCGCACGGCTGATCATGTTGACATAGGTGGTCACTGGCTGCCCGGTGGCCGAGCGCGTCAACAGCCGCAGCAGCGGTGTCACATGCTCCAGCTTTTCGACCACCTTTTCGATGCCAGTAATGGCGATATGCACCCGGGGCACGGTGGTGCACATGCGCCCGTTGCCCTCGTTTTCGACCAGACACAGGGTGCCGGTTTCGGCCACCGCAAAGTTGACGCCCGACAAACCGATGTCGGCCTGGGCGAACTGGCGCCGCAACACGCGCCGCCCGATCTGTATCAACGCGTCCACATCTTCGGTGTAGGCCACACCCGGCAGTTCCTCGGCAAACAGCTTGGCAATGTCTTGCTTGGTTTTGTGAATGGCCGGCATGATGATGTGCGACGGCGCTTCACCCGCGAGCTGCACAATGTATTCGCCCATGTCAGTCTCCAGCGCCTCCAGGCCGGCTGCTTGCATGGCGTGGTTAAAGCCCACCTCCTCGCTGACCATCGATTTGCCCTTGATGATGCGCCGGGCTCCAGCCTGCTGCGCAATTTGTAGCGCAATCGCATTCGCCTGCGCCGGGTCTTCGGCCCAGTGCACCTGCACCCCGTTGGCGGTCAGGCGCGTCTCCAGCAGTTCCAGCAAGCGTGGCAGGTGGGCCAGGCTGTGACGCCTGATCTGCGCACCGAGTTCGCGCAGGCTCTGCAACTCGTCCGGGTCCGGAAACTGGGCGCGCCGCTTGGCCTGCAGAAAATCCATCGCACCGCGAAAGTTCTGCCGTTGCGCCGGGTCGTCCAGCACCTGACGGCTGCGTGCCTTGAACTCCTGGGTGGGTTGGATGGCAATGACCTTGTTCATACGTCGTCTCCCCGGGGCTGGCGCAACAGCACAATCAGCTCACGCGGGCCATGCGCACCATAGGCCAGTGTTTGCTGGATATCGGCGGTCTTGGACGGACCGCAAATCAACAATGCATTGGTAGGCATGCTCTGCGCCCAGCCTTCAGCGCGCATGACATCAAACAGCGTGGCGTGGATGGTGTGTGCGTCCAGCAACACAACGTGGGTGGACGGCACCAGCGACATCAGCCGTGGCTCGGCGGCGCTGGGCCACAGAATCAGGCTGCCGGTGTCAGCCACCGCGCCACGCGCCAAGGTCAAGGCGGCATCGACTCCGTCGAACAATTGGTCTTTCCAGCCCTCGATCGGCTGGCTGTAGCGCAAGACCTGCAGCGCCGGCGGCGCCAGGGCAGCCAGGTGCTCTCCATGCGCAGTGCCAGCCCCGATCAGCAGATGACGCCAACCCTTGGCCAGCGCCAGCGCCAACAACACATCGGCCCAGTTGCCGGCATCAACCTCATGCACCTCGGTTTTGAACATTTCAAGGCCTGAGCGCAGACGGGCTGTGCGCTGACTGCTATCTTCTTTGAGGGCAAAGCGGTGCATCCAGGCGGCCGTGTCGGGCACCGGTACCGGCTCGGGCTGGACGCGCTGAAGGCGTTCAAAAATCGCCTTGCGCGCGTTCATACCGACCCCTTCGACGGCGCTTGTGTGCGTCGCCACAGGAAGCTGGCCAGATGCTCGCCAGCAAGTGTTGGCCGGGTATGGCCGGCCTGCTCGTCCTGGCGCGCAGCGCGACCGGTGATGTTGAGCAGACAACCGCAGTCGGCGCTGACCACGGTGCTCACACCGGTGGCCCGGATGGCCGCTACCTTGTCGCTCACAATGGCTTCGGAGATTTCCGGGTGCAAGAGTGAGAACGTGCCACCAAAGCCACAGCACTCTTCGACGCGTGCCTGCGTCTGCACTTGCACCTGGGACAGTCCTTCAAGCAGCGCAACGCTGGTCTCGTGCGCGCCCATTTGCCGGCGCGCATGGCACGAAGTATGCAATGCCACCTTGCAGGGTTCACCCAGATCAGGGCGGTCGAAGTGCAGCACTCGCACCATAAACTCACTGAACTCAAAGACCCGCTGCGACAACGCCAGCGCCTGCGCATGCAGCACCGCATCGTCGGCAAACAGGTCCGGGTAATGCAGGCGCATCATGCCGGCGCAAGAGCCCGAGGGCAGCACCACGGGCCAGGGCTGATCGAACAGCTTGAGCTGCTGCAAGGCCACGGCGCGCGCCTCGTCCGGGTAGCCACTGCTGTAAGCCGGCTGACCGCAACAGGTCTGACCCATCGGAAAATGCACACGGATGCCCTCACGCTCAAGCAAGCTCAGGGTGTCAAGTCCGGCCTGCGGCACAAACTGGTCCACCAGACAGGTGGCAAACAGATACACATCGGTGGGCCGGTCAGGGTAGCTGCGCGCAAGCGCGGAATCAGTGACCATGGTGTGTCTCCAGTTGTTCGAATGCCGGCATGTTGCCACAAGCCACGCCGACCTGGCGGGGTCCCCCGCAACAACCTCAGTGCCAAGCCCCGACAGTGGCCATGCCAAGCAAGGTCATGGCCAGAGAGCCCAGCACATGGCTGGCCACGGTGGCAAACACCCACAGCCATTGGCCTTGCTGCAACTGGGTGACCACCTCGGCTGAAAAAGTCGAAAACGTGGTCAATCCACCCAAAAATCCGGTCACCACCAGCAGACGCCATTGCACTGGCAAATCGGTATGCAAGGCAAGATAGGCCACAGCCACACCGATCAGGTAGCCGCCGAGCAGATTTGCCAACAGCGTCCCCGGCGGCAGTGCCGGAAACAGCGCGTTGAGCCGGGTGGCGAACAACCAGCGCAGCAGGGCGCCGGCCGAAGCGCCCACGCAGATGGCAAGAACCGAGCTCAACATGGCCCACGATGCCGGCCAGCCGGCAAAGACGCAGCCGCAAACCTCACCTGGCCGGCCCTCACCATGACACCCAGGCGCCGTGCTGGCGCGCGCTTTGCTCACCCAAGGACAGCAGGCGCATGGTGGCATACACCTGCTCGGGCGAGACGATCAGGGCAGCCTGACCGCGCAGATGATCGCGCAAGTTGGCATACCAGGCGAAATAATTGCCGGCCGCTGTGGGCGCTTCGGTGCGCACCGCCACCGGCGACGTCACACCCGGCAGGCGGCGCATCTGCAGCACGCTGCCGGGCTGCGCCGGATGGCCCCAATCCGGGTCGTTGCACTGCACCCGAGCGCCCGCCTTCAACGCGTCTTCCTGCGTATCCAGCCCATGAAGGAGCAAGGTGCCTTGTGTTCCATGCACAGCCCAGCGCGGACCCGGCTCGGCGACCAGGGTGCTTGCGTGCAGGATCACGCGCAAGCCCGTGTCAGGGTAGCGCAACACCGCATGAAACCAGTCGTTGACCACGGCGCCGTCACGCAGCGCCGCCCAGTCCACGCTGAGTGCTGCCGGCGGCCCCCACAGCACAAGCGCCTGATCAACCAAATGGGCACCCAGATCCAGCCACAGCCCGGCACCCGGCTGGTCTTGCTCACGCCAGCGCATCGGCAGTACCGGGCGGTAGCGATCAAAGTGGGAGTTGACCTCAACCAGTCGCCCAAGCAGCCCTTGCGCCAGGACTTGTTGCAAGGACAAAAAGTCGCTGTCGAGGCGACGGTTTTGAAACACGGTCAGCACCCTGCCCTGTGCCTGCGCCAAATGCAGCAACTCGCTGGTCTGCGCCAGCGTCACGCTGCAGGGCTTGTCCACCACCACATGTTTGCCGGCCAGCAGGGCCTGCGTCGCCAGCGGCGCATGGCTGTCGTTCGGGCTGGCGATCACCACCACATCGATGGCGTCCTCTGCCAGCGCCTGTTGCAACGTAGGCCGCACCGGCACCTGCGGCCAGTCGTGCTGCACGGCATCGGCTCGACTCGACACAATCGATGCCAGCCGCAAACCAGGCACCCCGTTGATCAAGGGGGCATGAAAAATACGCCCGGCATTGCCGTAACCAACCAAGGTGAGGTTCAGACTCATGGCTTGCCTGCCCGATGCCGCACGCGCCTGCGCCGCCACACCACCACGCCCACCACAACGGCCAACAACAGCGTCATCAGCAGCCATTGCCCGCTTTGGCCCTGGGCGTCATCGCCCAGCAGGGCACCCAGGGCCAGCTCGATCTCATCGAGGCCAAAAAAACTCAAAATCACTAACACACAGGCCAAGCCGCCTAACACATACAGCATCTTTTTGCACCTCACAAGCCGCATTGCACCAAAAACAGCCCGATCATCCCCGAAAATGCAGCGCTACATCTGCAGCGCCATCGATATTCGGCCGATTCACCACCATGCTCCATTTTCTGCCAGCGCCGTTGCTGGGCACACTTGCCAGCGTGCTGATGTTGCTCAACATCCTGCTCTGGGTGCCGGTGCTGCTGTTGACGTCAATGGTGAAACTGCTCTTGCCCTTCACTCGGGTGCGCTTGCTGATCGACCCGCTGCTGCTGCGCATTGCCGAGGCCTGGATCGCTGGCAACAGTGGCTGGATGCGCCTGACCCAGGCCATGCGCTGGGAGGTGGACGGGACCGACCTGCTCAGTCCGCATCAGTGGTATCTGGTGGTGTGCAATCATCAGACCTGGGTTGACATTCTGGTCCTGCAGCATGTCCTGAACCGGCGCATTCCACTGCTGAAGTTTTTTCTGAAACGTGAGCTGATCTGGGTACCCATCATGGGCCTGGCCTGGTGGGCACTGGAATTTCCTTTCATGCGCCGCCATAGCCAGTCCTATTTGCAGCAGCACCCTGAAGAGCGGGGCCGGGACGCTGCTGCCACCCGCGCCGCCTGCGAAAAATACGCCCTGGTGCCAACCAGTGTGATGAATTTTCTGGAGGGCACACGCAAGACAGCCGCCAAGCAGCGCCGTCAGCAGTCTCCCTACCTCCATTTGCTCAAGCCCAAGGCAGGTGGCATCACCCTGGCCTTGCAGGCGATGGGTGAAAAGTTCAGTGCTGTGCTCGACATCACTTTGGTCTATCCGGACGGTGCGCCGAATTTTTGGCAGTTCCTGTGCGCAAAGATGCCTCGGGTTGTGGTGCGGGTGCGCAACCTGCCGGTGCCGAACCTGACCGTGGCCGCAAGTGCCGACCCCGAGCAGGCGTTGCGCCAGCAGTGCCAGCAGTGGGTCAATCAGGTCTGGTCCGAAAAAGACCGGTTGATCTCAGATATATTAGAGAAAAATGGCCATCAGGCCATACCAGATGTGCGCTAACAGCTATATTTTTTGTAGTGTTACGGCACATACGCCTGCGTGCCGTTGGGCACAAGTCACCCCGGAGAGCCCACGGTGTTAGCGCGCTGGCTGCGCCTGTACTACCTGCTGCAAGTGCTGCTC
>JFJP01039763.1_pt1 | contig 13029 bp, 5 predicted proteins | sample 431651 | NCBI WGS metagenome assembly JFJP01 (sample SAMN02602958, study PRJNA72255) | Microbial mat metagenome, whole genome shotgun sequencing project. | biome: fresh water; feature: sink hole; material: water; isolation source: purple microbial (photo- and chemosynthetic) mats found in...
CAGGCATTTAATGAAAAGAAATACGATGTCGCTTTAAGCCATTACCGCAATTCACTATCCCTGTTGCCCGGAGAAAAGTATCCTGCTCAAAAAGTAGAAGAAATTAATACCATCACCGGTAATCAAAAAGAAACTGACGAAAACTATAAAAAGTCAATTGCTGAAGCCGACAAAAAATTTAATCAGGATAAATTTGAAGATGCAATTGTAGCTTATACTAAAGCACTCGAAATTAAACCGGCAGAAAGCTATCCGCAGCAAAAAATCACAGAAGCACAAGGCAAATTAGCTGCTTCAACGAGTAAGAAAGAAAGCTATGCCACTGCTATTGCCAACGGAGACCGACTATTTTCCGAATACAAATACAACGAAGCACTGGAGGCCTACGAACTTGCCCGCTCTATAAATTCATTCAGCGAATACCCGATTGGTAAAATATCCGAAATCAATTTTTTGTATACCAAATACTCTAAGGCTATAGAAAAAGGGAATAAAGCACTTTCCTCAGGAAATCCCGACCTTGCTATCAAATCATTTCAGGATGCTCTGGTTATTAAACCAACAGATCAGGCTACTCTTGATAAAATAGCTGAGATAAAAGCTTCAATTGAAACGCAGCAAAAAACAGATGAGAGATACGCAGCTGCATTAAAAACAGGCGATCAGTTATTTGCTACAAAGGAGTACACCGGTGCAATTACAGCTTATTCAGAAGCAGCAGAATTAAAAAAGAATGAAAAATATCCGCAGGATCAAATCGCGAAAATCAATAAAATAGTTGACGATGAAAAGTCAGCCGGTGAAAATTACAGCCAGGCAATTACTGAGGCTGACAATAACTTTAACAGTCAGAAACTTACAGAAGCAGTTGCATCCTACAAAAGAGCATCAACAATTAAACCTGAGGAAACATATCCGAAAACACAGATTGATAAAATTAACGGATTGATTGCCTCGCAAACAAAGCTTGATGCTGAATACGCAAGTGCAACCACATCTGCCGACAAACTTTTTGCTGCAAAAAAATACGAAGATGCCATTACAGAGTATCGTAAAGCCCTAACGCTAAAACCATCAGAGAAATATCCTTCAGATCAGATTGCAGAAGCAGAAAAATTGATTTCCGACATCAAATCCCAGGGTGAATCATACGAAAAAGCTATTGCTGACGGAGACAAATTACTTTTGGATAAGGACTATGTTAATGCTTTGGCATCCTATAAAAATGCTACGCGCGTTAAACCAAACGAAGCGTATCCAAACCAGAAAATAGCTGAAATTCAAACTATTATTGATAAAGACAAGGCCGAAGGCCAGCACTACCAGGATGCTATTGCGCAAGCCGACAAGCTATTCGCTGAAAAAAAACTGAGTGAAGCACTTGAGTCATATCAGAGAGCTTCAAAAATTAAACCTGCAGAAAAATATCCACAGGATCTGGTTGCTAAAATCACACAGGATCTGGCCGACCAGAAAAAACTGGAAGCTGACTATCAGAAATCAATAACAGAAGCTGATATTCAACTAAAAGCAGGTAAATATGATGACGCCCGTGCTTCATATTCCGGTGCTATTGCGCTTAAACCACAGGAAAAACATCCAAAAGATAAGATTGCGGAGATAGATGGAATAGTAGCTGCTATGCAGGAAAAAGGGCAAAACTATGCCAAAGCAATCCGTGATGGTGATGAATCGTTTACAAACAATAACTACCCGGAAGCTATTACGTTTTATAACACAGCATCTGCTATAAAACCAACCGAAACCTATCCGAAAACTCAGGTTGATAAGATTAATGGATTACTTGCAGCACAAACAAAATTAGATGGTGATTATTCATCCATAATTTCATCAGCAGATAAACTTTTTGCGACTAAAAAATATGAAGCTGCACTTGCAGATTATCAAAAAGCACAGACACTAAAACCTTCAGAGAAATATCCTTCAGATAAGATTGCAGAAACAGAAAAACTGATTTCCGACATAAAGTTAATGCAGGAATCATACGAAAAAGCTATTGCTGAAGGAGACAAATTACTATCGGATAAAAACTACGTGAATGCATTGGCATCCTTCAAAAGTGCTGATCTTGTTAAACCAGGCGAAGCATATCCTAACCAGAAAATAACAGAAATACAGACTATTATTGATAAAGACAAAGCTGAAGGTCAGCGATACCAGGAAGCAATTTCACAAGCTGACAAATTATTTGCAGACCAGAAATACACCGAAGCACTTGAGCCTTACCAGCGGGCGGCCTTCATAAAACCGTCAGAAAAGTATCCAAAGGAACAACTGACTGAAATCAATAAACAGATTGCAGAACAGAAAAAACTGGAAGAAGACTATCAGAATACAATTACTGATGCTAACGCCTTGTTGAAATCAGGGAAATACGGCGAAGCCCGGAATTTATACATCAGTGCAGGCACACTAAAACCGTTAGAAAAACTTCCGAAAGATAAAATTTCGGAAATTGATGTATTGCTGGCAGATATTCAGAAAAATGAGCAGAATTACGCAAAAGCAATCAGCGATGGTGATGCTGCTTTTGCTGACAAAAAATACATGGAAGCAATGGCCTTCTACAATTCAGCATCGGTTTTAAAACCTGCCGAAACATATCCTAAAGCACAGGTTGGAAAGATAAATACTCTTGTGGCTGATCAGCAAAAACTGGATGGCAATTACCTGGCTGTTCTTACGGCAGCCGATAAGTTATTTGACAGCAAAAAATACAGTGAAGCCATTATAGATTACAGGAAAGCCCTGGCATTAAAACCTTCAGAAAAATATCCCGCAGAAAAAATTACTGAGGCCGAAAATCAAATTGCTGCTATAAAGATACTTAAGGAAACATACGACAAAGCTATTGCTGACGGTAATAAAAATCTGGCTGCTCAGGAATATGATATTGCACTTGCTTCCTTCAAAACTGCAAATGCTGCTTTGCCTGCTGAAACATATCCACTGCAGAAGATTGCAGAAATCCAGACAATTATTGATAATCAAAAAGCAGAAACTGCCAGGTACCAGGAAGCATTGGCATTAGCTGATAAGTTTTTTGCAGCTCAGAAATACCGCGAAGCTCTTGAGCCTTATCAACGCGCAAGTACTATAAAAGCCGGTGAAAAATATCCAAAGGATCAGATTGCCCTTATCAACACTATACTTGCCGGGCAGAAAAAACAAGATGAGGATTATCAGAAGCTGATAACCGATGCCGATGTTCAGCTCAAGGCAGGAAAATACGATGCTGCTCGAGGATTATATTCCAATGCAGCAACAATGAAACCCCTGGAACAACTTCCGAAAGAAAAGATTATTGAAATCGATGGAATACAGGCCGGTATAAAACTAAAAGAAGAGAATTATACAAAAGCCATTGATGCAGCTGCTGAATTTTACACTGCCGGAAACGTTTCAGATGCTCTCCGATTATACGAAGAAGCGCTGACCATAAAACCTGCAGAAAAGCATCCACAGGACCGTATATCAGCTATCAAAGCTCAAATGAAAGCTACTGATGAAAATTATTCAAAAGCGATTACTTTGGGTGACAGCAAACTGGCATCAAAAGACCTGATGGAAGCAATGAATGCATATCAGAATGCATTGGAGATAAAGCCCGGGGAAGAATATCCGAAAATGAAAATTGCTGGTATTAATTCTTCACTGGAGGCTCAGAAAGAAGAACAGCAGAAAATGTATTCTACATATATAGCAGAAGGCGACAGGTTATTAGTTACGAAAGATTATTCAGGTGCAAAATCGGCTTTCGCCAAAGCTGCCGGCGTAAGACCGGATGAAACCTATCCAAAACAACGTATCAACGAAATCACCAAAATTGTAGAAGAACTAGAACTGGCCCGAAGAGCAGAATACAATAAAGCCCTTGGTGAAGCGGACAAACTTTATAACACAAAAGTTTTCGACCAGGCCATTGATGCCTACGAAGCGGCAGCCATAATTAATCCGGGTGATTCCTATCCGGCGCAACAAATTGGCAAAATCCGAAAATACATGTCGGAGCATGCCATTCAGGATCTTTTTTCACAAACACTTATTATCAGCGAAGGCAACGAAAAGAAATTCACGTTTTCAGCTATCGAACCACGCTTACGCAAAAATAATTATATCCTGCTTAAGGCGCGCTCAACCGGTAAAAATGCGCCAAAAGTATACCTGAATTATGGCAAGGATAACACGAAAAACGGAGGTATCGTATTGCGCAGTCTCGATAAAACAACCATAAGTGATTACCTGATCCGTATCAGCGTACAGGACAAATGGTATCGCGAGGATAACAACTGGATAAGTTTATCTGTTGAAACCGGAGATATTGAGATTACTAAGGTTCAGATTGCCGCAGGTGATGAGTAAATTGTTAAATTGCGCTGTTGAAATGATTAAGTAAAAGGTTAAAGAAAAAAAAGACTAATATTGTAATTCATATAATATAAGAACTGAATATCTTGTAAAACTCCGGATAAATAATTCATTGATAACCAATTATTGAACTTGTATACAAAATAAATTGTCATTATAACTTTTAAGATTTTAAGAAAATTTATCTCAAACCTATAGCTGCAATGAAGAATTACATGTCAACGAAACGTTTAATAATAAGCTTTTTGCTTGTTTTTATTGGAATCAACGTATTACTGTCATTTACTAATCCATGCTCTGCCCAAAGTAATAAGCCTGCAGGTACATATAAATCTTATATAAAACAGGCTGACCTTGCATTTGCAGCACAGGATTATGAAGATGCAATCCTTCTTTATGAAAAAGCCAGTCAAGCCCAGCCTGAGTATAATTATGCAACCGATCAGATTAATGAAATCAAAAAAATACTTGAAGCAGGTCCGGAGTTAAAAGCCCAGCTTGCCGACAAAAATAAAACAACAAGCACCAGCTATAAAATACTTTTAGCACGGGCAGACCGGGCGTATGATGCGCTGGATTATGCAGGAGCATTACTCCTTTACGAAAAAGCCTATCAGACTAAACCTGAATATATTTATGCTACAGATAAATTCGATGAAATTAATACTATACTCAACGCAATTCCTGATACAAAGGCTCAAATTTTTGAAGAAATAATCATTAAAGCGGATACCTTATATGAGCAAAAAAACTACCAGCAGGCCAAAGCCGAATATCAAAAAGCCTTGTTATTAGAACCTTCTGCCCAATTGCCAAAAGAGCGATTGGAACAAATAAGTACTGTTTACATTGATCCTGACGACATGGCTAATTTTAATATTGCTCTGGCCAATGGCGACAAAGCTATAGAATCATCTGATTTTGACCGTGCATTAATATTTTATGAAGCCGCGCTCGCAATACATCCCAATACAAAATTCGTAAAAACAAAGATTACTGAAACTAAAAGCCAACAGGTTGCATATAATTTGCAGATTGAACAAAAGGAAATAAATGTTGCTTCAGATGACAAAATACTGGTTTCCGAAAAAACTGTCGAAGTCACGAATCCAAAAGAAACAAGTGAACCAGTTAAAATAACCGGGATCAATCCAATAGCAGCAAAACAAAAATCAGATTCTGTTAATTATGCACAAGCTATCAGAACAGGAGAAAAAGCACAGGCAGCTGGTAATTACAGCCTTGCATTAACTTCATTTCAGGATGCACAGAAAATAAAACCAACAGAGCGTTATCCGATGGAACAGATAGCTGAAATAAAAGCTGCAACAGCCAATCAGCAAAATAATGAGCAGAAATACACTGCTGCAATAAATACCGGTGACAAATTGTTTGCTGGCAAAGAATATAGCAGTGCCCTTACAGCTTACGCCGAAGCAGCTGAATTAAAAAAGAATGAAAAGTACCCGCAGGATCAAATTGCTAAAATCAATAAACTACTTGAAGATTCTCAGTCAGTAGACGACATCTATAATGTAGCTGTTACAGAAGGTGACAGGTTATTTGGAACCAAAGATTACTCTGCTGCTATTACTGCATTCACTAAAGCATCAGTCTTAAAACCAGCTGAAACCTATCCAAAACAACGCATCATTGAAATTAATAAGATTATGGAAGAAACAGTGCTCGCCCGCTCTTCTGATTATAATAAAGCACTTGAAGTTGCAGATAAACTTTACAGCAGAAAGGTGTTCGACCAGGCAATTGAAGCATACGAAACTGCGTCCAAACTGAACCCTGGTGATGCCTATCCTGAACTGCAAATAGGCAAAATCAGGAAATACATGTCCGATCACGCTTTCCTTGACCTGTGCTCGCAATCAATGATTATTGGCAAAGGCAATGAAATGAAATTTTCTTTTTCAGCTATTGATCCCAGCTTGCGTAAAAATAATTATATCCTTCTTAAAGCTAAATCTACCGGAGCAGGCGCACCAAAAGTTTACCTGAGCTATGGAAAGGACAATCAGAAAAACGGTGGTATTGTGATCAGGAATCTGGATAAATCAACAATAAGCGATTTCCTTATTAATATCAGTATTCAGGACAAATGGTTCCGCGAGGAAAATAACTGGCTAAGTATATCAGTTGAAACGGGTGAAATAGAAATCACTAAAGTTCAGATTGCAGCCGGGGAGTAAAAGAGAATTGGCTCAACATATTTCGGAGTTGGCTTAACCTCGCTTGAGATATATTTCCACACATAATATACCCTGGCCTTCATGCCGGGGTATTTAAATTCTCTTCAAAACAAATTCCATGACTTTATTATAATTTTCAGATATTTGCCGCAGCAAAAATCAAATAATCAAATGGAAGACCTAACAGAGCACTTCAGCAAATTCCGCAAGGAGATCGTAGGAAATGACCTGGAATACACAACACATTTTGGAGTTCAGAAAATGATATATGCCGACTGGGTTGCCAGCGGCAGACTATACAAACCCATCGAAGAGCAGATTTCGAATGTAATAGGACCATGGGTAGCAAACACCCATACCGAAACCTGTGAAAGCGGACAGATGATGACTAAGGCATATCATCATGCACAGCATATTATTAAAGAACATGTAAATGCCGGTCCCGGCGATGTACTTATTACCTCGGGATTTGGAATGACGGGTGTGCTGGTGAAATTCCAGCGAATGCTGAATCTGAAAGTACCTGAAAAAAATGTAGCTGGTGAATTTGTTTACAATGGCAAAAAACCAGTGGTTTTTATCACCCACATGGAACATCACTCAAATCATACTTCCTGGTATCATACCATTGCTGATGTTGAAGTAATTCCTCCCGGAAAAGATCTGATTGTTGATCCTGAAAATCTGAAACAGCTGCTTAAAGAGTATGAAGACAGACCTTTAAAAATAGGTTCATTCACTGCATGTTCTAATGTTACCGGTATAGAAACACCTATCCATGAATTAGCCCGAATCATGCACGAAGCCGGCGGTTATTGTTTTGCTGATTATGCAGCTTCAGCTCCTTATGCAGATATAAATATGCATCCGGGCGATCCAATGGAAAAACTGGATGCAGTATTCTTTTCACCTCATAAATTCCTGGGCGGGCCCGGTACTTCGGGCGTCCTTGTATTTGATTCCACATTATATCATTGCAGGGTTCCTGATGCACCGGGCGGCGGTACTGTTGACTGGACAAATCCCTGGGGCGAATATAAATTTATTGATGATATCGAAATTCGTGAAGATGGTGGCACTCCCGGTTTCCTGCAGGCGATGAAAACAGCTTTATGTATCAACCTGAAAAATAAAATGAACACTACGCTGATAAGGCAGCGCGAAGAAGAACTGGTTGCTATATCATTTAAAGAATTATGCTGCATTCCGGGAGTTCATATCCTTGCCGATAATCAAAAAAAACGTTTGGGAATCATTTCATTTTATATTGCCGGAATGCATTTCAATATGGTTGTAAAATTACTAAGCGACCGATTTGGCATACAACTTCGCGGAGGATGTGCATGCGCCGGTACTTACGGCCATTTTTTACTGGATGTAAGCCACGAAAAATCAAAAGAAATTACTGATTTGATCACTCATGGCGATTTATCTCAAAAGCCTGGTTGGATAAGGCTCTCCCTCCACCCTACCATGACAAATGCAGAACTCAATTTCATAATTGATGCCATTAAACAAGTATCTGTTCACCACCTGGAGTGGAAAAAAGAATATCTGTATAACAAGCATACAAATGAGTTTGTCCATATGAATGAGTGGGATAAGAAAGATGAACTGGTGAAAAGCTGGTTTATACTGGAAGATTAATATGGGATATCCTCATCCTTTGGGGTATACTAAAAACAGTTTCCTCTGAGCAAATCTGTAGTGGTTTTTTAATGGAATTATTGTTATGACGACTTTCGCAAAACAATAAGCGTAATTTCCGGTCTGGCTCCAATACGGCCCGGATAGCCAAGGGTTCCAGCTCCCCTGTTAACATACAGATATTGCGTAAGGCCATTTTCATGCACCTTTTCATATAGCCCGCCCCATTGCTTAAAAAGCAGCGATGCAGGACTCCATTTTACTGATCCACTCTCAATGGCAAGCTGAAAAGCATGCGTATGCCCGGATAATGTGAGGTCAATCTGCGGATATTTTGTATTTATTTCCCCATCCCAATGAGAGGGATCATGCGACAATAGTATTTTAAATTGCCCAGCATCAGCACCTTCCAGTGCTTTTTTGAGATCACCTTTTTTGCCAAACGACTTTGATTTACTCCAGTTTTCAACACCAATAACTGCTATTGAAGTAGAATCTCTGCTAATAATTGCGTTTTGATTGCGAAGCAATCTCCAGCCAATCCGATCATAAAAAGCCAGCAAGTCCTTATCATTCAAATCTTTCTCTTCGGGAGTATCCCATTGGGTATAGTCTCCATAATCGTGATTACCCAAAATTGAGAATATTCCATCCTTTGCCGAAAATTGCTTCATAACCTCTTCAAAAGTATATACTTCATCTGTGGTAAAACTAACCATATCGCCTGTAAATAGGATTAGGTCCGGATGCTGTTCATTTACAATTCCGACAATTTCTTTCATTGGTTTATCCGTCAGAAATCCACCAAGATGAAAGTCACTGACCTGAATAACTTTATATCCGTCAAAGGCTTCCGGTAGATTTTCAACCTGTAATTCAACTGTGTTGAGTTTAGTATCAGTAACCCAGAAAAACATTCCGGAAACATAAATCAACATAACCAAAGTAGCTAATCCTGCTGAAGTAAGCAAGAAACTGCGGGGGCGGTACCATCTGCCATAAGCTTCTAAATTTTCGGGATTTATCCGCCTGATCACATTTAACGGTATAATAAAAATATCCGCTAAAACTATAATTGTAAGGAATATACCTTTTCCGATAAGTAAAATGAGCAGAATTCCGGGGAAATATATCCGAACAATGGAAAGCCATTGATTATATGGCTCTATGACAGCGCTTATAAAAAACAACAGCAACATATACAATGGCAGCCAATATGCAAATGTTAGCACGCTTCGGAACCTCTTTGTAAAATGTTTTTTTACCGAAAACCAATACCGCATGTCAATAACGGCCAGGACGGCAAGTGCTATCAGGCGACTAGTGTATTTGGGTAACTCATGTCCGCCGGCTATAATAATAATAGCGACAACCACAGCCATTTGTAAAATATACCCAAACTTTAACGTCTTCATTTACGTTTAAAACAAGTTTGTGAAATTAATTAAAATAATTAAATCTTTATACCAAAAAAAGAAGAAAGCTGTTATAAAGTCAACAGCTTTCTCTATCTATCAGAAAATAATATACTTATGAATTTGCTTTTACATAATTCACAAGTCCTTTGGCTTTAAAAATGCCTACCAGCTTATCAGGAAGGGGTGAAAACCCATAAACGTTCCCTGCTATTGTTACTTTCCCTGATTCAAAGTCAATTTCAACATGGTCTCCTTGAGTATATGCATCAACAGCTTCGGGTAACAAAATAATTGGCAAGCCCTGGTTAACTGACGAACGGTAGAATATCCGGTTTACACTTTTACATATTACAGCTTTGATGCCTGCAAAAGCTAAACCTACCGAAGGATGTTCTCGTGAGCTTCCACAACCAAAATTTGCTCCGGCAACCAGGATATCTCCTTCTTTAACCCGCTCAGCAAAACTATCGTCAAATCCTTTGAAAAGATGCGGCATTATTTTTTCGGCTTCCGAACTCTTCACATTATACGTGAGATTTCCGGCAAACATCTGGTCAGTATTCAGGTTGTCAACATCTGCGTAGTTCCAGGTTCCATTTTCGTAGCGATCATCACCGGCACTGATATCTACAGTTTTGCTTTGCGCAATTGTAAATGGATATTTATCGTTAGCATCTATTCCGCGAGGATCGGAAATTTCACCTTTAAGTGCCGAATAGGCCACCACTGCCGGAGAAGCGAGGTAGATAAAAGTTGTTTTATTTCCCATGCGGCCTTTGAAATTGCGGTTCGCTGTGGATATGATAGTCATATTATCAGCAGGAATTCCTTGACCGGTTCCCAGACATGGCCCACACGAAGGAGCAAGAACACTGGCGTTGGCTTCCATAAATATCCGGATCAGACCTTCGTCCATAGCCTGAAGATAAATTTGCTGTGATGCCGGAATGATAAGTAACTGAAAACCATCAGGAACTTTTTTGCCTTTCAGAATAAGAGCAGCTTCGCGTAAATCATCTATACGTCCGTTGGTGCAAGTCCCGATCATAGCCTGTTGAATTTTGGTTCCTTTAACTTCGGCAAGTGCTTTTACATTGTCAACATTGTGAGGAGCTGAAACAACAGGGAATATTTCGTTTAGGTTGATCACAATTTCCGTAATATAAACAGCATCTTCATCCGCCCATGTTCCCTCAACCGATAATCCTAAATGTTTTTCCAGAACTTCATCAGCTGGGAATACCGCGTTTTTAGCTCCCATTTCTGAAGCCAGGTTTGCAATTGTCATCCTGTCGGATATTGACAAAGATTTCACACCTTCGCCATGGTATTCAATCGACATATAATCTGCACCGCTTGATCCAATCATGCCAATGATCCAGATTGATAAATCCTTACCATAAACGCCATATGGAAGCTTGCCATTTAATGTAATTTTGATTGATTCAGGCACTCTGAACCAGGTTTCACCCTGTCGCCATAATCCAGCTGTTTCGGTACGATCAATCCCTGCGGCAAAAGCATTAAAGGCTCCGGCAGTGCATGTATGGCTGTCGCTTCCAACGATAATCATATTTGGTTTGGCGTAATCGCCCATAATCTGATGGCAGATGCCTTTGCCAACATCATGAAATTTCTTGATCCCCTGCTCTTTTACAATATCGCGGATTTTCTGGTAATCATTAGCCAGTTCGGCGCTGGTTGGAGGAGCATTATGATCGAGAACGATCAGCAGCTGATCGGCATCTTTTACCTTTTCACCTCCCATTTTTTTAAATGTATTGGCGATGCTGGCGGTATTATCATGTGTTAAAATAATATCGGGCCTGCGGAATACTATTGCACCGGCTTCGGCACCCAGAATTTTTTCAGCAAATGTTTTTCCCATAGAGTATATATTTATCTGTTTATGAATATTTTACAAAATAAACAAGTAATGAATTCAGTGAATGTTTGAACCAGTAAATGTCATAAAAAGTTACTATAAAAAGATTTTTTTTAATAAAAAAAAACTCCTGCCAGGAAACCGCTGCAGGAGTTCTAAAAAAAACAAGGCGAAAGTCTAAAACCAGAATCCGATATCAATTCCGAGGCGTGGAACTATTCCACTATAACCATAGTCAAAAATATCGTCATTATAATAAGTATTCTCATCACCATCATAATTAAATGTTTTTCTTAATCCACCACCCGTGTATATATCAAGATTAATCCGGTTAGCAAAAGAGAATGACCATCCGAAAAGCATTCCACCGCCAAAAGCATCGAATGTATCTGTTTGCCAAAAGTAGTTCCCGTTGTTATCATAAACCTGGGTTTCAGTTTCAAAGTATTGATTCATCAGGTAAGGCGCAAAATACAATCTATGGCTCTCCTTTGGTTTTATTATTGTGAATACATGAAATCGCATTTGCGCTTCATTACGAACAGCGAATACTTTCTCATAATCCGAATCCTGAAAAGTGAGTCCGGCAGTCAGATAAAAACTGGTATTTGGATTAATGAACCTCTCATATCCCATCTGGAAAGTACTGCGGGTGAATTGTGAAACAGACATTTTCAGGATATTCCTGTATTCAGGGGAGTTTGCTGTAGCCAGTATCTGGGCAAATGCTCCGGAAGTGTAAATCGTTAGAATTAAGACTGTGATGAGTTTTTTCATAATGATAAGTGTATAAATTGATTTATAATTCCTGGAAAATAAGTTATCCGGTATAAGGATATTTATGTTAATGTTGGGTAGTTAAACCAATTACCGTTATTTAATTTCAGGCAAATATACTGGTTTAAACTGATGTGTTGAAATAGTATCTGACACTGAATAAAAATTACTTTTTTTGAAATTATTTTCTGCGATTGAAATGAAATGAATAAATAAATCAAGAAACTTTAAATAAATTTGCACTTGTCAATATTATGTGTACTTTTGCACTCCCTTATTGAAGGAACTAAACGTTTTTTCATAAACCATTGGAGAGATGGGTGAGTGGCTGAAACCAACAGTTTGCTAAACTGTCGTACTCGATTAGGGTACCGGGGGTTCGAATCCCCCTTTCTCAACTCATGAAAGAACAGCACAACAAAGTGATGTTGATGCTAAGGCAAGATGATCAAATGGACCGTCAGATTCACGACCATTGGAAAAACGCGATGTTGCTTGCAGTTATGAATTTAGTTCAGGCTTCGGCAAGAGTAAATAGTATTGAGAAAAAAGATTTGATTACAGTATCCAGAGGATACATTTTTGAATGCACATCACTGCTTGACCTGGTGAAATCCACCAACGGAATAACTTCCGTTACTTACCAGGAGTTGTATGACAACTATGAGCGGATTTCGAAAATGCTGTTGGGAATGTATAAGAGTTTTAACGG
>JFJP01011166.1_pt1 | contig 13028 bp, 7 predicted proteins | sample 431651 | NCBI WGS metagenome assembly JFJP01 (sample SAMN02602958, study PRJNA72255) | Microbial mat metagenome, whole genome shotgun sequencing project. | biome: fresh water; feature: sink hole; material: water; isolation source: purple microbial (photo- and chemosynthetic) mats found in...
CTGGCGCGGCAGCATGATGGCGCAGGCCATGCGCGATCCGCTGTTCCTGGCCTGCCTGGCCGTGGCCGAGCAGGACGCGCCGTCGGTCGGCGACCTGTGCCTGCGCTGCCACACGCCCGGCGGCTGGCAGGAAGGCCGTTCGATCGACACCAGCGGCGGTCACCTGACGGCCAAGGACCGCGAAGGCATCCAGTGCGACTTCTGCCACCGCGCCGTCGATCGCCAGTACGTGGCCGGCGTGAGCCCCATCGAGGATCTGTCGGTGCTGGCGGGCGTCGTGCCGCTGCCGCTGCAGTACGGCAACGGCCAGTTCATCAACGACGCCGGCGCCGCCAAGCGCGGGCCGTTCAGCGATCCGTTGATCGCGGGTCACAACTCGATCCACTCGCCGTTCCACCGGTCGTCCGACATGTGCGGCACCTGCCACGACGTGAGCAACCCGGTGTTCGTGGAGACCGCGCCGGGCAAGTACACGCCGAACGGCTTCGACGCCGAGCATCCCGACAACAACGTGCGCAACATGAAGCCGGTCGAGCGCACGTTCAGCGAGTGGCAGGCCAGCGAGTTCGCTCAGGGTCCGGTCAGCCTGCCGGGCTATCCCGAGGCCGTTTCTTCGTGCCAGGACTGCCACATGCGCAACGTGACCGCCGCCGGCAGCAATCAGCCAGGCTCGCCGATCCGCAGCGATCTGCCGATGCACGATCTGACGGGCGGCAACACGTTCGTCCTGGACATCCTGCCCGACTTCTACCCGGGCGAGGTCGACGTCACCGCACTGCAGGCGGCAAAGGTGCGCGCCACGGCGATGCTGCAGAAGGCGGCCACGCTGGACATCACGCCGAACTACGCGGGCGTGACGGTGCGCGTGACCAACCAGACCGCGCACAAGCTCATCTCCGGCTACCCCGAGGGCCGGCGGATGTGGCTCAACGTGCAGGCCTTCGATCAGGACGACAATCTGGTCTTCGAGTCGGGCCACTACGACCCGTCGACGGGCGAGCTGTCGCACGACGCGCAGGCGGCCATCTACCATATCGAGGGCGGCCTGACCCCGGGTCTGGCGGCGGCACTGGGTCTGCCGGCGGGACCGTCGTTCCACTTCGTGCTGAACGACACGACGTACCTGGACAACCGCATCCCGCCGCGCGGGTTCACCAATGCGGGGTTCGAGGCGATCCAGTCGCCGGTCGTGGGCCACACCTACGCCGACGGGCAGTACTGGGACGACAGCGCCTACACGCTGCCGAACTCGGCGAAGACCGTGCACGCGCGGCTGTACTACCAGGCCACGAGCAAGGAGTACGTCGAGTTCCTGCGTGACGAGAACACGACCAGCACCATCGGCGACGAACTGTACGACGCGTGGGTGAACCACGGCCGCGCGACGCCGGTGCTGATGGCCGAGGCCACGACCCTGGTCGACGTGACATCGTCCGCGCCGGACGAGGCGCGGTTCAGCCTGGCGCTGGGCGAGCCCTCGCCGAACCCGTTCGCCTCGCGCACGCTGATCCGGTTCGCGATGCCGGCCTCGCAGACGGTGCAGGTCGCGGTCTACGACGTCCGCGGCCACCGCGTGCGGGTCCTGGCCGACGGCGTGATGCCGGCCGGACAGCATGTCGTGGGCTGGGACGGTCGCGACCTGCAGGGCGGCACCCTGGCTTCGGGCACCTACTTCGTCCGGCTGCAGTCGGGCGGCAAGGTGCTGACGCAGCGGATGTCGCTGGTGCACTAGGCCGATCGATCCCGAAAAATCGCGGCGGCGCCTGCCGCCAACGAGCAGGGGAATGGCCTCCGGACGACGGCGTCCGGGGGCTTCCTGCTTCAGGGTCAAGGGGATAGCCCGCCGTGCCGGCCGCCTCCAGGTTCAGGACTGATTTCGAATTCGTTCATGCAATGGGCCCCACGTCACAACGCCACGGTGCTAGAATCCGCATCTCGACCGGTACCTTCGCCGAACCGGAAATGGGGTGTGGTCCATGAAGACGATGATCGCGGCTTCGATGGTCCTCATGTGTCTGGCCTGCAGTCCCCTGGCCGCCCAGGAAGAACCGCTCCTGGGGCGGTACCATTTCCACGCCGCGTTCGGGGCGATGATGATGCAGCACGTCACGTTCGAAACCGATGACGCCGGCATCCACCTCGGCCTGGCCGGCTACCGGCATATGGGCCGCGACTGGTATCTGGGAGCCGAGCTCAACGGCGGCACGAGCATGCGGCTCTTCGGCGACAACTCGGACATCACCATGTGGGAACTCAATGGGAAGAGGGTCTTCGACCTGGGCGGCGGATTCCGCGCGGATCTGGGCGCCGGCCTGTCCTACAACCGTGTGACCTATGACGAGGTCAACTGGTTCGGCCCGGAAGATGATGTCTCGATCGACGACTGGGTGCCGGGTGCCCAGGCGCTCGCCGAAATCCATTTCGTGATGGGTCGGTTCCTGCTGGGAGCCCACGTGAAGTACATGCTGACCGGCGATATCGAGGGCGTGAGCGAGACCGAAGACCTGGAGGAGGGTTGGGACTACACGAACGTGACGGTCGGCCTCCAGTTCGGCTTCCTCATTCACTAGGGAAGGCACGTGAAGGGAGGGGGATGATGCGGACAGCGAACCTGCGCTATCCCGTTCTGTTCCTGATGTTCGTCGCCATCGCGTTCCTTTGCTCCTGCGGCGAAGATGGGCCGGACGGCCCGGAGCCCGATCCCGACTGCATCGGCCCCGCCGGGGGTACGATCGCGGTGACCGACACCACCAGCTACCTGGACGGCGTCTCGTTCAGCGTGGCGCCCGGAGCCTGGCAGCAGTGCTGGTCGGTGTACATGTACTACCACTCCACTTTCTCGACACCGAATTTCCCGGATGGCCTTGAAGGCTACGAGGGCTGGCTCACCGGCTCGGTGGAGCTGGAGATCGGCCGTGGTATCGAAGCCGAGTGGATCGAGGCGCCCGAAAACCTGGAGTTCGAACTGACCTTCCCGCTGCGGGGGCTGACGGCCGAACCCGGCGAAAAGATCATGGCGTTCCGCTACGACGAAGCGGCCGGGCTCTACCGGCTTGCGGTCCCGATGCGGCTGGATGAAGAGCGGCTGACGGTCAAGGGGCACCACTATCGGCAGCTGTGGACCTGGGGCAAGGTCGACCTGGCCGATGTCGACTTCGACACCTACCTGGCCCCGGTGATGGAGGAGCTGCACGGCGCGGGCGGTTGGCTGGAGATCCAGGCCGAACTGGACAGGCTGCAGGCGGAGGCCCTCGCGGGCCACCGGGCGATGACCTGCGAGGCCCTGCGGATCGTGCGGGGTTCGCTCGCCGCCGCGGGAGAAGCCGCGGCCGACAACGTGCGCGCGATCCAGGACGGGCTCGGCGGCAGATGCGGAACCTGCGACGCGACAACGCGGGAGTTCTACGACGAACTCAGCGAGTACCTGAAGCTGGAGGTGGGGCAGTACGTCGCCGATTTCTTCCTCGGGGACTCGCGCAATCTGCTCATCAGGATCTACGGGATCATCATGTGCAGCTACATGGAGTACTGCATCGCGCAACTGGACTGCGACTTCGAGTGCTTCGCGGACGCGGTGAACCTGGACTTCTACGTCCAGCTTGGTCTGCACGGCGCCTGCGCCGTCGTGGTGGAGCTGATCGACTGGGCGATGATCTCGGGGTACATCGACTGCCCCCTGTGAGCGTGTCGCCGGATCGCCATCAGCAGGGTATCGATCACGCATCGACCAGCCGATGACCACCGGAGACATCCTTGATTATTGGGAGCGGGGCTCGCCCTTCAAATTGACTTGTTGTCAGCTTTCATGTTCCGATTGGCTCGTTGTGGCACAAAAGCGCAAATAACCCCCACATCGCCACCCTCACTCCATGCTTGAAATCAAAGCCAGGATCAACTATGCTCGGTGACCGAACAAAGTAGGGATCCAACCACGCACCAAAGGCCGGCCATGACTTCCAAGACCTTTCTTTGTTCCCTGCTGCTCGCCCTCGCCACGATCGCCACCGGTTCGGCCTCGACCGCCGCCGTGAACGTGGGCCTGGGAAGCTACAGCACCACCCTGCCGTCCGGCGCCGTGGGGCCACAGAACTCGTCCGGCCAGAACATCTCGCCCAAGGTTTCGCCGGCCTTCCCCTTGCCCGTGCAGTCGAACGACTTCTGGAGCAGCCTGATCTACCCGTTCTACAGCAACCCGCATTCCAACGTGCTCTACGCCCATCCGCTGATGGTCAAGTCCATCGCGACCGGGTTGCAGATCGGCCACACGTCGACCCCTGTCTTCGTCGCCAGCGACTACCTGTATCCGTTCTCGCTGCAGCTGACGGTGGGCGTCGCGGGACTTTCCGCCCCGCAGACGCGGACGCAGGGCTATGGCGACTGGACCGCCACCGCGCTGTGGGACGACGGGGCCCAGACGATGGAGGGCACCTTCGGTCACGGGCTGCCGTTCGTCTTCTTCAGGGTGACGGGCGGCAACGCCGTCGTCACGCCCGAAGGCGCGTTCACGACCTGGTACAGCCAGAACGGGACGCTCGGGCTCACGATCCAGGGCCGTCACTACGGTGTCTTTGCGCCGACCGGATCCACGTGGACGGGTACCGGCCCGCTGCAATCGACGTTGAACGGCCAGAACTACCTGTCGATCGCGCTGCTTCCGGATACCCAGCCGGCAACCATCGCGCTCTTCCGGAAGCATGCCTACGCCTTCGTGACGGACAGCACGGTCGATTGGCAGTACGACGAGGCGGCCGCGATGCTGCAGACCACCTATGCGTACGAGACCCAGTTGATGGAGAGCAACGGCACCAGCGTCAACGAGACGATGACCGCGCTCTATCGCCACCAGTGGCTGAATACGTCAGCACCGTTGACCGCCTACTCGTACCCGTCGGTCAACGGGCAGATGAAGCTGTACGAAGGAAGCATCTTCACGACCGATCTGCCTTTCTCGGGTGTCCTGCCGGCGTTGCCGGACCGGGGGGACTACAACCGGGCCGAGCTGCTCGCCCAGGTGCAGGCCGTGGCGACCGAGAGCCTGCCGATAGGCCCGACGTACGAGAACGGCAAGGCCATGGGCCGCTTCGCCCACCTTGTCCACATCGCGGACCAGCTTGGCGCGACGGCTGAACGGGACCACTTCCTCGCCGAGATCAAGACCCGGCTGGAGGACTGGTTCACGGTCGGCGGCGCGCAGGAATACTCCTACATCGACAACTGGGATGTCCTGACCGGATACCCGTCCGGCTATGGAGCGGACAACCAGATCAACGATCATCACTTCCACGCGGCCTACGCCATCATGAGCGCGGCCACCATTGCGCAGTACGACAGCACCTGGGCGTCGCAGGACAACTGGGGCGGCATGGTCAACCTGTTGATCCGCGACGGCAACAACTGGGACCGGACGGACACGCGGTTTCCTTTCCTGCGCTCGCACGACGCGTATGCCGGGCATTCCTGGGCGGCGGGGCACGGCGATTTCGGCGATGGCAACAACCAGGAGTCGAGCTCCGAGTCCATGAACTTCGCCACGGCCGCGATTCTCTGGGGCGAAGCGACCGGGCAGACGGACATCCGCGACCTGGGCGTCTTCCTGCACGCCACCGAGACGACCGCCGTCGAGCAGTACTGGTTCGACGTCGATAACGCGGTTTTTCCGGCAGCCTACCCGCATGTCGCCATCGGCATGGTCTGGGGCGGCAAGGGCGTCCATTCGACCTGGTTCGGGGCCGACCCGGAATTCATCCACGGCATCAACATCCTGCCGGTGAACGGCGGCTCGTTGTATCTCGGCCGTCATCCCGATCATGTGCTCGCCAACTACGCCGAGATCGTGGCGGAAAACAGCGGGCAGCCGAACATCTGGCAGGATCTCCTCTGGGAGTACCTGGCCCTCGCGGACCCGAATCTCGCGCTGTCCCACTACTTCGCCGACAGCGACTACGAACCGTTCGACGGGGAATCGCGCGCCCACACGATGCACTGGCTGTTCAATCTCAAGAAGATGGGGCAGGTTGAGACGACGATCCTCGCCGATATCCCGACCTATGCCGTCTTCCGCGACGCGGCCGGCGATCTGACGTACGTCGCCTACAATGCCGGCTCGGCCGACCGGTTGGTCACGTTCACGGACGGCTTCTCCTTCACGGTCGGTCCGCGCGAAACGGCCTCGTTCAGCACCTCACCCGCGGATCCGGATGCACCAGTCGTGCTGCTGCTGGCAAACAGGATTTCCGGCAAGGCCCCGCTGACCATCGAGTTCGAAGGCAGCCAGAGCTTCGACCCGAACGGGAGCCCCCTGACATTCGACTGGTCGTTCGCCGGCGTGGGCGCGAGCACCGCAGCCGACACGACCGTCACCTTCACGGACGTCGGTGACCACTGGGTCAGCCTCACGATCACCAATGCGCTCGCCCTCTCGGCGCAGGACAGCGTCCTGGTGACCGTGCTGCCCAGCGGCACCCCGTTCCTGGGATCGCCGGCGCCGGTGCCCGGGCGAATCCAAGCGGAACACTACGATCTTGGCGGCGAAGGCATCGCCTACCATGACGTGAACGCCAACAACATCGGCCTGGTCTTCAGGCCGAGCGAGGGCGTCGACCTCGAAGGAGCCGCCGGCGGGGGCTACGACGTGTACTGGATCGTCGCGGGCGAATGGATCGAATACACGTTCTCGGTGGCCGAAGCAGGATACTTCGATTTCGTCCCCTACGTGGCTACCGTCCCTGGTTTCGGCAATTTCACCCTGTCGATCGACAATGTGGACGTGAGCGGGAAGAGGCCGGTGCTGTCCACCGGCGGCTTCCAGTTCTGGACTCCCCTCCGGATCGGCAGCGTACCGCTGGCGGCCGGAACGCACATCATGCGGTTCGATTTCGACTCCGACACGGACAAGACGGGCTGGCTGTTCAGCATCAACTACATCGACGTGGAGCGCGTGATCCCGTCGGGCGTCGACGACGGCGCCGTCCCTGTCGCCTTCGGCCCGGCGAGGAACTACCCCAACCCGTTCAACCCGCAGACCACCATTGAGTATGTGGTTCCTGCCGAAGGACCGGTCCGGCTGGCCGTTTTCGACGCGCGCGGCAGGCAGGTCCGCCTCCTTGCCGATGGGCGCATGCCGTCCGGCACGCACACCATCACCTGGGACGGCCGGGATGACGACGGGCATCACCTGGCCAGTGGGCTCTATTTCCTTCGGTTCGAAACCGCGGGTGCGGCACATATGGGGAAGATGGTGCTCTTGAAGTAGGGCTGCCGGCGGCCACACGGGCCGCCGGCCTCCGAATTGATGGACGTCCGATCACCGTGATGGACCGCAGAGGGTCTGACACGGCCCTGTCGAGTCGGCAATGCTCGCGCCTCATGTCAGGCTCGTCTCGGCACGGCCGGGGGAGGGTCCGCTGTTCGCGCTGGTCGACTGACCCGCTGCGCCGTGACCCGTGTCGACCTAAGCGAAGCGCCTGCGGCTCACCTCTTGCACATTTCCCCACCCCCGATCATGAACCAACCGACGGCTGTCGCACGCGGGAACTTGCGCCGGCGCAAGTGCCCGTCGGCATCACCGCCTCCCACCGATTAAGACATACGACGAGGAATTCATGTGGTGAACAGACATTTGAGCGCCCACAAGCGACTCCAAACGGAGGGAACAAATTCTGCCTACTGAGCGTTGAGATGAGATCCTGTCGTCCCACGCCTTGCCGTTCGCTTTGCGTTTCTCCACCCGAACCCGAAAGCTCACAATGAACCGACCCGCGTTCCTCGCATGCACCCACATCATCGGCGCACTCCTCCTTATTCACACACCCCACACCTTCGCGCAGTCCGCGCCGATCACCATCAGCGACTGGACGCGCGAAACCATCGAGCTTCCCCCAGACTTCGCCCCCGACATGCCCTCCGGCGTTGAAGAACTCCGCTTTCCCCCCGGCTGGAGAGATCCCGTCTCCGACAACTTCTGGTCCTACGCCATCGTCCTGCGCATCGACGAACCCACGCCCACCACCGCGCGTCTCGAAGAACTGACCGACTTCTACTACACCGGGCTCATGAGCGCCTTCGGCGTCGGCCACAACCCCGAATCTCTGCCCAACGATGTCGATGTCGACCTCGAACAAGCCGCCGACGGCCAACATCGGGGCACCATGCGGCTCGTCGACGGCTTCGCAACCTTCAAGCCCATTGTCATCAATCTCAAAGCCAGCACCCGCGCCAGCTCCGACACCGGGTCGATTGTCGAGCTCCGCGCGAGCCCCCAACTGGACGACCACGACATCTGGTCCGACCTCCAGGCCGCCATCAACCACATCAATGCCGAACAACCCGACCAGCGCCTCGCTGCTTTCGCCCATCTCCCCCAGGGAGAATGGCGCGCTACCCCGGCCAATGGCACTCAACAACGCGACGTCTGGACCTGGGGACCATCCAGGCACGCGCTGACCTCCATCACGTCCAACAGCCAAGCCACAACCGAAGCCATTTTCGGTCGCTTCCGAGTTATCTACCACCACCCCCAGCGCGATGAACTCACCGTGCTCGCGCTCTCCGGACCCGCCCTCATCCAGACCGGAACCATCACCCCACTCGAAGGTCTCAATCTCCGCTTCGACATGACCCTCTTCTACGACCAGGATCAGATTCCATGGGCCACCGAACCCACACGTATGATTTCATCCGTCTGGACCTTCGACACCCCAACCAGTTACACCAACCACTGGATCTTAGATCAGGGACAACCTGTCGACCCCTCCGTGACCGCCTGGTCCTATGCCAGACACGACGATATCACCCGCCTCCCGGAAAACGCCGCCGCACCACCCGAACACATCAAGCACCTCAACGCCTTCCTTCCCTTCATCGGGTCCGAGTGGAAAACCGACACCACGCGCACCACCTTTACCTGGATCCCCTACAACGAAGCGATTGTCATGCGCACCATCGACACGCGCGCCGACCACGCCACCGTCACGAGCATCGAACAGCGCATCGAGCACCCCAGCGCGGGGACCATCCGCATCCACACCTGGTCGATCAAGGATGCCGAGCGCACGCGCCTCTCCGATACAACACACCAAGCCGCGACCGATTGAACAGATATCAGGGCAGCCGCGGCACATGGGCCGTGCGCCCCGACCGGGTGGCCAGGCCTATTCCGCGCGAGAAATGACGAGTTCGACGGGCCGTCCGCGGCTCGCCCCTTGCAGCCGCATCCCTCCTGAGGGAACCGAGAACGACCACGTGCCGCGACTTGCGCCGGCGCAAGTCTCACACAGCCGCACAGTCATGCCGGCGCAACTGCTCGCCGGCCCCACCGCCTCCTACCGCCGCAAGGCATCCGGGAGCGCGCGTGCCCGCTGCAGCCTGTCAAATGCCGACGACGATCCCGCCCCGCGCGCCCACCGACCGCGACCTGTGCCCGTCGTGCGCCGCGCGCCGCATGGTCGACGTCTCTGCCCACATGGTCGACCAGGTTCTGTCGCGCGTGCAGTGCCGGTAGTGGATGCTGTCGATGCCCAAGCGCATCCGCTGGCACCTGCGGCACAAGCCCGAGGTGATCAGCGGGCTCCTGGCGATCTTCCTGCGCGCCGTCGAGACCCCGATCCGCCAGCGCAGCCCGGGCGCGCCAGCGGGCGCCCGCTTCGGCGCCGTCGCGTTCGTGCACCGGTTCGGCAGCTACCTCAACAGCCATGTCCATCTTCATGTGGTGGTGACCGACGGCGTGTTCAGCGCCGGTGTAGCGCGACGGCCCATCCTGTAGTTAAGGCGACGTCCATTCTTACGCACCCTCTCTCCTGACGTGGCATCATCAAGCCGGTTCATCGAGCTCCCTGGCGAGAGGAGACCGGCTTGGTACTTAATCAGGAGGCACGCATGACCCTCAAGCACTTGGCTGCGATCGGACAGCCCCAGCGCGAGATCGCCCGTATCCTCGGCGTCACCGAAGGTGCGATCCGTTATCATCTGCGCCGCCAGGCCGCCGGCGCCCAGGACGGTCGCGCCAGGCAGCCGTTTCGCGCGGCGGATCTCGCCGATGCGATCAGCTCCTACCTCGCCAGCGGTGGCGACGGACCGGTCAACTTGGCTGCCATGCACGATTGGCTGGTCTGCGAGTTCGGCTACCAAGGCAGCCTGCGCTCGGTCCAGCGCTACTACCGCGCCCATTTCCCCAAGCCCCAAGTGCGCGCACGGCGCCGTGTGGAGACCCCGCCCGGCGCCCAGGCCCAGGCCGATTGGAGCGAGTGGCCCCGCCTGTGGATCGCCAGCAGAGCCGTCTACGGCTACCTGTTCCATATGCGCCTGAGCTACAGCCGCTTTCCGGCCCGGGTCTGGTCGCCGCGCAAGGACCAGCTGGCCTGGCATCACGTCCATAACGAGGCGTTCCGCCGCCTCGATGGCGTTCCCGCCACCGTGCGCGTGGATAACGAGCGCACGGCCGTCGGGCGCGGCGCCGGGTCGTGGGGCGACCTGAACGCCGCTTACCGCCGCTACTCCCACATGGTGCGTTTCCACATCGACGCCTGTCAGCCCCGCCAGCCTCAGGCCAAGGGCAAGGTCGAGCGCGGCAACCGCGACGACCGCACCTGGCGCGAGATCACCACCCGCCAGTGGGCCAGCTGGGACGAGTTGCAGGCATGGACCGACGAGCGCACGCTCAGGGAGTCGGCCCGCCGCATCTGCCCGGCCACCGGCACGTCCGTCGGCGAGGCGTGGGCCGAGGAGAAGCCACGGCTGCAGCCGGTGCCCCTGCTGCCGGAGCCGTTCGACGTCGTGGCCACCCGCACGGTGGCCTTGGACTGCACCGTCGCTCTCGAGGGCCGTCGCTATCCGGTCCCGTTTGCGCTGGTCGGACGGCAGGTCGAGATCCGAGGCTGCGCCCGGGTCGTGCAGATCTGCGCCGACGGCCAGATCGTGATCCAACATCCGCGCCACGGCCGCGAACGCATCGTCATCGACCCGCGGTGCTACGAGGGCCCGCCCACGGACACGGTCCTGCCACCGCCGCCGCTCGGCAGGATGGGGCGCAAGCTGCAGGAGATCTATGCCATGGCGCCCCAGCAGCGACCCCTGGACCTGTACGCTGCCCTGGCGGAGGTGTCGCGATGAGCAAGACCACCACCCAACCCAGAGTCGACCTGGACGCCACGCGCGAACGCCTGCAACGCGTCGCCCTGATGCACGCCGCCGAGCAACTGGACGGACTGATCAGCGAAGCGGTCAAGGAGGACTGCTCACCGCACCGCTTCCTCGACAAGTTGCTTGACGTCGAGCTCAGCTACCGTGAGGAACGGCGCGTGCGCACCTGCCTGCACCTGAGCGGACTGCCTTCGGGCCAGACCCTCGCCAGCTTTGATTTCAGCTTCCAGCCCGGTGTCGAGCGCTCGCGCATCGAGACCCTCGCCACCTGCCAGTGGATCAGGGAGAACCGCACGCTCCTGATCCAGGGGCCGCTCGGCGTCGGCAAGACCCACCTCGCAACGGCACTCGGCATGAAGGCCGTCGAGAACGGCTTCGGCGTCATGTTCTATCGGCTCGAGGAACTGCTCGCCGCCCTCCGGCGTGACGCCGACCTGGCGCCCGCGCGCCTGCGCAGCAAGAAGTACCTCTCGACCACGCTGCTGATCATCGACGAGGTCGGCTTCGAGCCCATGACCAGGCAGGAAGCCAGCCTGTTTTTCCGCCTGGTCAGCTACCGCTACCAGCGCGGCAGCATCCTCATCACCACCAACAAGGGCATCAGGGACTGGCCCGAGATCCTGGCCGGCGACGAAGTCCTGGCCACCGCCATCCTGGACCGCTTGCTGCACAACAGCCACGTCCTGGACATCAAGGGCCGCAGTTATCGGCTCCGGGATCTCGAGCGGATGGTCGCTCAGCAGGCCTGACCGCAAGCCTGGCTGTCGCCAAAGAAGGGAGGCATCAACCGAAGTCCTTGAAGATTCGTCAGATCACCGGAGGGAAGGTGCGTAAATCTGGGTGTCGCCTTAGTGCGTAAATCTGGGTGTCGCTTGACAGCCGGCGATGACGGCGCGGCGGTGTTCCAGCCCGCGATCGACCTGGAACCGGACGATATGGCAGTGGTTCAAACCAGGATGCGTCACCGCGGCCGCCGCTGAGCCAGGAGCGGCTCGGCCGACTCAACGACCAGACCCTGGTTTACAGCCTGCGCCGGCCGACCGCTGCGTTGCGCGAAGCGGTGACCGCTTCGGCCGGTCCGGCGGGAGCGACGTTGCAGTTGCTGGAGCAGGCGCGCGCGAGCATGGGGATGCCATCGGCCTTGCCGCCTGAGTCAAATCCTCCGTCACCACTGCCGAACTTCCGCCGCGCCGCGGCCCGCTGCTGGGCGCTGCTGGTGCGGATCTACGAATGCCTCCCTTTGCGATGCCCGAGGTGCGGTGAGCTGATGCACATCATCGCCTTCGTGTTGGATCGGGCGGCTGGGATTGATCCTTCTGACAGGCGAACGGGCGCGGGCCGTGGCATCGGCAGGGCGGCGGATGGGGGCGTGCGTCGGCGAAGGGGCGGCAGCGGCGCCCAGGTCGGCGATCGGGGCGGGTTGATTGACCCCACCTTATTCACACCGCCTCGATCTTCCGGCCTGAAGCGGCCTGAACCCGCCATGTTGGGCGCCCCCTCCAGAACGGCCCGCAGCAACACGCTGTCCGCATCCTGGTTCGGGCCTCTATCTGCCTGATTGCTGCCGTTTCTGTCCGCATCCTGGTTCGGGCCTCTATCTGCCTGATTGCTGCCGTTTTCGCAGTTGCGCCGGCGCAAGTGCGCGCACGTACCCGTTGGCGCGGGTCGCGTCGGTCGATCGACGTCATGTTCGTACCACGATCGGATCAGGGATCGGCGTACTGCAGGTGTTGCAAGCGGGTCCACAGCAGCGACCACTCGCGGACTGCAGACGGGCAGATGACCAACGTCGCGCGGCGGCCGTGCACCAGGACGCGACCCGCGACGCGCAGGATGCGCTCGCGCACGCGCTGCAGGCTCCACCCGCGACCATCGGCTTTGCTGATCAGGAC